>C688J18823_10000438_pt1 | contig 24196 bp, 23 predicted proteins | sample HopSoiMetagenom1_FD_18823 | JGI IMG/M metagenome (IMG submission 18823) | reverse complement strand
AAGGCACGCGTCAGGTACTGCGGCTCGTCCGAGCCCGAGACCAGCATGCGCGAGACGGTGGGAAAGCGCTCGCCGTAGAGAGCGAGTGCGGCGAAACCATCCATTCCGGGCAGGCGCACGTCGATGAGTACGAGGTCGACGTCGGGATGGCGCACCAGCACGCGCAGGCCTTCCTCTGCCGAGTCCGCGCCCAGCACTTCGACATCGGCCATCTGCGCCCGCAGCGCGCTCATCATTCCCTCGCGGTACAGCGGGTGGTCGTCAACGATCAGGATCGTCTGCATGTGCGCCTTCTGGACAATACCGAACCGCAATTAGAAAGGGCGCCCGCAGGCGCCCTTTCTTGGCTCTTCTTCTTTTACTTGCCGGCGGCTCTTACGACGCCCAGCCGGCGGCCGCGTGCCGGCTGCTTCAGGCGCGCCGGCGTGACGAGGTCGCGCACGAAGTTCGGCAGCGCGAACACGCCCTCGTGCGTCTCGCCGTTGTAGAAGCGAAGCTCCTGCAGCTTCCTCGCGTCGATCCGCCGGTCGATCTCGTCCGCCGTGAAGGACTTCGGGTCAAGCTTGTCGGAGCACACCGCCATCGACCAGAGCGAGCCGTAGAGTGGGATGTACATGGTGTAGACCCGCACGATGCGGAACACGCTGTTCAGGCGCTGGGCGAGGTCGGCCACGCGCTGCGGCTGCGCCACCGGCGAGCCGAGGTGCAGCGTGAGCGCGCCGCCCGGCGCGAGCGCCGTGCGTAGCTGCTGGAAGAACTCCAGCGAGTAGAGCGCTGCCGCCGGCCCGACCGGGTCGTTCAAGTCGAGCGTGATGAGGTCGAAGCGCTCCTGCGTCTCGCGCACGAACTTCATCCCGTCGTCGACCAGCACCCGTAGCTTCGGGTTGTCGAAGACGCCGTTGTGGACGGCGTGGAAGTGCTCCTTGGCGACCTGGATCACGTCCGCGTCGATCTCCACCATCGTCACCTGCTCGACGGAGGGGTGCTTGAGCGCCTCCTCGGACGAGCCGCCGTCGCCGCCGCCAACGATCAGCACCTTTTTCGGCGCCGCGTGCGCAGTGAGCGCGGGGTGGATGAGGTTCTCGTGGTAGACGAACTCCTCCTTCTCGGAGGTCATGTTGAACCCGTCGAGGCGGAAGAGCTTGCCGTAGTGCGGCGTGTCGTAGATCTGCATCTTCTGGTACTTCGTCTGCCACTCGCCGAGCTGCTTGCCGGCCCGGATATAGAAGCCCGTGGTGGCGTTGAGAGGCTCCATCAGCATGTGCTCGCCGCGGTCGACGTCCTGGCGGCAGATCTCGGTCGGCCGGAAATGCGCCACGATCGAGTCGAACAGCCTGCGCGCCTTGTCGGAGTTGTCGGCGCTGTAGTTGCACACGTAGACGTCGAGCGTCAGCCCCTGGCGCTCCGGCCAGGTGTGGATGGCGATATGGGACTCCGCCAGAACGACGCAGCCGGTGAAGCCGCCGCCGTCGAACTGGTGGAAGGAGACGCCGACCGTAGTGAGGCCTGCGGCCTCGACCAGCTCGACGCACTTGGCGCGGAACTGCTCGCCGTCCAGAAGGAGCTGCGGTTCGCAGCGGCAGCCGGTGAGGTCACCGATGAGATGCAGACCGTTCATTGCTTCACCCTCCAAAATGCGAAGGCGAAGCCCGCGGTAGCAGCCTCGCCTTCCATCCGCGCCTTTCGGCGCAAACAGCGCTCTTCAATTGCGCTCAATTCGTGCAAAACCTCCTAAGTACTCATTTTTGCTCGTTCGACTGTTCATTCAGCTCTTGACAAACCGAATCTATCAATCTGCGAGCGATCGAGATTCTGCTCGGTAATTTCGGCAATTGCAATACTTCGAACCATTTTGCGTCTTCGATTTCGCCCGCTTGCGGCGCGATCTCTCCGCTCACCCACTCGCAGACGAACGCGATCATCAGCGAGTGCGGGAACGGCCACGGTTGGCTCGCGAAGTAGCGGATGTTCGACACGCGCACGCCGACTTCCTCGTGCACTTCGCGCGCGAGGCACTGCTCGAGCGACTCGCCCGGCTCGACGAAGCCGGCGAGCGCGCTGTACATGCCCGGCGGAAAGTGCGGGCTGCGGCCGAGCAGGAGCTCGTTCTTTCCCCGATTTCTCCTATGAACAAGCGCCATCACCGCCGGAGCGAGTCGCGGATAGGCGGTCAGCTTGCACTTCGGGCACACCCGGGCGCGCTCTTCGGCCTTGAGCTCGGTCTTCGTGCCGCAGCGGCCGCAAAACTGGTGCGTGCGATCCCAGGAGACGAGCTGCAATGCGCGGCCGGCGAGGGCGAAATGGGCGTCGTCGAGCACGGAGTAGAGCGCACGCAATCCCGCCCAGGAGAGACCGGCTGGCGCCGGGCTGCCCTCGGGCAGCTCGGCCGCCCAGCACTGCACGCCGCCCAGACGCCCTAGATATAGGGTGCGCGCCGCGGTGGAGCTCAGCCAATTGTGGTTTTTCTGCAACGGCAGGCGCGCCCACGCCGGCCGCGCCTTCACCCGCAGATCGTCGCTGGGCACCGTGTCGGGTGCGAGCTCGACCAGGATTTCGTCGCCGCGGAAGACGAACCAATGCGCCTCGCCGGGCGCTTCGCACGCGACGAGGTGCTCGTACTCGAGCGGGCTGGAGAATGGGAGTGGCTGCACCTGCTCAGTATAATTTGCGCCTCTCCGATGGAATCCCCGGTTACCCAGAAAGCCTCCGACGCGGAGCTGGCGAACGCCATTCGGGCGCTCGCGATGGACGCGGTGGAGGCGGCGAAGTCAGGCCATCCCGGCATGCCGATGGGGATGGCGGAGATCGCGGTGGCGCTCTGGAAGCGCCACCTGCGCCACAACCCCGCCAACCCGGCCTGGCCCGACCGCGACCGCTTCGTGTTGTCGAACGGGCATGGCTCGATGCTGCTCTACAGCCTGCTGCACCTCACCGGCTACGACCTGCCGATCGGCGAGCTGAAGCGCTTCCGGCAACTGGGCTCGAAGACGCCCGGGCATCCGGAGCGGGGCATCACCCCTGGCGTGGAGACCACCACCGGCCCGCTCGGGCAGGGCCTCGCCAATGCCGTTGGCATGGCGCTCGCGGAGCGCCTGCTGGCGGCGCAATTCAACAAGGGTGGTCATACCGTCGTCGACCACTACACCTATGTGTTCCTGGGCGATGGCTGCATGATGGAAGGCATTTCCCACGAGTCGTGCGCGCTCGCGGGGACCCTCGGCCTCGCCAAGCTGATCGCGGTCTACGACGACAACGGCATCTCGATCGACTCGGACAAGGGTCAGATCAAGCAGTGGTACACCGACGACGTGCGGCGCCGCTTCGAGTCGTACGGCTGGCAGGTGATCCCGAACGTAGATGGGCACGATGTGGAAGCGGTCGATGCGGCGATCCGCAAGGCCAGGCGGGAAAAGACGCGCCCAACGCTCATCTGCGCGAAGACCACCATCGGCAGGGGCGCGCCGAAAAAGGCGAATACCGGCGCGGCGCACGGCGCGCCGCTCGGCGCGGACGAGATCGCCGCCACGCGCACGGCGATCGGCTGGACGCACGCTGCGTTCCATGTTCCCGACAGCGTCTATGCCGGTTGGGACGCGAAGGACGCCGGCAGCCGTGCGGAGAAGGCGTGGAAGCGGCGTTTCAACGCCTACAAGAAGGAATTCCCGGCCGAGGCCGCGGAGCTCGAGCGGCGCATGGCCGGCCAGCTGCCCGGCACCTTTGGAGATGCTGCGCGCCAGCTGATCGACGAGTTCAACGCCAAGGGCGAGACGCTCGCCACGCGCCGCGCCTCTCAGCTGGTATTGGATGCTTTTGTGCCCGCGCTACCCGAGCTGGTCGGCGGTTCAGCCGATCTCAGCGGCTCCAACCTCACGATGGCGAAGACGTCGAAGGCCGTGGGCAAGGACGGCGGCGGCAACTATGTGTTCTACGGGGTGCGCGAGTTCGGCATGGCGGCGGTGATGAACGGCCTCGCCGTCCATGGCGGCTTCATTCCCTACGGCGGCACCTTCCTCGTCTTTTCGGACTATGCCCGCAACGCGCTGCGCGTGGCCTCGCTCATGGGCGCGCACGCGATCTACGTCTTTACGCACGACTCCATCGGCCTCGGCGAGGACGGCCCCACGCATCAGCCGGTCGAGCACGCCGCCACGCTGCGCCTGCTGCCCAATATGGACGTCTGGCGCCCGGCGGATACGGTCGAGACCGCGGTTGCCTGGAAGTCGGCCGTCGAGCGCCAGAACGGGCCGAGCGCGCTCCTCCTTACGCGGCAGAACGTGCCTTTCTGCAAGCGCGCGGATTTGGGGAACATCGGGCGCGGTGGCTATGTCCTTTCAGATGCCGACGCCGCTCGCGCCGTAATCGTCGCCACCGGCTCCGAGGTTTCGGTCGCGCTCGAGGCGCAGAAGCTCCTCGCCGGCGAGGGCCTTGCCGTCCGCGTGGTCTCCATGCCCTGCACGAGCGCCTTCGACCGCCAGCCAAAGGACTATCGAAACGCCGTGTTGACGGCGTTGCCGAAGGTGGCAGTCGAGGCTGGCGTCGGCGACTATTGGCGCAAGTACGTCGGCCTCGAAGGGGCCGTCGTCGGGATCGACCGCTACGGCGAATCGGCGCCGGCGGGCGAGCTGTTCAAGCATTTCGGCTTCACGGCTCAGAACGTGGCCCAGACAGTAAGGAGTGTCCTGAAATGACCATCAAGGTAGCCATCAACGGATTCGGCCGCATCGGCCGCATGGTGCTGCGCGCCCATTACGAGGGCGGCAAGAAGCACGGTATCCAATTCGTCGCCATCAACGACCTCGGCGATGCGCAAACGAACGCGCACCTTCTGAAGTACGACACCGCGCACGGCAAGTTCCCCGGCACGGTGAAGGTCGACGGCGACAGCCTCGTCGTCAACGGCGATCGCATCAAGGTCGTCGCCGAGCGCGATCCCACCAAGCTGCCGTGGAAGAGCCTGGGCATCGACGTGGTGATGGAGTGCACCGGCCTCTTCACGAGCAAGGCCAAGGCGGGCGCGCACGTCACCGCCGGAGCGAAGAAGGTGATCATCTCCGCGCCGGGCGAGAAGGACGTCGACCGCACCGTCGTCTTCGGCGTGAATCACAAGACGCTGAAAGACTCCGACACCGTCATCTCGAACGCCTCGTGCACCACGAACTGCCTCGCCCCGATGGTGAAGGCGCTCGACGAGCGCATCGGCGTGGTTTCGGGCTTGATGAACACCATCCACTCGTTCACCAACGACCAGGTGCTGACCGACGTCTTCCACAAGGATCTGCGCCGCGCCCGCTCGGCGGTGGAGAACATGATCCCGACCAAGACCGGCGCAGCCGCCGCGGTCGGCCTCGTCCTGCCGCATTTGAACGGCAAGCTCGACGGCTATTCGATCCGCGTGCCGACCATCAACGTCTCCATCGTCGACTTCACGTTCGTCGCCAAGCGGCCGACCAACGTGGACGAAGTGAACAAGGCGGTGAAGGCGGGCTGCGACGGTGATCTGAAGGGCATCCTCGAGTACAACACCGAGCCGCTCGTCTCGTCCGACTTCAACCACAACCCGGCGAGCTCGATCTTCGACTCGACGCTCACCCGGGTCTCGCCCGACGGCACGCTGGTCAAGGTCTCCTCGTGGTACGACAACGAGTGGGGCTTCTCCAACCGCATGCTCGACGTCGCTGCGGTGTTCGCGGAAGTCGGCGCGGCGATGGCCAAGTAGTCGCGCCATGAAGTTCAAGCGCATGTCCGAAGTGGACCTGCGCGGCAAGCGGGTGTTTATCCGGGCCGACCTCAATGTCCCCATCGAGGAGGGCCGCATCACGGACGACACCCGCATCCGCGCCTCCGTCCCCGGCATCAAGCAGGCGCTCGAGAAGGGCGCCGCCGTCATGGTGACTTCGCACCTGGGTCGTCCGACCGAAGGCACGCTCGATCCTGAGGACTCGCTCGCGCCGGTTGCCAAGCGGCTGGGCGAGCTTCTCGGCATGCCGGTGCCCGTCAAAGCCAACTGGGTGGACGGGGTGGAGATCAAACCCGGCCAGGTCTTCGTGCTCGAGAACTGTCGCGTCAACAAGGGCGAGAAGAAGGACGACGAGGCGCTGGCGAAGAAGATGGCCGCTCTCTGTGACGTCTATGTGAACGACGCGTTCGGCACCGCGCACCGCGCGGAGGCCACCACCCACGGCATCGCGCGGTTCGCCAAGGTGGCGTGCGCCGGTCCGCTGATGGCCGCCGAGCTGGAAGCGCTCGGCAAGGCTCTCGGCAATCCCGCGCGGCCGCTGGTGGCAATCGTCGCCGGCTCGAAGGTCAGCACCAAGCTCACCATCCTCGATGCGCTGGCGAAGAAGGTCGACCGCCTGATCGTCGGCGGCGGCATCGCCAACACCTTCCTGCTGGCCAACGGCAAGCCGATCGGCAGATCGCTCGCCGAGAAGGATCTGGTTGGCGAAGCAAAGAAGATCGGCTCATCGACGACTGTCCCGCTTCCTACCGACGTGGTCGTCGCGAGCTCGTTGGACGCCAGGGAGGGCACTGTGAAGCGGGTGGATGCGGTTTGCGGCGAAGACATGATCCTCGACGTCGGTCCCGAGACCGCGAAGGCCTTTGCCGCCTCACTCGAGAAGGCCGGCACGATCGTCTGGAACGGCCCGGTGGGGGTGTTCGAGAACGACGCCTTCGCCAAAGGCACGGAGACGCTCGCGCGGGCCATCGCCAATTCGAAGGCCTACACCATCGCCGGCGGCGGCGATACGGTCGCGGCGATCAACAAGTACGGCATCGCCAAGGACGTCGACTACATCTCGACCGCCGGCGGCGCCTTCCTAGAGTTCCTCGAAGGTAAGACATTGCCCGCGGTCGCCGCGCTCGAAGCGCGGGCGGATGGTTAAGCACCTCGCTTTTCGAACGAACGGCCAGGGCCTGCAAGACATCACCGCCCAAGTGGCGCGCGCGGTAAGCGAAGCGAAGGTCGGCGACGGCCTTTGCACCGTGTTCATACGGCACACATCGGCGAGCCTGGTCATCCAGGAAAATGCCGATCCGACAGCCAAATCGGATCTGGAGCGCTGGCTCAATCGGCTGGTGCCGGAAGGCGATCCCTTCTACGAGCACGACACCGAGGGCCCGGACGACATGCCGGCGCACATCAAGGCGGCCCTCACCGCGACGTCTGTCTCCATTCCCGTCGTCGAGGGGCGCCTCGGGCTCGGCACGTGGCAAGGTATCTACTTGTGGGAACACCGTCGCCGCGGCTCCGAGCGCGAGGTGCTCGTGCATGTCGGCGCCTAGCCTCAGCCCAGACCTGGTTGGGCAGCAAGCCGGGCCGCTCGAGCACTTAATCGATGCGCGCTGGGTGATGGCCTACAACGCCGGGCTCGGCGAGCGGAGCGACGAGGTGCATCCGCTCTTCCCTGTCTGCTACGAATGGCCGGTATCCGATGCGATCCGCGCCTTGCCGGCGCTGAAGCCGATCGCGGGCCTGCTCGTCCACGCACAGCACGACCTAATAATCCATCGACCCTTGGAGGCTGGCGAGAGGGTTCGCTGCTCCGCGCGCATCGTCGCCGCCGAGCCGCGATCGCCGGGCGCGTTTGTGGTCTACCGCTTCGAGAGCCGCGATTCCAGCGGCGCGCCTATCACCACGACAGATTTCGGCGCGCTCTATCGTGGCGTGCAACTGGAGCGAGCGGCCGGCGAGCCGGTAACGGACCCATTACCCCTGGATGCCAAGCTCGAGCGAGTGGCGCAGATCGCGATTCCAGCAACCGCAGCGCACGTGTACACCGAATGCGCGCGCATCTGGAATCCCATCCATACCGACGTCGCCTATGCGCGCGCGGCGGGTTTGCCCGACATCATCCTGCATGGGACGGCGACGCTCGCCTACTCGATCTGCGCATTGTCGAAGAGATGGCACGCGGTGCGGCGCGTGACTTGCAGGTTCGCCGGCATGGTTTTCATGCCATCGACGCTTTCGGTGCATGCGGCGCGCGACGGTAGTGCGATTCAGTTCGAGACGCGCAACGACCGAGGGGAAACCGTCATAAGCCGCGGGCGGCTTCTGCTAGAGTAAGGGGACTCATGCTCCGCAGTACCAAGATCGTCGCGACCCTCGGTCCCGCGTCCTCAGAACCTGCTGTCCTCGAGCGCATGATTCGCGCCGGGGTGGACGTCGTGCGCCTCAACTTTTCCCACGGCACGGCCGCCGATCACGAGAAGCGTGCCGCGCTGGTGAAGGAACTTGCCACCAAGACCGGCCGCACCGTGGCCATCATGTGCGACCTGCAGGGGCCGAAGATTCGCGTCGGCAAGTTCAAGGAAGGCAAGGTGACGCTCGAGAAGGGCCAAGCCTTCATCCTCGACGCCACTGCCGAGATGGGCGACGGCCAGCGCTCGGGCCTCGATTACAAGGAGCTGCCGCGCGACGTCGACGCGGGCTCGCTCCTTCTCCTCGACGACGGCAAGATCGTGCTCGAAGTCACCGCCGTGAGAGGCGAGGAGGTCCACACCATCGTGCGCCACGGCGGCGTGCTGTCGAACAACAAGGGCATCAACCGCCAGGGCGGCGGCCTGACGGCGCCGGCGCTCACCGCCAAGGACATGGAGGACATCAAGACGGCGGTGAAGATCCAGGCCGACTACCTCGCGGTGTCCTTTCCGAAGACTGGCGCCGACATGTACATGGCGCGAGAACTGATGCGCGCCGCCGGCGGCAAGGCGTTCCTAATCGCGAAGATCGAGCGGGCGGAGGCGGTCGCCGAGGCGGCGCTGCTGGACATCATGCGCGGCTCCGACGGCATCATGGTGGCCCGCGGCGACCTTGCGGTGGAAGTCGGCGATGCGGCCGTGCCGGCACTGCAGAAGAAGATGATCCGGCTCGCGCGCGAGCAGAACAAGCTCACCATCACTGCGACGCAGATGATGGAATCGATGATCTCCAGCCCGGTACCGACGCGCGCCGAGGTGTCGGACGTCGCCAACGCAGTCCTCGATGGCACGGATGCCGTGATGCTGTCCGCCGAGTCGGCGGCCGGCCGCTTTCCGGTCGAGACCATCGAGGCAATGGCGCGCATCTGCCTCGAGGCGGAGCAGACGCAGCCGCTGTCGCTCGACTCGGAATTCCTCAATCGCCTGTTCGCTCGCGTCGACCAGTCGATCGCCATGGCGGCGCTCTTCACCGCGTACCACCTCAAGGTGAAGTGCATCGCCTCGCTCACCGAGTCCGGTTCCACCGCGCTGTGGATGAGCCGCCTAAATTCCGGCGTGCCGATCTACGCGCTCACCGCGCAGACCAGCACGCGCTATAAGTGCGCGCTCTTCCGCGACGTCTTCCCGCTGATGGTCAAATACATGGGGCACGACCGGGAGGAGCTGCTGCGCGAGGCGGAAAAGGTGCTGGTCGAGAACCAGCTCGTGAAACAGGGCGACATCATCGTCATCACCATCGGCGAGCCGATCGGCAAGTCCGGCGGCACCAACACCATGAAGATCGTCAAGGTCGGGGAGCACTTAAAACCATGAAACGCTCGGAGCTAGTATCGGTTTTCGTCGACGCGCAGAACATGCCGTGGGAAAAGACCCAGTACGAGGGCATCGAGCAGAAGACGCTGATGGTGGAGCCGAAGACCGGCATGCTGACGGCGCTGATGCGCATGGCGCCGGGCGCGAAGCTGCCCGATCACGAGCACGTGAAGATCGAGCAGACCTACGTGCTCGAGGGGACCCTGATGTGCCCCGAGGGCGAATGCAACGCCGGGCAGTTCGTGTGGCGTCCGGCGGGCAGCCGCCACCACGCGTGGGCCGGCCCGAAGGGCGGCGTCTTCCTCGCCATGTTCCAGGTGCCGAACAAGTTCTTCCAGCCCGACGGGCGCATCACCGATTTCCTCGGCCGCGACTGGGACGCGCACTGGAAGCAGTAGCCTTTCCTTCGTAGAGGTCGCGCCCCGCGGCGAGCGCGCGGATCTTTCCGTCGGCGACGTTCCTCGGCAGCATCCAGAAGCCGCAATCCGGGTGGACGTAGCGCACGCGATGGCCCAACACCTTCTGCGCCCGCTCCATCGCGCGCGCGACATCCGAGGCCGATTCGATCTCGGTGCGCTTGATGTCGACCACGCCGAGGCCGAAGCCGACGTCCTTGCGCAATTCCTTGAACACTTCGAGCTCGTCGGGCGGTCGGTGCGCGGTCTCCATCACGATGTGATCGACCTGGAGCTCGTTCAGGTAGTCCATTAGCTTCGCCCATGTGCCTTTCTGGATCGATTGGCCGCCGTAGTTGCCGAAGCACAAATGGACCGCTCCCTTTGCGGGCTTAGGTACCGCGCGCAGCACTTTGTTGATTGAAGCCGCCGCCCATTGCCATTCGTCGGGATGGCCCGGCAAGTTGGCTTCGTCCACTTGCACCACATCGGCGTCCAGGTGCTTCACCTGCTCGGCGAGGACATCGGCAATGGCATGGGCCAGCTTTTCCGGATCGCGGTAGTGGCGATCATGCAGCGTCTTCGCCAGCATATGCGGCCCGGTCAGCGTGAACTTGAGCGGCTTCGTGGCGAGCGCCTTGGCGCGAGCGCACGCCAGCTTGAGGTTGAGCGTGCCGGCGCCGATCTTTCCCTCCACCACGCCGGGTGGGCGGGTGCGGAAGCGCATCCCGGCGCCCTTCGAATAATCGAGCCACTCGGAGAAGCCGATGTCCGAGCGCACGCCGCTCATCGGCCGCACGAAGTACTCGATCATGCCGTTGGTCTCGGGATGATTGAGATCGAAGCGATAGAGCTCGCCGTCCGCGACGACGTCGATGCCCGCCTTCTCCTGCGTGGCGATCACCACGCGAGTCGCGTCGGCGAGAGCCTGCTCGGAGGGCGCGCGCACCAGCCAATCGGGCATCGGGTAAGAGCCCACGACGGTAGTCAGGATGCGCGGCATCGCAGAATTATAATTTCACCAGATGGTTAACTCGCCTTCGCGATTCGAGGACGTCGACGCGCTCGAGGAATTCATGACGCGGCCGACGCCCGAGCTCGAGCGCGAGCTGGCCGGCATCGACGAGATCATGGTGCTCGGCGTCGGCGGCAAGATGGGTCCGACGCTCGCGCGACTCGCGCGCCGCGCGGGCAAGCGCGTAATCGGCGTCGCGCGATTCTCCGAGAAGGGGCTGCGCGAGAAGCTGGAAAGCTGGGGCGTCGAGTGCTTCTCCTGCGATCTGCTCGAGCGCGAGCAAATCGAGCGCCTGCCGCGCGTGAAGCACGTAGTGTTCATGGCGGGCCACAAGTTTGGCGCGAGCGGCAACCCGTCGCTCACCTGGGCCATGAACGTCGCCGTGCCGTTCATCGTCGCGGACGCGTTCCGCGACTCGAGCATCGTCGCGTTCTCCACCGCGTGCGTGTATCCGTTCGCCGCCGTGACCGGGCGCGGCGCCGACGAGTCGGTGCCGACCACGCCGCCGCCGGGCGACTACGCCAACTCCTGTGTCGGCCGCGAGCAGGCCTTCCTTTACGGCTCGCACCGGTACGGCACGCGAGGGCGGCTCATGCGCCTCGAGTACGCGATCGACATGCGCTACGGCGTACTGCACGACGTAGCGGAGAAAGTCTTCGCCGGTAGGCCGGTGGACGTCAGCATGGGGCACGTCAACGTCCTGTGGCAGGGCGATGCGAACGAGCAGGCGCTGCGGCTCCTCGCGCATTGCACCGCGCCCACCTCCCCCCTCAACGTGAGCGGGCCGGAGGTGCTCAGCGTGCGCTCGCTCGCCGAGGAATTCGGCAGGCGCTTCAGCCGCAAGCCGACCATCATCGGAAAAGAAGCGCCGAGCGCCTGGCTGGTCGATACGCGAGCGGCGCAGAAGCTCTTCGGCGGCCCCCGAGTGCCGCTCGCAACCATGCTCGACTGGCAGGCCGACTGGATCCAGCGCGGCATGCCGGACCTCGGCAAGCCGACTCACTTCGAGACACGTGACGGCAAGTACTGAGCACACGCTCGGCGCCGAGCACGTCGCCCAGTGCCTGGTTCTTTCGCAAGCAGCCAATTGGAACCAGAACGAGGCCGACTGGCGCCTGATGTTGTCGCTGGGTCGAGGCTGGGGCATCTCTACGGATGGCCAGCTCGTCGCTTCTACGCTGGTTATCCCTTATGGCGGGTTCGCCTGGATCAGCATGGTGCTGGTGCTGCCCGAGGAGCGGCGAAAAGGGCACGCCTCCCGGCTCCTGCGCATCGCGCTGGACGAGCTACGGGCGAGCAAGCTGATTCCCATACTCGATGCCACGCCGGCCGGGCGCGAGGTGTATCGCCGGGAAGGCTTCAGCGACCGCTGGACGTTCAAGCGCTTCGTGCGGCGTGAGTCGTGGAGCGCCATCAATGGTCGGCCGGGCCGCGCGATCTACTGGCGCAAGGCGCTGGAGCTCGACGCCGAAGCCTTCGGCGGCGACCGCGAGTGGCTGTTGCGCGGGCTCCAGTCGCGCCTTCCGCCTTGTGCCCTCGGCATGAGGGACGGCTTCGTCCTCGGCCGCGACGGCCGCGAAGCGCAGCAGATCGGCCCGCTCGTCGCCCGTGATGAATCGACTGCGCTCGCCCTCCTCGAGCACGCGCTGGGCGCGGTCGAAGGTGCGGTCTACGTCGACGCCGTCGATCACGCGCCGCGCCTGCAGCAATGGCTTCAGGAGCACGGCTTCGAGTTCCAGCGCCCCTTCACGCGCATGGTGCATGGCGATGGGCGCGCGCCCGGAGACGAGAAGCTCGTTTATTTAGTGGCGGGGCCCGAGCTCGGCTAGTCCGAGGTCGGCGAGGAGCACCTGAGCCGCGTTGTAGCCGGGCAGCCCGGTGACGTTGCCGCCCGGATGCGACGAGGAGCCGCAAAGATAGAGGCCTTCCACCGCGGTCCGATATTGGCCGGCGCCGCGGAATGGGCGGTCATAGCCGACCTGGCCGTTCGCGAACGATCCAACCAGCAGATCGCCGCCACGCATGTTGGGCAGCATGCGCTCCGTATCGAGCGGACTGCGCGCGAACCAGCCGAGCGTGTCGTCGGCCAGGTTCGGCGCATATTCCGTCCACAGGCGCAGCATGTCCGCGGCATGCCCGTCGCGCGCGCTGTCCCAATCGCCGTTCCGCAGCCGGTAAGGCAGCTTCTCCCACATGAACGCGGTGTGGCCGCCGGCCGGCGCCTGCGTCGAATCGAACAGCGTAGGACACGCGCCCCACATCACCGTCGGCGGAATGGTTCCCGCCTCGTGGTGACGGACGATCTCGTTGAACTGCTCGTAGCGCTCCAGGCCCAGGATCACCATGAACGGATTGTCGAGACCTGGATAGCGCGGCGGCGCTTTGAGCACGAGGTTCAGCGCGAAAAGCGGGGCGAGCAGGTTGTACTCGAACCGCTCGGCCTTTGCCCCGAGCTCGGCGGGCGCGTCCATCAGGTCGATGAAGGTCTGCTGGGGATTCAGGCTGGACGCGACCCTCTTTGCCGCGATGAACTCGCCATCGGTGGTTTCCACGCCGATGACGCGACCCTGCTCCGTCACGATTTTCCGCGGCGTGCACGAGGTGCGGATCTCGCCCCCCGTGTCGCGCACGGCACGCCTCAGCGCGTCCGCCAGCCGAGCGGCGCCGCCGATGCAGATCTGCGCCTTTGCCGGGCTGGCCAGCAGCGCGGGAATGTGGTGGCCGAAGCCGCGCAGGCGCAGGTCGACTTCGCGCAGGCCGTTGAAGAAGAGCAATCCAGCCTTGACCACCGGGTGATCGAACTCGCGCTGCACGAACTCGAGCGGCGAGAGGGCGCTGGTCTCGAGCAGCAGCCGGCCCTCGGCGGTCTTTTCCAACCGCGCTTTGCGCTCCTCTGGGTGCTGGGGAGGCCGCCGCGCTTCGGGGCCGAGGATTTTTTCCAGGATCGGCACGAACGTCTCGCGCCATCGCCGCAGTGTCGCCGCGTCGCGCGAGCTGAACTGCGCGAATGACTCGGCGGTGCGGTCGAACTCGGTCCACCAGCAGAGCGAGTCGCCGCTCTTGAGAAGCAGCGCGACGTTCAGCTCGGGCTCGAGGTACTTCGCGCCGCGGCGCTCGAGCTCGAGGTCGCGGTACCACGGCATCTGGTCGATCGCGCGGTGGAAGAACGAGTGGATGTTGTGCCGGTAGCCCGGCCAGCGCGGGTCCTCGATCGTGGACAACCCGCCACCGATGGCGGCGCTGCGCTCGAGGCAGACCGTCTTCAGTCCCGCGCGCCCGAGGTACGCCTGGAGGACGAGGCTGTTGTGCCCCGCCCCCAAGAGAATGACGTCGTACGTGTTCAGTCTGCGCGGATCGGTTTCATCTTGATCGACTTGTCCAGGAACGCGTTCGTGTAGGTCGTCTTCACGTCGAACGGCTTGTCCAGGCCGATGTAATCGTGAACCAGCTTGTAGTCATCCTGCATGCGCTTGTCGTCGTGCCAGCCGAGCGCCACGCTTTGCGAGATCTTGTCGCTCATCAAGACTTCGACCAGCTGCCAGTTGACGAGCTCATTGTCGAAGCTGAGCGCGCCGTTGGCGTCGATGAGCGACTGCACGCACGGGTTGGGCTGCTTTACGCACTCGGCAAAGGCGCGCTGCGTGACCTTCACGAATTTCTCGACCGTGGCGCGGTTTTTCTTCAGGTACTCGGCATTGACGATTACCGAGTTCCCATAAGGGTTCAGGCCGACGTCGCGCCAGGCGAGGAAGCCCATGTCGTCGCCGAGCTCCCGCTTGAAAACATGGTGCAGGTTGTAGAACGACGTCGTCACGTCGATGGTCTTGGACTTCAGCGCGGCAAGCTTGGCATTGGCGTCGATATTCACCCACGTGACCGACTTGGGATCGATGCCGTTCGCCTTGGCGAGCGCCGGCCACATCACGCGCGCGCCATCGGCGGCGGGGTTGCCGATCTTCTTGCCGGCGAAATCCTTGATGCCCTTGATGCCCGAGCTCTTCAGCCAGTACATGCCCTGTGGCGAGTTGGCGTACACGTTGAACACCGCCACCGAGTCCGCGCCTTTCCCGCGAGCGACCAGCACGCCCGCCATGTCGGCGAGCCCGACCGGGTTCGCGCCTGCGCCCACCTTCTGCGTGGCGAGGGCCGAGCCCTTGCCCGGCTCGAGGTTGAGGTCGATTCCTTCCTTCTGGTACCAGCCGAGCTTCTTCGCGTAGTAGTACGGCGCGTGGTCGCCGCCGGGCACCCAGTTCAGGATGAAATCGATCTTCTGCTGGGCCGCCGCCGGCGCGGCAAGAGCGGCAGCCGCCGCGGCGATGATCAGTCTGCGCATCTGCTCCTCCTATATAGAACGGCGATGCTACCATCGAGTAACTGTCTGGTTAACATGCTCGACCTCCTTCGTCGCGGTACCGTAATACCCGCTCATCCCCTTGCGCTGAACGCCCGCCGGCAGCTCGACGAGCGGCGGCAACGGGCGCTCGCGCGCTACTACCTCGATGCTGGCAGCGGCGGACTCGCCGTCGGCGTGCACGCCACGCAGTTCGCTATTCGCGATGTCGGGCTCTACGAGCCGGTGCTGCGCATCGCCATGGAGGAGGCAGGACGGCGCAAAGTCGTGATGATCGCCGGCCTCTCCGGCAAGACCGCCCAGGCGAAGCGCGAAGCGCAGCTTGCGAAGTCGCTCGGCTACCACGCCGGCATGCTGTCTCTCGCGCCGATGAAGGGTGCATCGATCGACGAGCTGGTCGAGCATTGCGCCGCCGTCGCCGCCGAGATTCCGCTTATCGGCTTCTACCTGCAGCGTGCGGTCGGCGGCATCCCGCTGCCGATGTCGTTCTGGCAGCGCTTCGCCGCCATCGAGAACGTGGTAGCGATCAAGATCGCGCCATTCAACCGCTACGCAACGCTCGAAGTCGTGAGAGGCGTGGTTGCCGCGCGCGCCGAGAATCGCGTCGCGCTCTATACGGGCAACGATGACCACATCGTGCTCGATCTCGCCGTGCCTCTCGACGTCCGTCGCGGCGCGGAGACGGTTCGCGTGCGCATCCGGGGCGGCCTGCTCGGACATTGGAGCGTGTGGACGAAGACCGCCGTCGACCTGCTGGCGAGAATTCAGCAGGAGAAGGTGAGCGAAGACATGCTGGCGCTCGACGCCCGCGTCACGGACTGCAATAGCGCATTCTTCGATGTGGCGAATAACTTCGCCGGCTGCATCCCCGGCTGCCATGAAGTGCTGCGCCGGCAGGGCCTGCTCGAAGGCACCTGGTGCCTGGATCCGAACGAGAAGCTCTCGCCAGGGCAAACAGAAGAGATCGACCGCGTGTACCACGAGCACCGCGACCTCGCCGACGACGCTTTCGTGCGCACCAATCTAGAGAGGTGGCTCTCATGACGAATTCCAGGGCCGGGCGCTGGACCCTTGCGATCCTGGCCCACCTCGCGCTTCTCCTCGCTTGGTACCTGTTCGTGCATCTGGGCAACGTGCCGAAGTTCGTCATGCCGTCGCCCGAGGCGACCCTCAATGCGCTCCTGCAGCCGAACTACAGCTGGTGGACCAACATCGCCGTCACCGGCACGGAGATCTTCGGCGGCTACCTGCTCGCGCTCGTCGTCGGCGTCGCGCTCGCCCTTGTCTTCACCTGGTCGAAGCTGCTCGAGGCATTCTTCATGCCGCTCCTCGTGTCGCTCAACATGATCCCGAAGGTGGCGCTCGGGCCGCTGATCATCGTCTGGTTCAAGTACGGCGTGCTGCCGAACTCGATCATGGCGTTCTCCATCGCGGTATTTCCGATATTGCTGACGACAGCAAGAGGTCTGCGCGAGATCGAGCCGGAGCTCCTAGACCTCGTGCGGTCGCTGAAGGGCTCGCGCTGGCAACTCTTTACCAAGATCCAGCTACCCGGCGCGCTGCCGTACATCTTCTCGGGGATGAAGGTCGGCGCGATCCTAGCCGTGGCCGGCGCCGTCGTCGGCGAGTTCCTCGGCTCCGATAAAGGCCTCGGCTACCTCATGCTGCAGGTGCAGGTGACGCTCGACACGCCCGCCATGTTCATGGCAGTGCTGATCATCACGCTGCTCGGCATGCTGCTCTATGGCCTGGTCCTGGTCCTGGAGCGCGTACTCGTCGTCAAGGACGCCCGGGTTGTCTGAGCCTTTCATTCATCTCGCCGGCGTGCGCAAGCACTACGGCGAGCACCTTGCGATCTCGGACGCGAGCTTCGACGTCATGCCGGGCGAGCTGCTCTCGCTCGTCGGTCCTTCGGGCTGCGGCAAGTCGACGCTGTTGAAGATCCTCGCCGGCCTGCACGCGCACGACGGCGGCGAGCTGCGCATCGGCTCGCCGTCACATCCGTTCGATCCGTCGCGGGACGTCGGCATGGTGTTCCAGGCGCCGCTGCTCCTCAAATGGCGCCGCATCCTGCAGAACGTGATGCTGCCGGCGGAGATCCTCGGCCTGTCCGGCGCCGAGTCGCGCGATCGCGCGCGGCATCTCCTGAACATGGTCGGCCTCGCGGGCAATGAGGACAAGTACCCCTACGAGCTTTCGGGGGGCATGCAGCAGCGGGCCGCGATCGCCCGGGCGCTGGTGCACGATCCGAAGCTCGTGCTGATGGACGAGCCTTTCGGCGCGCTCGATGCGCTGACGCGGGAGAAGATGAACCTCGAGCTGCTGCGCATCTGGAAGGAAGCCGGCAAGACCATCGTCTTCGTCACGCACGGCATCTCGGAAGCCGTTTTCCTCGGCACTCGCGTCGTGGTGCTGACTGCAGGCCCCGCCCGGATGGCGGACAACTTCGAGGTGCATTTACCGCATCCGCGCACGCTCGACCTCAAGACGCACGAGCGCTTCGGCGAGTACACGCGGCGCATCTACCGGTTGCTGGGGATGGAATGAAGGAAACGCGCACCCGCATCCTGAGCGCGGCGACCCACGAGTTCGCCCACCACGGCCTCGGCGGGGCGCGCGTCGACCGCATCGCGAAGCGCGCGGGCGCGAACAAGCGCATGCTCTACTACTATTTCGGCTCGAAGGAAGCTCTGTTTCTCGCCGCGCTCGAGGCAAGCTACGCCCACATCCGCAGCGCGGAGCGGGATCTCGACCTCGAGCACCGCGACCCCCGCGAAGCGCTCAGGCGCCTGGTCGATTTCACCTGGACTTACTACCTCGAGCATCCGGAGTTCATGACGCTGCTGAACAGCGAGAACCTGCACAAGGGGCGGCACGTGCGCCATTCGAAGCGCGTGCGCGAGCTGCACACGCCGCTGGTCGACACGCTGCGCGCCATCCTGCGACGGGGCGAGCGCCAGGGGCTTTTCCGCCGCGGCGTCGATCCGGTGCAGCTCTACATATCGATCGCCGGCGAGGGCTACTTCTACCTCTCGAACCGGTACACGCTCTCGCGCATCTTCGGCCGCGACCTGATGGCACCCCGGGAGCTGCACGGCCGCGCCCGGCATATCACCGACCTGGTGCTCAATGCGGTGCGTTCATGAGGATCGCGCTGTGCAACGAAGTCATCGCGCCGATGCCTTTTCCGAAGCAATGCGAGTACGCCGCCAAGCTCGGCTACGACGGGCTCGAGGTAGCGCCGTACACGCTCTCCGACGAGCCGCATCGCATCGGCTCTGCGCAGCTCGCCGCCGCCCGCAGCGCAGCTGAAGACTGCGGCATCGCGATCACCGGACTCCATTGGCTGCTCGTGAAACCAGCCGGCCTTTCCATCAGCACGAAAGACGCCGCGGTGCGAAAGAAGACGGTCGAAATCATGCGCGGTTTCATCGAGCAGTGCGGCGAGCTCGGCGGCAAGTACCTGGTCCACGGCTCACCGCATCAGCGGCGCGTCGATCCGGGCGAGACGCGGGCGGCAGCCATGGCGCGCGCCCGCGACAGCTTCGCCGCCATTGCCGAGCATGCCACCAAGGCCGGCGTGGTGTATTGCATCGAGCCGCTCTCATCGGAGCAGACACCGCTCATCAATACCCTGGAAGAAGCGGCTCGCATGGTGGACGAGATCGGCGTACCGGCGGTGAAGAGCATGCTCGACTGCAGCTCCGCCGGCCGCATGGAGAAGGAACCGCTGCCGGCGCTCGTCGAGCGCTGGCTGCCGAAGGGCGTGATAGCCCACGTGCAGGTTAACGATCGCAACCGCCGCGGTCCCGGCCAGGGCGAGCAGCGCTTCGCGCCGCTTTTTGCTTCCTTGAGAAAGCACGGCTACCGGGGCGATGTGGCGGTCGAACCCTTCGACTACGTCCCGGACGGCCCGGCGGCGGCCGCGCGCGCCATCGGATATATCCGCGGCATCATCGAGGCGAGTGAATGAAATTCTCAGTGCGCCAAATCGACCTCTTCGAGCGCGACGTGCGGCTGCGCATGCCATTTCGCTTCGGCATCGTCACGCTTACGCAGGCGCCCCAAGCCTTCGCGCGCGTGCGTATTCGGCTGGAGAACGGCGCCGAGGCCGAAGGCGCGGCGGCGGAGATGATGGTGCCGAAGTGGTTCGACAAGGACCCAGGACTGTCGAACGAGGAGAACATCGAGCAGCTGCGGGCCTCGCTCGCGCTGGCGAAAGGCGCGTACGGTGCCGGAGCGAACACCGCGTTCGGCCATTTCCAGGCCCACTATCGCGACCAGATCGAGCGCGCCGGCGGCAAGGACCTTAACGCGCTCGTCGCCTGCTACGGCCCCGCCCTCATCGATCGCGCGCTCGCCGATGCGCTCTGCCGCGGCCTCGGCGTGAGCTTCTACGACGCCGTGCGGCGCAACCTCCTCGGCCTCGAGTTGCCGCCGGCCTTCCTCGAGTCGCTCAAGCCAGCGAGCCATATCGCGGCGCGGCACACCGTCGGCCTGCTGGATCCGATCAGCGCCACCGAGCAGCGCGTCGACGACGGCCTGCCGGAAACGCTCGATGAGGTCGTCGCCCGATACGGCCATCGTTGGTTCAAATTGAAGGTCGGCGGCGACGTGAGGTCGGACGTTGAGCGCCTGGCGGCGATCGGCGCCGTGCTCGATCGCCTGCCCGAGTACCACGCCACGCTGGACGGAAACGAGCAATACGAAAGCGTCGATGGCGCGCTCGAGCTATGGAAGCGCATGAAGGCCGAGGCAAGGTTGCGGCGCCTCGTCGCCAGCGTCGTGTTCATCGAGCAGCCGATCAAGCGCCAGAGCGCCCTCTCGGCGGATGTCTCGGCCCTCGCGCGCGAGAAGCCGGTGATCATCGACGAATCCGACGACACGCTCGACGCCTTCGCGCGCGCCAAAAGCCTCGGCTATCGCGGCGTGTCGTCGAAGACCTGCAAGGGTTTCTACAAGTCGATCATCAACGCCGCCCGCTGCGCCGACTGGGGCAAGGGCTATTTCATGAGCGGCGAGGACCTCACCGTGCAGGCCGGGCTCGCGCTCCAGCAGGACCTCGCGCTCGTCTCGCTTCTCGGCATTACGCATGTGGAGCGCAACGGTCATCACTATGTAAATGGCATGGCCGGAATACCGGCGCACGAGCAGGACGCTTTCCTGCACGCCCATCCGGATCTCTACGAGCGCAGCCACGGCGCCGTCCGGCTGCGCATAACGAAAGGGCAAGTCAGCATCGGCAGCCTGGCCTGCGCCGGCTATGCGAGCGGCGCCCTGCCGGACTGGAACCACCTAAGGGAAATGAAAATTAAATGAGCGAAAGAAGAATCGGCATCATCATGCACGGCGTCACCGGCCGGATGGGAATGAACCAGCACCTCATCCGCTCGATACTCGCCATCCGGCGGCAGGGCGGCGTGACGCTCAAGGACGGAACGCGGCTCATGCCCGACCCGCTCCTCGTCGGCCGCAACGCCGCGAAGGTAGAGGAGCTGGCGAGGAAACACGGCGTCGCCCGCTGGACCGCCGATCTCGATGCGGCGCTGAAGAGCAAGGACGACGCGATCTTTTTCGACGCCGCCTCGACCCAGCTGCGGCCGAAGCTCCTCAAGCGCGCCATCGCGGCCGGCAAGCACATCTATTGCGAAAAGCCGGTCTCCACCACGCTCGCGGAAGCGAAGGATCTCTATGCAGCCGCCAAGAAGGCGCGCATCAAGCACGGCGTGGTGCAGGACAAGCTGTGGCTACCGGGCCTTCTCAAGCTGAAGAAGCTTCGCGACGACGGCTTCTTCGGCCGCATCTTCGCCGTGCGCGGCGAGTTCGGCTATTGGGTCTTCGAAGGCGATCGCGTTGCCGCACAAAGGCCGTCCTGGAACTACCGCAAGAAAGATGGCGGCGGCATCATCCTCGACATGCTGTGCCACTGGCGCTACGTGCTTGACAACCTGTTCGGCGAAGTGCGGGCGGTGAGCTGCCTGGGCGCGACGCATATCCCTTACCGGTGGGACGAGAACGGCAAGAAATACAAGGCGACGGCGGACGATGCCGCGTATGCGACCTTCCAGCTCGCCGGCGGCGCCATCGCGCATTTCAACTCGTCGTGGGATGTCCGCGTGCGCCGCGACGACCTGCTCACCATCCAGGTCGACGGCACCGAGGGCAGCGCCGTCGCCGGATTACGCAAGTGCTACACGCAGTCGTACGCGGAGACGCCCAAGCCGGTCTGGAATCCAGACATCCCGCAACCGATCAACTTCTTCGAGAGCTGGAAGGAATTCGGCGGCGAGGACTACGACAACGCCTTCAAGGTGCAATGGGAGCTCTTCCTCAAGCACGTCGCCGGCGAGGGCTCCTTCCGCTGGAACCTGCTCGAAGCCGCCAAGGGCGTCCAGCTGGTTGAGCTCGGCCTCAAGAGCTGGCAGCAAAAGAAATGGCTCGACGTACCAAAGCTCAAACCTTAATGCAAACCACATGAGACGAGACACGCTGCTCACCATCAAGCTTCCGACCGCGAACGGAAGGCTCGAGGACTATGCGGTCCGCGAGCCGAAGCAGTTCAAGAAGCCCAGCCAGCCGTTCACGCGTAAGGTGCTCGCGGCAGCCCACGTGGTAGCAGATCCGCTGTCGAGCAAAGAGCCATGGCTCGATGCCGCGATCGACTGGGAGGCGACGCTCGCCTATCGACGCCACCTCTGGTCGTGGGGCATGGGCATCGCCGAGGCCATGGACACCGCGCAGCGCGGCATGGGACTCGATTGGAAAAACTCGCTCGAGCTTATCGAGCGTACCGTGCAGGAGGGGGGCGGCGACGTCGCCTCCGGCGCGGGAACGGACCATTTGCCGCCCGGCCTTCATCCGGTGGACAAGATCATTGCCGCCTACGAAGAGCAATGCGCGGCGATCGAGAAGGTCGGCGGACGCATCATCCTGATGGCGAGCCGCGCGCTGGCGGCGTCGGCGAAATCGCCCGACGACTACGCCCGCGTCTACGACCGCATCCTCGCGCAAGTGAAGCAGCCGGTGATCATCCACTGGCTGGGCGAGATGTTCGATCCGGCGCTGGAGGGTTATTGGGGTGCGAAGGACCATTCCGCCGCGATGGGCACTTGCCTGGCGATGCTGGCGAAGAACGCGGCGAAAGTCGACGGCATCAAGATTTCCCTGCTCGACAAGGACAAGGAAGTGCGCATGCGCCGCCGTCTGCCGAAAGGCGTGCGCATGTACACCGGCGACGACTTCAATTTCGCCGAGCTGATCGAAGGCGATGAGCAGGGCTATTCGGACGCGCTCCTGGGCATCTTCGACTCCATCGCGCCGGCGGCATCGCATGCGCTGTCGGCGCTCGCGGCGAACGACAAGGCCGAGTACCACGAGGCATTGGCAGCGACCGTCCCCCTATCGCGCCACGTCTTTTGCGCACCGACGCGGTTCTATAAGACGGGCGTCGTGTTCATGGCATGGCTCAACGGCCACCAGGACCACTTCGTCATGGTCGGCGGACAACAGTCGGCGCGGCATATCCTGCACCTCGCAGAGCTTTTCCGGCTCGCCGACGCTGCGGGGCTACTCACCGACCCGCGGCTCGCCTGCTCCCGCATGAAGCAACTGCTCGCCGTGCAAGGATGCGCGTAACCAAGCTAGGCGCCTTCGGCGCGGAAGCGGATTCGATCGACGCGCCGTTTCGCGAGATCTGGGATGCGTTCTTTGCCGCGCAGATTCTCGTCTTCCGCGAGCAGGAGCTCACGGCCGAGCGCTATCTGAAGTTCGCGCGCCAGTTCGGCCGCCCCGAGCCGCACGTGATCGATCAATTCCACCATCCCGAGCACGCCGACATCCTGATCCTGTCTAACGTGCAGAAGGATGGCAAGCCGACCGGCCTGGCCGACGCCGGCACCTACTTCCACACCGACTACTCGTACCTCGAGGTCCCGGCGCGCTGCACGATGCTCTATTCGATCCAGGTGCCGAAGAAGGGGGGCGATACGCTCTTCGCCGACCAGTACAGGGCCTACGACGATCTACCGGCGTCGATGAAAAAGCGCATCGACGGCCTCGTCGCCCTGCACCATTACGGCAATCGCGACGATCAGAATAAGAGCTCGCGCACGGTGGCATCCGTGCTGAACGAGGAGCAGGAGCAGAAGATGACCTGGGTGCGCCATCCCGTAGTGCGCAAGCACCCAGTGACGGGTCGCAAGGCGCTGTATTCGATTTCCGGCAGCTCGTTCGGCATCGAAGGCATGCCGCAGGACGAAGCGGTCGCGCTGCTCGACGAGCTAAAGGACCACTCGACGCAGGAGAAGTACCAGTACCGGCTCAAGTACGGCGTGGGAGACGTGGTGATCTGGGACAACGCTTCGCTGCTTCATTCGGCGACGCTCACGGATCCCGACGACCCACGTACACTATGGCGCATTACTGTCAAGGAGGAGGGGAGATCATGAGGAGAGTTCTTTTTGCCGCGGTCGCGGCGGCGGTATCGCTCGGCGCGAATGCGCAGGACCTGACGCTGCACGGTGCGGTGCAGTTCCCGGACGAGCACGTCTTCACGCGCGCGCTGGTGCGGTTCCAGGAGCTGGTCGACAAGTATTCGGGCAAGAAGACCAACTGGGTGCTGCATAAGAACAGCGAGCTCGGCCTGGAGAAGCAGTACTTCGAGTACATGGCGCAGGGCAAGGCGGTCGACTACGGCATCGTCTCGCCGGCGCACATGTCCACCTTCTCGAAGGCGGCGCCGTTCATCGACGCGCCGTTCCTGTTCCGCGATCTGAACCACTGGAACAAGGTGCTCGACGCCGACCTCTTGAAGCCGGTGGCCGACGAGATCAACCAGAAGGCCGAGGTGATGCTGATCGGCTACGCCGGCGGCGGCACGCGCAACATCTTCGTCAACAAGCCGGTGCGCAACCTGCAGGA
>C688J18823_10000435_pt1 | contig 24242 bp, 32 predicted proteins | sample HopSoiMetagenom1_FD_18823 | JGI IMG/M metagenome (IMG submission 18823) | reverse complement strand
TAATTTATTTTTATTTTTATTTTAATTTTTATTTAAAAATATCAAATTAATCCAAATAAAAATATTAAAGGGTTAGAATAACTTTCAACTATGTACCATCATATTGCAGAAACATGGAAGACAATGTTAAAAACACGATCACAATATCTCAAAGATAAATCTTATTTTTGGAGAAGAGAGCCTACAATACATAGAATTGATTCACCAAGCAGATTAGATAAAGCTAGAGCTTTAGGTTATAAGGCAAAACAAGGCATCATTGTTGTTAGAATACGAGTAGGTAGAGGAGGAATGAGAAAACAACGACCCATTTCTGGCAGAAGACCTAAACATATAGGCGTTATTCACATTAAACAAAGCGAAAGTATGAAGTTGGTAGCTCAAAGACGTGTTAAAGAGAAATTCGTCAACCTCAAGGTTTTAGGATCCTATTTCCTATATCAAGATGGAATGTATTCTTGGTTTGAAGTAATTCTTATAGACCCAAATCATCCTTCTATAATAAAAGATAAAGAAATAAGAAGTAAATTGAATTTTAATTAGTTAATTAATTTAATTATTATTATTTTTTGTATACCTCATTATTTAATTTTTATAAAGATATCATTAATTATTTCATTTATTTCATTTAATTCAGCATCTTTTTCTATTGTAATATAATATAAAATATCTTTTGTTATTTGAGGAATCAATAAAAAGGTAACGTTTTCATTTTTTTCAATAGTAAAGAGCGATTTTCCTGTAGATATCTCTAGAGATCGCCTTAAATATTGTCTAGTAGATTCAATATATCTTTCATCTCTTGCTTGTTCTGGAGTTAATATTGGTTTCATACCATTTTTTAATTTACCTGTAATTGTCCTACCAAATCTATTAATTATACCTACATATCTTATACTATCTGAAATTTTTAGAATTGATAGACATATATCCTGATATAATGCTACTTCCTTGGATCTATTATCTTTATTTTCATTCATTTAACAACAATTTACAATTATCAAAGAGTTATTTTATTTTTATTACTATCGCATGATCAATTTCTTATACAAGCATATAAATTGACATAGAATCAAGTCATTTTCTTTAACTTCAATTTTTTTATCCAAATATTTACAAATCGCTATAATATAGGATAACTAGACATAAACAAACCAATGTATTATAAAATATTAGTTTTCTCAATTTATTTATGTTTGTCTTTATACTTATTAATTGAATAATGACATTGACATTCACAGTCAATCATTTTAATATCAAATGAACAATCCTCATTTGGGCCGCATGTTTCATTAATAGGCCATTTAGTGGGACATTCTAAATGCTTATCTCTTTTACAAAAAAAAGTTATAAACATATACCTATTATAATATCATAGATCAATATTAAATAATTGTGGAGCATATATTGAACCTTCTCTTACCCTTTTAACTTTGGCAACAGAAAGATAATGAGGCCATAAAGTTATCATTATTGCACCTTCTGGTACGTTTTCTGGCGATTCTATTATTATTAAATCTTTCAAATCAACCCCATGTTCCTGTAATTTGATTTTACTTCTTTTAATTAATTCTTCAGGCATTCCGCTACTGTAAAGATAGACTTTCTCGGTATATTCTATATTTTGAGACACCACTAATAATAAGTTTTCAAATAGAAAAACATGCCGCTATTATTAATACATTAATATAATCATAAAACAAATTAAAAAAGGATTTGTAAGTTTAGTCTATTACAACTCATCCACTTTATATTTAGTGGTACAGCCCATACATTCATAAATTTCGTTTCCTACTTGACCTGAGACATTAAATCTCACAATAGTTTTACATTTAGGACATCTTCCATCGGTAGATTTTGTTTTCTTTATTGGTCTGGTAGTTTTTCTTTTTCTACTTCCCATATTATGTTCAATGATTTATAGCTTTTAATAAATTAATTTGTATTTTAATTTAACAATATAAACATTACCTTTTCAATAGTTCATATACTATGTAACTATACAACAAAAATAAAAAAAATAAATTCTAAAAGAATTTATTTTATAATAGAGTGTATTTTGCTTTTAGATTCTATTATTGATCTTCTTCGTGGTTGGTTTGGACGCTTTGGTCTTGGTGTGCTGCGTTGCCACCAGCATTTAAGTTTACGCATATTCCAGCATTAATACCTGAGAGAATTGGTGGTGAAATTGCTCCAGCAGTTGTTACTGGTGCGTTTTGGTTTTGATCACATGTTTCAGCAATGCTTTGGCTGGTTTGTATATTTTTTCTTGCAAAAACGGAATTGTCAACAGATGCAAATGAGCCGGCAATCAATAAAGTTGCAAATGCTACTGCAAATAATGCTAAAAATGTTTGGTGTTTTTTTGTAACTGTAACCATTTTATTCAAAAACAGTATCATATCTATTTGATATTACAATTTCTTAACACATTTATGCTAGACATTTCTACTTTTTGTTTTCTTATTAATTTTTTAGTATAAAAATATTATTAACAAGTTATGTTAATTTTTATTTTCAGAGACAACAAGATTAAAAACTTATAATTTTAGTTGCCATTATAAAATTCAAAACCACATAAAAGATATATTAAATAATAATCATAAAAACTTGTATTGTATCATATTTATTTTGGTTTAACTTAAAGATTTTGTTCAAATGGAGAGCAATGGTATTAGAAAAGCAACGAATCTTGAAAATGATTTTAAAAGTACCAAAACATTTACAGAAGTTACGGTTGTAGGAAAAGATAAAAAAGGAATAGTTGCAGATATCACCCGATATATATTTAAAAATGGNGGAAACATTGAAAAGATTAATCAAAATGTAGTAAAGGGTCTCTTTGGCATGCACCTTGAAGCTTCNTTCTACAACATCGATAAAACAAAAATGAAAGAGGAACTAGGTCAACTATCAAAACATATGGATATGGAAATTAAGGTTCATTTCCACGAGGAAAATAAAATTAAAAATGTAGCAATTTTTGTAAGTAAGGAAGGTCATTGTTTATTAGAAATTTTAGATTCGGTTTCAAAAGGAAAGGCAATTTCCAATATATCCATAATTATAGCATCAGATGAAAAGTTAAAAGATATTGCAGATTCATATTCTATTCCATTTTTCTATATTGAACACACTGACCAAAATAAAGCTGAAGACGAAATTCTACAATTGCTAGAACAGTTTGATATTGATCTTATTGTTTTAGCTAGATATATGCGCATATTAACCCCCAACTTTGTTTGGCGTTATCCAAATAGAATAATCAATATACATCCTTCACTATTACCTGCTTTTCCAGGTGCATTAGCATATGTTCAAGCTTATGAAAGAGGTGCAAAAATAATAGGATGTACTGCTCATTTTGTAACAGAGGATTTAGATCAAGGTCCTATAATAATACAAGAAGCATTTAAAGTTTTATCTGACGATACCCTAGAAACAATTAAGGAAAAAGGTAAATCAATAGAATCAAAAGCTTTGATGGAAGCAGTAGAACTCTTTTTGAAAGACAAATTAGAAGTTTATTGGGGAAAGGTAAATTACAAATAACAAAATGCTTTAATGCGTATGAACTTTTAGTTGTCGTTATGGTTATTGCTGTTGTATTATGGTAAAAGAAATAAAGAACTTAAATCAACAATCATTTTCTAATCTTATCAAAGATTTTAAAATAGATACAGCAATTATTCCCTTAGGTTCAATTGAACAACATGGATCACATTTGCCTTTTTCAACTGATTCCATCATTGTTGAACATTTATCAAAAACTGTTGCACAGAAAATCAAAGCATTTTTACTTCCAACTCTTTATTATGGAGTATCTTTTGAGCACGAGCCTTTTTTTAATATATCAATAAACTATAATATTCTAATAAATTTTATATCAGATATTTGTAATTCATTATTCAAACAAGGAATTAATCGTGTATATGTTATTAATGGACATCATGGAAATATAGGTTTACTCCAATACATCGGGCAAAATATTTCAACAAAATATCATAAAAATGGAAAATTATTTTATTTTATTAACTATTGGCAAATGCTAGATAAAGATTTTGATCATGCAGGAAAAATTGAGACATCACTTATGTTATTTATATGCCCGGAATTAGTTAGAAAAGAGTTCTTAAAAAAAGGATTAGAATTGGATAAAAAAGATAACAAATTTGCCAAAATTGGAATAAACATGTCAATCAACAATCCAGGAGGCTTTATCAAATTTACTAAAAATGGAATATGGGGAAATCCATTATCAGCCTCGGTAGAAGACGGAAAAAACATGATAACAGGTATTATAGAAAAAATAGTTTTATTGATTTCAGATGAAAGTTACAAATAATATATAACAGGAAAAATAAATTTATAATAGAGCCTGAATTGATAAACAATAGGTTAGATATTAATTGTCAGTAGATATGGCAGTAAAGGTTCTAGATGAGAGCCTCGGCAGAGATGTATTAATAAAATTAAAAGGTGGCAAAGTTATTAGAGGAAATTTACAAGGTTTTGATCAACACATGAATTTACTATTAGAAAGCTCCGTTGAAATCCTTGAAGACGGTAAATCTGATGATATAGGAAATATTGTTGTTAGAGGGGATAATGTAGTAATCATATCTCCACCCCAATTCAAATAGTACTATAAAAAATTTGTGAGAGAAAGGTATGACAAAAGGTACTACATCAATGGGTAAATTTACCCGAAAAAAAACACACATACGATGCAGAAGATGCGGCCATAATTCGTTTCATAAAAGGGGCAAGACTTGTTCTAAATGCGGATATCCAGATTCAAAGATAAGAAAATACAATTGGATCAAGAGACGAGTAAGGTAAACCATACCCTATCTAATAGAAAAGATATTGTTTTAAATTTCTAATATCTATAAATACAATGCTAGATTTTTTTATAGTTTTTATCTCAATAGTATTGGGAATAATTTGTTCTGTTTCAATTAACCATATTTTATTCCACAGGAAAGAAAAAAAATCAAAAGTATCTGAAGATATCAAGTCAGAATTAAATAATCTATTATTAGAAAAATCTATTGCATTAGAAGCATTAAACAAGATTGAAAAATTTTTTAAAGAACAAAAAATAGATAAAAATGAAAAAGACAATCTCGTTTTAAAATACAATAAAATATTAGATAATTATGATAAAAGACTATTAAAACTAAAACCGATTGTTGAAATTCAAGATATTTATGAATACAGAAATCAATTATATTCTTTGATATCTGATCATATTGAAAAATTAGATAAAAGGTTAACAGATTTATCTAGCAATATTGGTTATTTTAATATAAATAATATAAAAATAGATAAGAAAACATCTTATGTTCCAATACCTCTAAAAGCATTATATATATCCAAAAGATATAAAAAAAATTTTATCGATAAATACAAATCCTTAAAAATTCATATAGATAAACCCAAGGACAAGGATATCGAGATTTCAAATTATAAGGATATCAAGGTAAATCATACAAATTCATCAAATTATACTACAGATAAAGATACAAATTTTATTAGTAATTTTAATTCCTATAAAGAGAGCACTCATTTAAAAAATGATAATACATTAACAGACAATATCAATAAAACAAAAGAAGTAGTTGAAGAAGAAGGAGATAAAGAAATCAATACAGATGAAATTGATATAATCCAAAAAGATATTTTGAAAATATTACAAAGATTAGAAAGTTCTTCCTAAACCAGATTTTAAATATTGAAAAATTTTTTTCCAAATTTTTTATATCAATTTAATAATATAATAACTACATTTCACAATTATTTAGAATAATGATAACATCATCAAATAATCCAGATTTTTCACTTTTGGAAATCAGCTTTGAAAAAATTACAAAAGATATAATCAATAATCATATAGGACAAAGATCTATTCTTATTGGATTGGGCAGTGGTAGATCTGTTTCAAAAATTGTAAACAATTTAACTGATTCAATCCTCAAAAATTGTGAATTCATTTGTACATCACTTCAAATCAAAATTGATGCTGAAAAAAAAGGATTAAAAGTGTTAGATGAAAGTAAAATACCACAAATTGACCTTGTAATTGACGGTGCAGATCAAATAAACAAAAACTTTTTTATGATAAAAGGTGGAGGCGGAGCGTTATTAAGAGAAAAAATAATATACTATGCTTCAAAAAAAACAATTATTATAGGAGACTATTCCAAATTTGTAAATAGTTTCACAAGGCCGCTTCCTATAGAGGTTCTTCCTTTTGCCCGTACTGCCGTAATATCTTATTTAAAAAAGCTAGGCGGTAAACCGGTTCTTAGAATTTTGGAAAAAGGATATCCCTATTTAACTGAAAATGGAAATATAATACTAGATACAACATTTGGCAGCTATGAAAAAATAATAGATTTAGAAAAAAAAATCAAGGAAATACCGGGCATTTTAGAAACTGGACTCTTTATAAAACCAGCTTCATTATATTACAAAGCTTTAGAGCAAGAAAGTTTTCAACTAATTGAAAAAGAATATAAATAATTTTGTATATTGCTCCAAATAAATCAATTAAAAACTATATAAAGTAAAGGTATAAAATGCAAAATACTTGTGATATATTAATAACAAATGCAAATTTAGTCATACCTAAAGAAGGCATCATAAAAAAAGATATTCTTATTGAGAATCAAAAGATTAAAGCAATAACCAATTCTACAAACAATATTTCATATACAAAAAAAATCAACGCCAATGAAAAATATGTTCTCCCAGGACTGATAGATCCCCATATACATTATGGAGTATTTTCTCCAATAGAACAGGCTTCAAGAACAGAATCTCGATCTGCTGCAATAGGAGGAGTCACTACAATAATGCGAATGATAAGACTAAAAGAATCATATAAACAAAAAATTATAGAACATCTAAAAGCTAGTGAAAATAATCACTTTATTGATTATTCTATTCATGCATCAATATTAAACCCGATCCAAATTGAGGATATTCCTTATCTATGTAATTTAGGAATAACATCATTTAAGCTGTATATGAATTTAGGCTCTACTGAAAATAGAATTTTAATGGATATGAATCCCTATGAAAATAAACTTTTGCCAGAACATATTAATGTGACAGATGCTCTTTGCAAAAAAGTAGTAAAAGAATCATCCTCATATGACAATAATTCAACCGTATTGGTTCATGCAGAAGATTTTAACATGTGTTCGGAGTTAATAAACAAAAACACAAATAAAATAAGAAATTCATATAATAGTCATAATTCCTTAGAGATGTGGTCTAAATCAAGACCAACTGAAAGCGAGGTAATTGCAATAAAAAAAATAATGAATTTTGCAAGACAGTTTCAATCTAATATTTATTTTGTTCATATAGGATCGAATGATGCTCTAGATGCGATTTTAAAGGAAAAACAGATTGGTGGATGTAATGTATATATAGAAACATGTCCTCATTATTTAACTCATTCTATAGACTATAAAGATATTAAAGGAAAGGTCGTTCCACCATTAAGATCAAAAAATGATATTGCAGCATTATGGGTAGCTCTTAAAAATGATGTAGTAGATACCATAGGTACAGATCACGTTGCAAATGTTTTAAAATTAAAATATGGCAAAAACAAAGATATCTGGTCTTCCCTTGCTGGTTTTCCAGGGGTTGCAACTATGTTACCGGTATTATTGCACTATGGCGTTAATGCAGGTCGGATATCCCTTGAAAAATTAGTAGAATTAACTAGTTATAATGCTTCCAGGATTTTTGGTATGCATCCAAAAAAAGGTACAATTAAAGAGAATTCAGACGCCGATTTGGTAATTATAGATCTAGATCTAATTAAAAAAGTAGACTCAAAAGAATTACAATCATTTGCTGACTATAGCATTTATGATAATTATGTTTTGCAAGGATGGCCTTCAATTACAATTTCTAGAGGAGAGGTGATCATGGAAGACGGATTAGTATATGATAATAAACTAGGACATGGAAAATTTATTAAAAGAAACACTACATTAAAATAATTTATTTATAAAAGGATTACTTTTCAAATTAAGGAAATGGTATCTGTTTTGTAATAGACGAAATATCATCATTTGAGGGGCTATTAGATTTAACTAATGGTTCAGCATAGTGAGAGGTAAGAGGAACTGAAATTGTTAAACCCTTAGCATTTTCAGAAGCTTTTGTATCTTCAGAAGCTTTTGTATCTTCAGAAGCTTTTGTATCTTCAGAAGCTTTTGTATCTTCAGAAGCTTTTGTATCTTCAGAAGCTTTTGTATCATGGTGAGTCTTTAGATTTGTAGTAGTTGCATAAACACCTTGGTATATCCCTATCGTAATTAAAACAGAAATTGTTAATAGTATAATTATATAGAATGTAATTCCTTGACTCATTATTATATAATTGTTTTAATAAAATAATCTATAAATGCATTTTGATAAATATTTCTATAATATTATTTTACCATACTTTATTAAATATTATTATATTAAAAATGCTAAATACAACTATCTAGATGATAAATGATCATATGTTGTATTATTGATTGGTGATACAGTCGTATTTAATAAATACTCACTATGTTTGTATGGTGGAATAAGTAAAGGAATAACATTATTATCTACTTCTATATAAGAGGGGGACGAGTAGGATACCCCATAATTAATATTTAGAATAATGGCTAAAGTCATAAAATAAGATAAAAATGTTATCACAAAATTATTCATAATGTTTTTATAATATTATTACAAATTTCTAATATTTATGCTTTTTCAAATTTTTTATATAATTACCAAAGATCATTTAACGAGTACTTTATATACTCTTTTAAAAATATTTATTATTTAATATCGCAAGGAAATTACAAAATAATCAATACTAAAATTAATGTGTTATACTAAATAGATATAGATCAATAAATTTAAGAAATTATAAATTTGTGTTATCTCAAAATTAATTAATTTGGTAAATATTTGTTATAACCAACATAATATATTTAATCAGTTCAGATTTTCCTTTTTAATTGAATTATTTTTTTCCCATTATTTAGAAATAAACAAAAATATGTTAAATTCCTTTTATTTTCAATCATGTTCAAAAAAAGTGAAAACATTTTCAATTTTATAACCTTTTTTATAGTCTGAAATGTCAAATCAAATTGTTCTAGAAGTTCAAAGTCTCTTTAAGAGTTATTTTTCTTCAACAGAAGAAATTATTATTTTAAAAGAAATCAATTTTAAGATAAATACAGGTGAATTTGTGTGCATTGTTGGACCATCAGGTAGCGGAAAATCAACTTTGTTAAATATATTAGGTACTTTAGATAAACCTACTTCTGGAAAGATATTCATAAACGGAGAAGATGTATTTTCATTAAATGACTACAATCTTGCTTTCTTAAGGAACAAAAAGATAGGATTTGTCTTTCAATCTTATAATTTGATAAACCGTGCTACTATATTAAAAAATATAGAAATACCAGGCATTATTTCAGGATTAAATAAAAAAGAAAGACTAGATCGTGCATATGAAATCATGGCAATGTTAGGTATAAAAGACAAAGCTAATTTCAAACCATATAATTTAAGTGGTGGCCAACAGCAAAGAGCTGCAATTGCCAGAGCATTAATGACTAACCCTTCAATCATACTTGCTGATGAGCCCACAGGTAATTTAGATACAAAAACAGGAAAAGAAGTTTTTAATCTGCTTAAAACATTATGTATTAATTACAAAACTTCGATTATAATGGTAACTCATAATCAAGATTTAGCTTTGCAATCAGATAGAATCATCTATTTAAAGGATGGCGAGATAGAAAAGGAAGAGTCTCTTATAAAATAGATACCGTAATAATGGTATTATATATTTGTACATCATTTTGCATTTTAAATAATATCAACATTTATTTTATTTTTTATTTAGATATAGAGCAAACTCATTGAATTTAACAAATATGAAATTAAGTTTAAAAAGTTGCAAGGTAAAATTAAATTCTGATTTTAATTGTTACAAAATCACATAAGAATAATTTTGAAACTTCACATATATTTTTGTATACATTTACAAAAAATATTTTAATAAATTAAATATTTATTATATTGATTTCCGTTATTTATATAAATGAAAAAAGATTTTATAGTTGCCAAAGTTGAAGCCTCAACAGATGGCTCTCCTTATATATATGTGACATTCAAAGATCAAAATGAGTACTATAAATCAGGTGATAACAAATCAAATCCATTTGGACCAAATGTAATGGCATTTACTTCACCAGAAGATTTAATGAAAAACTTGCCTAAAGCTATGTCAAATATTACAAATATGTTCGGAGGAGGTGCAGGCGCATTTAGCGATTCACCTACATTTAAAGTCACAATGAAAGAATATGATGACTTAAAAATCAAAGTAGGAGATAAAGTTACAATAGAAGTCCATAAATTTGAACATAATGAAGTTTAAGTTATTCTTATTTTGTCAGATGTAACAAATTATTAATGTCCATAATCCACCTCATCATTTTTTGATTTTTTATGCGATTCAAATAGTTCATGTTGTCTTTTATCTTCTTTGGTTGTCATTATTGCACCACATTCAAAGCAAAAATAACTGCTTGTTATCTTAGAATAGGATTCATAGACAAAAGATGAGTTTATTTTTTGACCCTCATCATTGCCTATTTCTTTAATTTTATTAATGGTATAATCGGTTTCTAGATGATCTTTACTTTCGTTAGCATCACCATTTCCATTATTCTCTGCATATTTATCATTCATAATATAATATTGACTAGTTTTGACATCTTTTTATATTTTTTTTCTGATTTAATAGACATCATCATTTTAATATAAAAAAATAAAATAACAGTAATTTAATATGATAAAAGTATTAAATTAATATAAAATAAAATTAAAAATTTTTAGAATTCAATGTAATTAAGTCGTGTATTATTTTTACCCATATTTTTTATAATCAATTATGTTATTTTTTTGAATTTGTTATCTTATACGATTTGTGTATTACATAAAAAGAATGACAAGATATTATAAATGCTGCAAGGGTCATTTTAGTAGCAAAATCTAAATTCCAAGGTGTTTTAGGATTAGGATATGTTATAGATATTTCATCAGGATTTGTTTCTTTATGTAATACATTGTAGGTTATCAGCGAACCCCATACAGTAAAGTTATATACAAATTCATATGCAGACACTACAATTAAAACTAAGGCTATTGTCCCAAAAATATCTTTTACTATTTTTGGCGTTCTTTCTACTTTTTTGGAACCAACTTTAGTAACACAAAACCAAGATAATACTGAAAAAACAGCTAAATATGTAACTAATTTACCGCTGCCATCAAAAAATAAATCATTTTTAACAATTATTTCACCTACGCTAATTGTACCAGTGTTTTTATAATCTACCCAGCTCCAATACATTCCAAATGATGTTATATATAACATCATTAAAGCTGAAAAATAAAAGATTATTATATAAATATGATAAGAGTTAATACGAGTAATCCTTTTTAAAATGGATTTGTTCATAATAAATTAAAAAAATTAAATGATATAAAATTACCTTCTATGGCTCTTATCGTTGTTGACGTTTTTTTTAGATTGTACCTACTTCAATTATATTTTTTATATTAAATAATAGGCGTATAGCATCTTTTTCTTTCAAACTTACTTTATGTTTAGAGACATATTCTCCAAAGTCTTCAATTTGTTTTTTTTGCAAAGAAAAGACCTTTTTTGACTTTTCTAATATATCATCATATGTACGATATGGAAAATAGGTTTTTTTTGCTATTCTTAAAATATTTCTCTTTGTATTTTTATCAATTATTTGCTTTTTTTGTGCCAAGAATAAATTATATCTTATATCGATTAAAGCATCTGATTGATATTCCCTGTATCCCGTAAAAGTAACTGCTACTTCGTCATCAGAATCTATTACACCTTTTAAAAATAGATTAAATATTTTTCCAATACCCATCATACCAAATCTTTTTAATTCTACAGCTCTAAGAGCACCTAAACTCGAAGAACCAAAAACCAGTACATCTTTTTTTCTTAGCAGATTATAAACCTCTATTGGTGTTGGTGGATAATCTTGTAGAAAATATCCATCAATGAGCCCTACAAATTTAACAGCAGTTGGAATTAACTTTAACAGATCACCTTTTTTAGCAGGTGGTCTATAATCAGCATCAAGAATTTCTTTTGCCTTATCTATTGATAATGTAGGGCCTATAAATATCACAGGTTTAAACATTTTTTAAAGATCTCTTTAGATCTATTGCCAACTATCATTTTATTTATTTTAAACGTTTCTAAGCCAGGCACAATTGCCCTAACAACAGGAATATTTAACTTAGGATTAGTTAAATCAACTATTATTGCCTTTTGTAATCCTCTTGTCTTAAGCTTGGTTAAAATAAGTTTAATGTCATCCAAAATATCATCATTATAAAAAGAGACTATATCAGAAAATTTTATATTTTTTGTAGACTTCATGAATTGCCATGAACGTTTATCATCACTATCATTAAAATCAAATTTCATTTTTCTTAGATCGTCTCTGGAACCTTGGATATTAGCAGATCTAGATTGAGATACCTCAGTAATAGACCTAATTAATGCAAGTCGAGAATCTGGATGTGTCCCCTGACCTTCAACAAAATATCCATAATCATGATTAATCCATTCAACGCTACTTGCAATAAATGTAGGTATTCCAATATCGGAAGTAATATCTTTAACAATTAAAGGTATTTGACACTTTTTGAATCTTTTTAAAAGTTTTTGTCCATGTTCGCTTTCAAAATTATTTAAATCAACATCTGGATATATACTGTTATCGTCCATAAATTTTTGAGATTCAAGGGCTTTTAAGTTTAATCCAATTTTAATAAAAGAATTTTCTATATATCTTAAAATATGATATTGGAAAGCACTAGAAACAAAATCAGATATACTTGTTGAATCTCTTTCTATAACCTCACAAAATGCATGACAAATAGCTTCCTCCATAACATTTCCTGATGCTAATCCATTAGTATGATAAAAAGCATAAGGATTTATCGATGGCGGATTTGGGATAAATTTGAAAAGCACTAGCGGAGCAGGAACTAAAATATCTTTTTCATTTAAAAGATCATATCCAATGCAATAATCCATAATCATTTCATTGTTTAAAGAAAAAGACAGGGGTTCTACAACGTCATCATATTTTAATATATTATAACTTTTTGATAATTCTTCATAGCTTCCACGTATTAATTTATTTAAATAATTTTTTGGTAATGCTGAAAATCTTTCTATACTCTCCATAATAGCACTTGCTTTAGCATGATTTTTTGTAGGTCCTTTACCTCCATATACCCAAATATAATCCTCTGTTCCCGGTAACACTGCAGAGTAATTTGGTATTTTTAATCTATCCATATAAGTTATATTTGCAATTCTACTAATTCCAACCTCATCTATCAATGGATTTACTTTTTCAAGTGTTATTTCAACTGGTTGTACTCTTGAAGTTCCATAGGTAGTCCATTTTTTTCTTGATTTTAATGATTGTAATACATTATTTTCCAATTATCGATAAGCTCTTTAATATAGTTATGATTATTTTAATTGTTGTTATTGTTGTATTGATAATCCTAGTACTTAAGTATAGGGACATTTTTAAAGATTATCAAAATACTTTTAAATTAATATAGAATCAAAGTCAAGGATTAAGTATTTATATAATATATTATTTTGTAAGTTTACCTTGAGTTCTATGAATATGGAAGCTGAGGCTATAAGTGAAATTTTATTAAAAGCTGCTAGTGAACCAGAATTTAGAAAACGATTAATAAAAAATCCTGAAAAAATATTAGAATGTTACAGTATATCAAGGGAAGCGAAAACCATAATTATAAAAAGTATTAGAGATCTAATACAATAACACAACAGATTTTTATTATTTATTGATAACTATTGTACTTCAACATTTATGAAGTATCAACAACCATAGAAGTATTTTTTAGACATAAAAGATAAAATAACATAACTTTTAGTTTAAAGAAATAAAAAATAAATTAATTATATATTATAATTAAATAATCCACCAGCTTTAACTATTTCCGATATAATCTTACTAAATGGTTTTATTCGGTAAGTCTTTTCATTTTTTGTAATATTTTTAATAGTATTATTTTCAAGATCAATCTCTAGTTTGTCATTATCTTCAATTTGTTCAAGTACATTTTCATCAATTTCAATTGGCAATAGATATCCACCATCAATAGCATTCCTATAAAATATTCGAGCAAAAGAAGGGGATAAAATTGCACGAATCCCTGATTTAGATAGAGCTATTGGAGCATGTTCTCTACTTGATCCACAGCCAAAATTTTGGCCAACCAATAAGAAATCACCATCAGTTATTTTTTTTTTAAAATCAGAATCTATACCTTCCATTGCATGAGTAGCAAGCTCATCATGATCATGTATTTTTAAATATTGTCCTGGAATTATAACATCTGTATCTATATTTGCTCTATTGTATTTATGAACTGTTCCATGTAATGTCATTATATATCCCTCGGATCAGTTATCTTACCTGTTAATGCGGAGGCTGCAACTACCATCGGAGATGCAAGATAAGTTTTGGATTCTACATGACCCATTCTTCCTGGAAAGTTTCTATTTGTTGTACTAATGCAAACTTCATCTTTTGCCAAAACTCCCATGTGTGCACCACAACATGCACCACAAGTTGGAGGACCCACAACTACACCTGATTCTATAAATGTAGTCACAAGTCCTTCTTTGATTGCTTGCAAAAATATTGATTGAGCGGCTGGAAGAACTTCTGTTCTAATTTTGACTTTTTTTCCTTTTAATATTTTAGCAGCAGTTCTAAGATCAGAGAGCTTTGCTCCTGTGCATGAACCAATATATGCTTTATCTATTTCGGTATTATGAATCTCTCTTGCAGCTACAACATTTTCAGGAGAAAAAGGTTTTGCTATTGATGGCTCCATTTTATCACATTCATATTCAAAAACTTCCTTAAATTCTGCATCTTTATCGCCTTTTATTAAATTTAAAGGAGATAGAGTTCTTTGTTTTAAATATTCCACAGTAACGTTATCTGGATCTATGATACCATTTTTAGCACCTGCTTCAGTTGTCATGTTAGTTAAAGTCAATCTTTCTTCCATTTCCATTTCATCTATTACATTTCCCGCAAACTGCATCGTTTTATAATTTGCTCCATCAGTTCCAATATCAGAAATTATTTTTAAGATAATATCTTTTGCCATCAGATGAGCAGGCTTTTTTCCAGTTATTTTAAATAACATAGTATCTGGAACTTTAAACCATATCTTTCCGTGCATTAAAACATATGCTATATCTGTATGACCTAACCCCGTTGCAAAAGATCCTAATGCCCCAGTGGTATTTGTATGAGAATCTCCACCCACATAAACCTCACCAGGCAATATCAAACCTTCTTCGTGAGAAAGAGTATGACAAATACCATATTGGCCAAGTCCATATTTATAATGTTTTTTAATTCCATTTTTTTGTGCCCATTTTGTTAATTGAATTACATTGTCAGCAGATATTTTATCAGAAGCAGGAACAAAATGATCTTCTGAAATCCATACTTTATCAGGATTCCAGATTTTTCCAATAGATTTACCTTTTTTTTCTAATTCTTTGAAAACTTTAATTACTCCAGGTCCAGATACATCATGTATCATAACTTTATCCACATTTGCAAAAATAATATCATCTGGTGAAACTTTACTATTATTCGACGAATGGGATAATATTTTCTCAGTAATTGTCATTCCCATGTTTATACCTTTATTTTGTTAATCAAAAGATTAATACCTTTTGAAATTTACGAAAATTATTGATAATTAATAATTGGATTATAATATCAAATATTTAATTAAATTAACATTTCATATGTACAAGGATTGCAAATAATTCCACTAATTCTAGATAAAGAATCACAAAGTTTTGATTTATACAACAAACTTGTATATAATAAAAACAATATAAAATTTAAAAATGGCGATTTGTTAATAATATCAAGTAAATACCTTTCAATTAGCGAAGGAAGAATAAAAAAATTGGAAAATGTAAAACCAAATACATATTCTATTGAACTATCAAAACTATATCATATAAATCCAAAATTAATGGAGTTGATTGTAAGAGAATCTGATGAAATATTTGGAGGTATGTATGGTTTTGTATTAACATCGGTTCATGGAATTTTATCTCCTAATGCTGGAATAGATAAATCAAACATTCCATCAGGAATGGTTGTTTTATATCCAAAAGATCCCTATAATTCGATAGAAACAATTAGAAAAAAAATTTTTATCGATCATGGAGTTAGAGTTTGTATTATTTTATCTGATAGTAGAATTCTTCCTATGCGTATTGGTACTATAGGAATAGCCCTGGCATGTTCTGGTTTTGAACCTATTATTGATTTAAAAGGTAAAAAGGATTTGTTTGGTAATGTTTTAAAATACACATCTCAGAATTTAGCTGATTGTCTTGCCTCATTGGGAGTATTTATAATGGGCGAATCAAATAAATCCACACCAATAATACTAATAAGAGACATAGATCTTTGTTTAAGTGATAAAAAATATTCTTATCTTTCTTTAGGCATAGATAGCAAATTTGACATCTATATAAGAGGATTGCGATCATATCATTCTAATAAAAACCAAAGCAATTCCTTAAATTATAAATAATCTATTAATTAATTGTATAACAAAATTGATTGGAGATATTGCCCATGACTGAGTTTTCTACGTTATATCCTCGAAGAATTAATCTTTTAAAAGGAATTCAAAATTTTATAAAAAGGGAAGAAGTTGAGTTGGATCAATTATTTTTAATGGTTCAAATAAAAAAAGATGAAATAATCAATACTCTTGTCTCAGAAGGATTTAAAATGGTAAAATTTGAGAATAAAAAACCTTTTCAAATTGGTAATGGCTTCTCCAAAAAACTATCCAGACCATGGGAAATTCATGTAAGGCTATTGGATTTTAACCAAGGATTGATAGGCATTCATGCAGAAGTAGAAATATCTAGAAATTATCTTCAACATATAAAATCTGTTAGAGTTCCAGTAGTATATGAAATCGAATCCATTTTAAAAAAACATCGTATAGAATACAAGCTTTGGCATTCATACATAAAAGATTATATAACAAACATTATAGACGACCATCACATTAAATTAAGTTCTCCTAAGATCCCAGCAATGCCATGGATTGGTATGGTCGGGTTTATAAGTACTATTGCCATCATATATGGCTTAAAGTTTTTTATGGTATTGAAATAATACAAAGATATAATCACAAATAAAATCAATAATAAAAAAATTTTTATTATAAAATCACCTAAGTTATACCAAAACTAATGGGAGTTCCAGAGAAAATCAAAGCCATACAAGACGAGATACATAAAACACAAATTAATAAAGCTACTGAATTTCACATTGGTCTTTTAAAGGCAAAGATTGCAAAATTAAAAAGAGAACTTGATGAAAACACTCACGGTAAAACCGTTTCAAGTGGTGGTGGAAATGTAGGTTTTGATGTTAGAAAAGCTGGTGATGCCACTGTTGTACTTATTGGTTTTCCTAGTGTTGGGAAATCCACGTTATTGAATTCTTTGACCAATGCAAAATCAAAGACAGGTGCTTATTCCTTTACTACTTTAACTGCAGTTCCAGGCATGTTAGAGTATAATGGTTCGCAAATTCAAATTCTAGATCTTCCAGGTATCATAGAAGGTGCTTCAGCAGGCAAAGGACTAGGAAAAAGAGTTTTGTCAGTTGCAAGAAATGCAAATTTGATTTTAATGATTCTTGATGTTTTTCAAATTCATCATTTAGAAGTATTAAAAAAAGAACTATTTGAAATAGGAATTAAAGTAAATGAAAAACCTCCAGATGTCGTAGTAGAAAAAACAGCTACAGGAGGTATTTCAATAAATATACAAGCCCCTACACAGGTAAACGAAAATTTTATTAAAAATGTAATGAGGATAAATGGATATCATAATGGACGCATCACGATAAAAGAAAAAGGATTAACTATAGATCAACTCATAGACGTATTATCTGGAAATCGTATTTACATTCCTTCATTAGTCGTGGTAAACAAAATAGATCTAGTAGATCCCCAATATTTAAAAAGCGAAACTTCAAGGTTAAATATCCCTTTTGTTGCGGTTTCAGCCGATACCAATACAAATATTGAAAATCTTAAAAAAGAGATTTACAATAAGCTTGATTTTATTAGAATATACATGAAACCAAAAGGCAAAGAGGCTGATTTTGTTGAACCATTGATTATGCCAAGAGGCAGCACAGTCCATAACATTTGTGGTAAAATACATAGAAACATGATAAGAGACTTTAAATTTGCTCAAGTATGGGGAAAAAGCGTTAAATTTGAAGGTCAAAAAGTTGGATTGGATCATAAAGTGCTAGATGAAGACGTCCTTACAATAGTAAGAAAGATAAATGCACTTTAAAAATTTAGTTTAGGTTTAAAAGCAGCTCAGTCAAATGCCTTTTCTTCATAATAATTTTTCTGTTATAACTCTGATTCTTCATCGCTGCATTTAATCTAAAGGCATTACTTACTTTTATGGTCTATGTTAATTCTACCCTTAATCAAACACTGTAATGGACTTACTTTATTGTATCATATATATATACATATAAAACTTTTTTGAAAATGATTTTTTAGATACGGTAAAAAAGATCATTTTTCCATTTTTAGAAAATTAAAACAATAATAAAAGACATCCAAGTTAACAAAATCTTTCTTTATTATCTATCAAAATAGTATCAAATTTTTTTATTGCCTATTTCATCGAATATTTAATTATTTTTTCATCTGAAATACTATGTTATTATAATTAATGAATATATATTAATTTAATTATATTTCTTTAGGAAAAAGGTAGCTTAATACGTTTTTGTATTTAATAACTCTATTTTATTTAAATATTTATAATTTTCAAATTCATTTATTATTGTGATAACTATTTGTTATTTGCAATTTTTTTAATATAGTCATCTAAGGCTATGTTAGCCAATCTATCTGCTTTATTATTTTTTTCACGTGGAATATGCCGATATTGTATTTTTTCAAAGTTTTTTTCTAAATTTGAAATTTCCCTTGAAATCATCTTTAGGTTTTGATTTCTTATTTTGTACTTGGTATTCCTTTGATTGACAAGAAGATCGCTATCGGAAAATATGGTTATTTCCTTATCCAAGGTATTGCAAATTTCTAATGCTCGTCTTAGAGCCTCATATTCTGCTTGGTTATTAGTTCTAACACCCAAAAATTCAGAATGCTCAATCAGTATTTTTTCATTTTGTTTTATTATAATACCTATAGCAGATAAACCAGGATTACCTCTACTTGCACCATCAATATTCACTTCTATCAATAGAAAGCAAACATTATAAAATTATATATTTAATTTTTTATTTAATATTTTATTTTATATAAAGAATATATTATATAGTTGCAATAATACTGCAATTGTGCCAAAGAGAAAAGTAAAAGAAGCAACACCCAGAAAAAAGATGAGCCTGAAGAATATAATTATTCTTCCAGTTGTCATATTAGTTGCAGTATTAGCTGGTTTGATTATTACCCACTTTTTTCCACCTCCTAATGTTTTGAGTGTATGTCTAAAAACAAAAGATGCTGATCCTTATAATGTGTATCCAAGAGTATTATTGTATATAGATAACAAACAATATTTGTTTCCTGATACATTAGGTAAAACGATAGAAAAAGGCAAAGAATGTTTACATGTTATTCGTGCTGACGATGTAGGTGATCAACTACATGTTCAATACATAAGACCAATACAACTATCAATGCCTGATTTAATGAAAATCTATTCAAATAATAGTACCTTAATTAATGTAGTTGATAATTCAACTGGAAAGTTAATAAACAAGACAATAAATTTATCAAACTATAATATAGTTTATTCATATTATTCTGCTCAAGGAAATTTTACAAAAATAAATAGTACAGGTCCAATGCCACCATTTTCAAATGCCTTTTTTGGAAGAATAGATCTTGTTTCAAAATAATAATATTGATGTTGCAAGTATTGAAAAGTAAATTTATAAGTATATACTAACTTTTTTTGTTTCTAGTTGAGTAATAAAAAAGCAGTTATAATTAGAGGAGATGGTACAGGTCCAGAATTAGTAAATTCAATGATACATGTTTTGGACTCTTGTAATTCCAATGTGGAATTAATAAAATGTGATGCAGGTTCGGAATGGTGGGAAAAAAATGGAGGAAATTCATATATTTCAAATGAAGTATGGGATCTGCTAAATTCATCTGATGCTTGTTTCAAAGGTCCTACAACTACAGTTCCAAATCCAAATGCTCCAAGAAGTGTTGCAGTAACAATAAGGCAAAAGTTTGAATTGTATGCTAATATAAGACCCATAAAAACATATAGCAATTCAAAACTAAACCTAGATTTTATTTGTGTTAGAGAAGCAACAGAAGGTCTTTATTCTGGTATTGAGTTTAAAACAAGCGATGATTCTGCAATAGCTATAAGAAAAACAACTGGAAAAGGATGTAGACGAGTTGTAAAAAAAGCCTTTGAACTTACTCAACAAAAAGAATTTAAAAAGATTTTTGCAGTTACCAAAAGAAATATCCTAAAAGAAACTGATGGTATTTTTTGGAATGCCGTTGTAGAAACACAAAAGATGTTTCCTGAAATCCAAGTTGAAGAATATTATATTGACAATATGACTCAGCAACTTGTTAAGAATCCAGAGAGATTTAATAATAGCATATTACTTAGCACAAACTTATTTATGGACATCATCTCTGAATGTGCATCAGGTCATGTCGGTTCAATAGGAACGGTATATTCTGGAAATTATGGCGATACTTATGCAATGTTTGAACCTGCCCATGGAAGCGCTCCAAAATATGCCGGTCAAGACAAAGTTAACCCTGTTGCCACCATTTTATCCGGAGCATGGATGGTTGAATACCTAGGAGAAAAACATATTTCTGATGCAATTTTTAAAGGAACTGAGCACATTATAAATGAAAATCAATATCTTACCTATGATTTAGGTGGAACGGCATCTTTATCCAAAATGACTGACGAAATTGCTAAGAAGGCTGCATCTTTTCTAAAAAAATAATATATACATAAGCAAATCAGTTTATTTTGTTATTTCGCAAACCTCTAGCCACTCAAAAAAATGTCTTTTTGTAGCCAAGGTTCTCATTTTCAAAAGATTGTTTTTTACAAATAGATCAAATTTATCGCTATTAGATAAAGAAGATTTTATAAACACAATTTTGCCGCGATCATTCAAATGTGATTTGTATAGTTCCAATATTCTTAGGGTTGTTTCTAATCCTGTCATCCCTCCATATATTGCATAATCAGTTGAATTTTTTTCACTATCTAGTGGCAAATATGGCGGATTACACACAATAATATCAAACATAACCCGTATAGGTTCACAAATATCACAACAAATTAAAAATTTGTTATTGAATTTATTGAGGAAATATTTACTATACTTGACAGATTCAAAATCTATATCCGTTCCAACTACAAAGCTATAATTTTCACACAAGATAGCAGTTAAATATCCGGATCCTGTTCCTATTTCTAAGGCATAGTTACCCTTATAATTAACAATAGAGTCTGCAAGTAAGAATGTATCATCTGATGGATTATATAACATTATTTTGTAATTATCAAAGTTATTTGAAATAAAAACATTTGTAATTATTTTGTTACCATTATTTTTCCTTTCATCGATGGATGAAATGAGCAATAATATGCATATTCACCGGGCTTATCACTAGCAATTGCAGTAACAAAATCCTGTTCGGTTGTCAGATAGGCAGAATTTATTCCCAACTCATCTGAAATAAAATCATGTTTTACAAAATCTTTGTTTAATATTATCAATTTAGTTGGCTTATTTTCTTTTACAAATAAAGTAGGATTAGTTTCATTAAATGCATTGTTTTGAGCCACCAATAAAACAGAATCGTGAGATTTTTCTAATTTATTTTGATTTGGAGGATGCAAAAGATTGCCTATTCCCCATAAAGCCCCTACAGAGATAAAAGAAATTGCAATTATGGCTATAATATTATTAAGCAATAATAGAATATAGTTTATTTGAAATAAAAATCTTCAAACCTAAATACGCTTTGATCATACAATTTAGTTTAATTATTCATATATTTGTTTTTTATCAAGTCTTTTAAAAAACAAAGAGATTTGCTTTCATTTATTTTATCATTTTTTAACTGTAGAGAATAATCTAGATTTTTACAAATATTAAGGAGATGTATGATATCCTCAAAGGTATCAATGTCGGTCATTAGACTTGGAAAATTAAATATTTTTATAAATATCTTCTTTTCACTTGCTGCTTTTATATGATTATAAAAACTGTTATTGTCATAGAAAGTATCTATAATAAAATTTGGTTTTCTAAGCAAGAGATTTGTACCATCATATCTATTTGACGGTACAATACAAATACAATTTTCAAATTTTCTTGAATAATTTATTATTTTCTGTAAATCTTTAATAGAGAACAAAGGCAAATCGATAGGAAGAATAATTGATTCGGAATAATAATAATGAGTACTATTTTCAATGAATTTATTTGCCAATTCAATAGCATTATTTACACCATTACTAAAATCCTCATTAATAATTACTATATCATTGAATTTATCAGGTAATTGTAATGTTTCACTTGAAACCACAATAGTTTGAGAATTATTTAATTGATGCACTTTTTCCAAAGTATCTAAAATTAATAGTTGAGTTAGACATTTTCTTTCTTCAAAGCTTAAAAATGGGCTTAACCTGGTTTTGCTTTTTTCATATTTTTTTATCGGAATGATTATTGCGGTCTTCTTTGATATTTTCAAATAGAATATACACTCAAGAATTGATAAAATTTGAAATCAAATATTTTGCAAAAGATTCTTCTTTTACAGTATTATTCATTATTATGTCTGTAAAATAAAAATTAATATGTGAATAATCTTTGGCTATTTCTTTTTCAATTTCTTTTTTATCTTTTTTTGAAAAAACCATATTAGTTGTAAATTCAGAGTAAAAATCAATTAACCCTTTTATTGATGGATGTATTTTTTTTGCTGACATATAAATTTCACTAGGACCACTAATGATTTTATTTGAAACAAAAGGAGAAACAATAATTACTTTTTCTTTTAAAGACTTTATTATTTTGCTTAAAGATTGTATATTAAGAATAGAACCAATACTTGTAATTGGATTGCCTGGTGCAAATATTATAGCTTTTGAATTATATAATACTTCACTAATAGACTCGGTTAATTGAGCATTTTCAATCCCACGATAAAAGATATCTGAAATTGGAATTGATGCCTTATATTTTATCCAAAATTCTTGTAAATGCATTTCCTTTTTATGGATGGTAACAATATGTGTTTCATAATGATTATCTGAGGCAGGAATTATTCTAATTGGAATATTATATTTTTTTGTAAAATAATCTGTTATTTCAGATAGTTTTTTGCCCTCCTTTAACATCTTTGTTCTCAACACATGCATTGTTAAATCTTTATCACCTAAACCAAACCAAGTCTCTTCATCTATACTCTTCATATAATTTAAAAAATTAAAAGTATCCTTCTCTATACCCCAGCCTTTTTTCTTATCTAGCTTATTACTCAATCCATAGATTATTGTATCAATATCAGGGCATATATATAACCCATAAAACCAAAAATTATCTGCAACATTTGAAATAACGACCATGTCTTTATATTGCGAAAACAATCCTCTAACTAATTTAATAGAACCAGTCCCTCCAGCTAAAACGGTNATCATGAAGTTAAAAATATTGTTTTGCTGTTTTAATCTTTTATATCAATAATATCGATGTATATATTTAACTACTAATTTTTTATTGATCTAATTAATTTTGTTGTTCTAATTCTTTTACTAGTGTTGTGATTTTTATTGTTGGTGATTGTGTTGTTATAATTATTATCTAGATGGTGGTCATAGTAGTTGTTCATTTGTTGTTCAGTTGTTGTTACATTATAATATCACTTTTACAAACATTATAATAAATACTAATTTA
>C688J18823_10000434_pt1 | contig 24300 bp, 20 predicted proteins | sample HopSoiMetagenom1_FD_18823 | JGI IMG/M metagenome (IMG submission 18823) | reverse complement strand
ACACCTTCCGGGCCCCATTCGATCGCAAGGCATTTCGTCAGCATGTCTACTCCCGCCTTCGCCGCACAGACATGCGCCTGCATCGGCATCGGACTGAAAGCCTGCGTCGCCGAGATGTTGATGATCGACGCCCCCGGACGTTTCAGATGCTCGAATGCCGCGCGACAGGTGTTGAAGGTGCCGAGCAGATCGATGTCGATGACTGCCTTGAAGCCATTGGCGGACATACCGAGTGCCGGCGCGGGAAAATTTCCGGCAGCTCCGCAGACGACGATATCTATTTCTCCATGCGCGTCGCGCGCACTCTTTATTGCGGCGGCGAGCGCGTCGTAATCGCGAACGTCTGCGGGATGGCCCGACGCTGTACCGCCTGCAGTCGTTATTTCATTGGCTGCTGCGTCGAGCTTCTCTTTGGTGCGTCCGATCAGAGCCACCGCCGCACCATGCTCGGCGAATCGCCGGGCGATGGCGAGGTTGATTCCACTGCCACCACCGGTAACGACGACGGTTTTGCCGGCGAGCAGCTTCGATCGAAATGCTTCAGCCATCAACCCTCCAAAGACAAAACCCCACGAGTTGCGCTCGCAAACCTACCTATGGTGTGAAATGCCTGAAAGTGGTAAGTCTCCGCCTCACCCCGAGGAGCGTCTGATGAGTCGTTCATTCGTCGTTCTCATGCTGTTTGTCTCGACGGCGTGCGCAACCGTTGCCAGCAGTAGAGGCAACGCCGGGCTTACCGAAGCGTCGTTGATGCAAGCCGACAGAGACTTTGCCGTTGCGACGCACGCGCGCGGGATCGATGGCTGGATGTCGTTCTATGCCAGCGATGCAATTCGAATTCGCTATCGCGACAACATGGTCAAAGGCTACGACGAGATCCGGAAGTTCGATCTGCCCAACATCTCGGACACCGCGACAATTTTGAATTGGGAGCCCACTGACGCGTACGTGTTTCGTGATGGGTCGACCGGCGCAACTACGGGGAGATACTGGGTTGTCAGCAGAAGAACCGCGGACGCCGGAAAAGAGCTCGGACGGGGACGCTACGTGACGATGTGGCGCCATGAAGGTGCGCGTTGGCTGGTAACAATGGACACCGGATATCCCGATGTCCCCGCGCAATCGCGATAAAAGAAAACCCCGTACCTTTTTAGGGGTACGGGGCTGGCTACTGGTGGCCCACCCGTCCTACAAGCTCAACCAGTAGCTCGATTCATACAAAGCCGGAGGGGGGTATTTCCGGTCTTCGTAATCTTAGACCCACCGTACGTGGAAATGGTTTAAAAGATTCTGTAAATGTTTTTTTTACAAAGCCGCCGGAGTTCGTTCGGGCTTTGCGTACGGAATCGGACCTGTTAGCTCCGCCGTTTGCGGGTTGTCCCCAGGGTAAGCCCAGACGTTGACGCAAAAAGCTGCTCGACCGCTGCTCCTGACAACGCGGCAACAGTGTCCCGGCTCAGAGACAGCTTGGTTGATCCCCTGCTTGGGGTCTCCATGATGAGTCCCGCCGACCGTAAGGCGTGCACGTGATGGGTGATCGTAGGCTTTGAGACCTTCAGGCTTCTCGCCAGCTCCGCCGACGTCGTTGGAGTGCGAGCGAGTATCGACGCAATCGCGTATCGCGTTGTGTCACCAAGCGCGCGGAAGACTGTTTCGGCGTTGATGTCCTTGTTCGCCCGACGCGTCTCTGGCGCAGAGCTGGTCTCCACGCCGAGTTGATTCGTCGCCGCAAGGTCACGCGCGATAGGGAAATACAGAGTGACCTTCTGGGAAGGTGTCTCGTATTTCGCCCAAAGCCGTCGAGTGTTGAACGCGGATGGAACGATGTAGCACCGGTCGATCCGGTCGTAGCTGATCGCGCTTCCGCTGCGCGGCCGAATTTCGCGCGCATGATCGTCGAACGTCACGGGAAGATTCAGCTCACGTCCCAGCTCCGCCGTCGACACTTCTTCGCGCAGATCTCTCATGCGGAAAGATTCAGCCTGCAGCCCGGATTCGAGTGCGTGCCAGTCGTCCCTGAAGACCGTCTCCCAGAATCGTTGGAGCACCAGATACAGCTCGTCGCGATAAGACTCCGGGCGGGAGGTGAGCGCGTTAATAGCACGCGTCGCCGACGATGTCTCATTGTACGGCAGCATCCCCGACAGGACATTCCGTTTCAGGTCATCGACGCGCATCTCACGAATGGTCGACAGGACTTCTTCGAACGACACTTCGCCGGCGACGCCCTGGATCGCATCTGCAAGGAGCGGCCAGAAAATGGGAAGCGGAGCGACGCGACGCGCTGCGCGCTCAAAATCCTTTGGCAATCGCGCGTTCGCTCTTTCCTTCCATGAATCCAGCAGGGTCGATGCGCTGCCGGTGAGAACGAAAAGCGCGTAGAAAACATCGAACCGCGGGGTAACCGCGAACTCGATACGAAGAGGTTCAGTGCGCGCCATGTTAGCTAAGAAGCTAACATTTTCTCAGTTCGGGCGGGATTTCCTGATGGCGAATACGCCGTTCGTCATATCAATGCGCACGATGCCGCTGTTCCAGACATCCCCTCCGAGTACACCGTCCAGCGACGCGAGGACCTGGTAGACCGGAGCACGAACGAAGGCTCCTTTGAACAGTATCGGATAACCACGCACCCGTACCTTGAGGTCCGGCAGAACTGGCGCCCGCAGGGAAATCTCGCCGCCGAGCCCTCCGACGCGGCGGTTCTCGGTTCTCGCCGGCTCGATCTGGAGCTTCTCGAGGAGTGTCTCGGTAACAAACGTCAACTGCGCGCCGGTATCGAGCCCGAAATGCAGCGGCGTTCCGTCGTTGCTCACAATCAGGATTACAGGAAGCCCTACCCAGAAAAGATTGCGATTGCCATCGGGGTGCGAGGTCGCGGGATTTCGAATCCGCAGGATTCCGTCGCCGTAATCGAGCTCCATATCGAGCTCGCGAATGATGTCGAACCCGATGATGCCGTCGATCTTCACCTGGGTGTTGAACGACACCGGGCCTGACTCGCGCATCTGCATCATGCTGGTGCCGACGATCATCGTCGGAACGTTCTGCACCACCAGAGGTCCGAGAACCAGTTGCGGAATCAGCGCCGGCCGCGCGCTCACCCGTCCCGTGCTGGTGACGATTTCCAGTGTGTCCTGCGTTAGAGGCTTGACGCCGACGTCTTCCGCGACGTCCGACGACAGCATGGTGAGACTCGAGCCCGTGTCCAGCCAGAAGTTGTAGGTCTTGTTACCGATCTTTACCGGGACCAGCGGCGTTCCCACCGCAGATATCGACATCTCCAGCCGCCCTGTCGACGAACGAAACGTCGACAGCTTTGGGGGTGCTCCCTTGAATGCATCCGCCCACAACTCGATGCTCGCCTTGTCGTGTTGTTCGGCGTCGGTCAGAGTGGACTCGGCTTTGAGCGCGGACAATGTCTGCCACTTTTCCTGATACTGGAGAGTCGCCGTATAAACGACCCTGGAGCCGGCACGGATCACGGAATCAGTGGCGGAGGTCCGAAGTTTCGCAAACCTTCCCTCGGCCTTTTCGATATTGCCCGACATCAGGTCGCCCAGCGCCTCGGCAAACTCTGTCTCGGAAGGCGTGTGCGCTGCCGACATCGCATCGCCCGGATGCAGCTCGGCTAACGCCTCCCAATAATTCGCGTGACGGGTTGGCCGGGGCGCGGCGTTGTGAAAGCACCCCTGCAGAGTGACAGGCAGGATGGCAGCCAGGGCTGCGACCGATAAAAAGCGCCGAAGCCCGGGTGTTGCGTAGCTATCGAGTTCTGACCCCGTCATTGAGCACAAGGTAGGATGGTGTACACCGATATTCCACACGCATTCGAATCAGGCGAGCCGCGCATTGGCTGCGCAGGCTGGGCGATCCGGCGCGAGCACTCACACCGCTTCGCGCCGTTTGGAACCCACCTGCAGCGGTACGCGACACTGTTCAACTGTGTAGAAATCAATTCGTGCTTTTACCGCCCACATCGACGAGCTACTTACGAGCGTTGGGCTGCGTCGGTTCCCGACGATTTCCAGTTTGCGGTAAAGCTGCCAAAGGCGATCACTCACGGCCTGAGACTTGTTGGCGCCGTTCCAGATCTGGAGCGCTTTCTGGACGAAACCGCAGGTCTGGGCCGAAAGCTGGGCCCGATTCTCATTCAGCTGCCACCCAGCTTCGCGTACGATGCTGCGGCTGCCCGGCTGTTTTTCGCCGAGCTGCGCGACCGTTTCGTTGGGCAAGTCGTGTTCGAGCCGCGCCACGAGACCTGGTTCTCCCCGGAAGTCGAGGGATTTCTGCGTGAGATGCGTGTCGCGCGCGTAGCTGCGGATCCAGCGCGGGTACCATCGGCGGCGCATCCAGGTGCGTTCGAAGAGGTTGTCTACTACAGGCTTCATGGCTCGCCGCGTGTCTACTACTCCGCCTATCCGCCTGAGACATTAGCCGAGATTGCACGGGCGCTCGATGAGAAAACCTCTCGAGGAGTTTCGGTCTGGTGCATCTTCGACAACACCGCGCTGGGCGCGGCGACCAGCGACGCGCTGGAGGTGAAGCGTTTGCTCTCGGACATGCATCGGGTCGAGCGCTAGACACCTGCGCGCAGGATGAATTCGTCGTTGACAGTATGCTGGCGCGGCCACAGAATTCTCCGCCCATCAAACCGAAACTGTCAACCAGGGAGCCGTTTACATGGCATCACTGACCACCATCGCCGTTCTGGCGGGATCAGTGGCAGTCGCAGGATTTACCATCAACAGTAGGACCGACCCGAGTCCGCGAGACGCCGCTGCATCAATTCGCGTAGTAGCGCCCACCGCCAAAGCTCGTGTCGTGCACGTTACAGGCGAAGATTTCAAGTTCGACGCGCCCGACATCATCCCGGCTGGTCCCACCGAGTTCAGATTCATGAACAAGGGTCCGTCGCTGCACCACATGGCCATCCTGCAGCTGGCCGATGGCAAGACGGTAGACGATCTCCGCGCCGCCCTCGCCAACCCTGGACCACCGCCGTCGTGGGTGAAGGAGCTGGGTGGACCTAATGCACCTGACGCGGGAACGGAGGCCAATGCGACCGTAATGCTCCACCCCGGTAACTATGCGCTGATCTGTTTTGTCGATCTCGGTGGGCCTCCGCACTTCGCCAAGGGAATGATTCGTCCTTTGCGTGTCGTGCCTGCCAAATCGAACGCGACCCCGCCGAAAGCGGATGTGACCATGAATCTGGTCGATTACAACTTCAAGCTTTCAAATGCGATCAAGGCCGGCATGCGCACCATTCGCGTGCACAATGCTGGCAGGCAGCCGCACGAAGTAGAGCTCGTTAAGCTAAACCCGGACGGAACGCTCGGCGAATTCATGAAGTGGATGGAAAAAATGGACGGCCCGCCGCCGGGCAAGGCAATTGGCGGAATTGCCGAAATGGCGCCCGGAATGACCGAGTATTTCACCGCCGACTTCACGCCTGGTAATTACGCCCTCGTCTGCTTCGTGCCGGACGCAACGGATGGCAAGCCGCACTTCGCTCACGGCATGGCGCAGCAAATCAGAGTCAAGTAGTCGCCGCGAAATAGATCGAACTCCAGTCCGCGCCGGACAACCGGCGCGGATTTTTTTACGGCGTATCCAGACTCATTAGTGCGGGCGCACTCTCGTTGCCATTGCGATCGACGGCGGAAATCGCGACTTCGTCGGCTCCGCCAATCACGGGCCGCGGAATCCTCAGAAATCTTTGCAAGCCCGGGATCACGTCCGTCGTCCAGTTGCGACCCACGCGAGTCCGGACCACCCACAGCCAGACCGGTTCCGTTCCTTGCGGCTGGATCGAGACGGTGCTCGACGCGGAGCCAGGGTCGCGACCGACCCGCACCACCGGCGTCATCGGTGGCGTGCTATCGATCCATGTCGATGCTGGCACAAGCGCCCTTTCCGCATACGGCCCTGAGGTGAGCTTCTCGGGTAGGTTGTCCCTCCCGTACATGAAGCTCCTCATGCTGAAGTAGACATTTCCCGTTGCTCCGCGCTGCGCGCGCGTGGCGGCAATCTGGTCGAGCAGCTCCTGCGCGGGCCAGCCGGTTGAAGTGCCCGTGACCTTGTCCAAATAGTTTCCCGCCCAGATGTGCCTGCCCTTCGCGTTCTGATCTACCCACCAGCGAAGGAGAACTGGGAAGCTGAGATTGGGTCGGTCGATCGGCCAATAGAGCTGCGGCGTGAAATAATCCGCCCAGCCATTCAACAGCCACTTTCGTGAATCGCCGTAAAGCTCGGCGTAGGAATCAAAGGCGTTGCTGCTTGTCTCCGGCGGATAACCGGGACGCCACACACCGAAGGGACTGATTCCGAATTTCACCCAGGGCTTCGCTGCTTTGATCTCCGTGTATACCTGATGGATCAGACTGTCGACGTTGGCCCGCCGCCAGTCGTCCTTTGAAAGCTGCCCGCCGGATCGCACGTACTTCCGCCAGCTGGTGGCATCCGGAAATTCAATGACCCGGCCGCGTCGATCCTTCTCCTTGTATGGATAGAAATAGTCATCGATATGGACGCCATCGATGTCGTATCGCTTGACGACATCGAGAATCACGTCGAGAGTGCGCTGACGAACTGCCGGCTCGCCCGGATCCATCCACAGCATCGATCCGTATCGCTTCACCAGCTCCGGATTCGTGACGCTGATGTGATTTGAAGACGGCGGTGATTTGGACGACGGATGGCGCGCACGATACGGATTGAACCATGCATGGAGCTCGAGTCCGCGCTTGTGCGCCTCGGCGACAGCGAATTCCAGTGGATCGTAAAACGGATTCGGCGCACGTCCCATACGGCCCGTCAGATACTCGGACCACGGCTCGAGCTGGGAGGCGTATAGTGCGTCAGCGGCGGGTCGAACCTGAAGGATCACCGCGTTTAGCCGCAGTGACACCGCTCGGTCCAGAATGCCGATCAGCTCGTCTTTCTGCTCCTGGGTCGAAAGACCCGGCTGCGACGGCCAGTCGATGTTTTCCACTGAGGCGATCCAGACGCCCCTGAATTCGCGCTGGATAGCAGGAGGGGTGGCCAGCGTTTGTGCGGTGCCAGGCTGCGATTGCCCGCACGCGGTATCGAAACCGGCGAGCACGAAAAGTGAAAGGAGCAGCAGCAGAAATCTGTTTTTCGGCATAAGACAGACAATGTAAATCAGATGCGCACGAAAGGTTTCTTCGTCCTAACGGTCCTGCTCGCGATCGCCTGCAAGCCGCCGACGCCCGCTGAGCAGATGGATACCATAGTCTCGTGGGTTTCTACCGCGCGAATGGTGGGCGATGCGTGGCTTCGTCATACCACGCCCGACAAATACACGAGTCAGACGCTGCAGCAGGCTGATCAAATGTTGCTACAGACCGGGAGCGAGCTTCTCAAGTCCCTCCCGCCGGCGATCGACAGCGCTGCCTTCGACCGTGCTCTCACCAGCACCCGGTTCAACATTTCGGAGATGTCGCGCTTCGTCGAGGCGAAGGACGCCAGCCGCTTCCGTCAGCCGTGGGACTCGGTGCTTATCTACATGAAGGTCATGAAGGATTACTCCGACAAGGTTGAGTCCTCGAGATGAAGAAAATCCTCCAGTTGGCACTTGGCATAATTACGAGTGTGGGAGGATTCCTGGAGGTCGGTTCGGTTACGACCGCTGCCCAGGCCGGCGCGCTGTTCGGCTACCGGCTTCTGTGGTCGATTCTGCTCGGCACTTTGTGCCTGATTTTCCTCGTTGAGATGTCCGGGCGTTTGGCTGCGGTGAGCAAACACACGGTCGTCGATGCGATGCGCGAGCGTTTCGGCTTCCCGTTCTTTTTCATCGTCCTCGTCGGAATAGTGCTGGTCGCGTTCATGGTGCTCGTCGCCGAGTTGGGAGGCATCGGGTTCGGAATTCAGATCCTGACCGGAGTCGGCTTCCCGTGGTGGGCAGTCCCTGTTTCGCTGCTGGTGTGGCTGCTGATGTGGAAAGGAACGTTCAGCCTCATAGAGAACGGCGCGTCGCTGCTTGGACTGGTGACGCTTTCGTTTCTGGTGGCGGCACTGAGGCTCCACCCGGATTGGTCTGGCGTGACCTCGGCCTTTCTTCCGTCCATGCCCAGCGGCGACAAAGCGAAATACGGGTTTCTCACCGTCAGCATCCTGGGCGCGTCGATCTCTCCGTACCTGATGTACTTCTATTCGTCCGGTGCTGTCGAAGACGAGTGGGATCGCACCTATATCCCGATCAATCGCTTCATCGCCGGATTCGGGATGATCTTCGGCGGAGTGCTGTCGATGGCGGTGCTCGTCGTCTCCGCACTCGCGCTACAGCCGAAAGGCATCCAGGTGGATACGTTTCCGCAGGCAGCGCTGATGATGACGACGGCGTTGCCAAGGTGGGGATTTTACCTGTTCGCTTTCTCGATGATTTTCGCCTGCTTCGGCGCGGCCCTCGAGGTGTCGCTGGCGATTGCCTACTTCTTCTCACAGGGATTTGGTTGGAGCTGGAGCGAAGACCTCGAGCCTTCAAAGAACTCACGGTTCGCGTTCATTTACACCGTCATCATTCTCCTGGCCGCAATTCCCTTGGTGTTCGGAATCGATCCGATCAAAGTGACTATGATGTCGATGGCCCTCACCAGTTTCACGCTTCCGCTCGCGATTGTCCCCTTCCTGCTGCTCATGAACGATCCGATCTACCTCGGCAAGTACCGCAACGGCTGGATCAGCAATTCGGTGGTGTCGATCGTCGTCGTGATTTCGTTTGTGCTCGCGCTGATATCGATTCCCCTCGAGATCATGGGAGGCTGAGGTGAATCTCGTTCGTGACGTGCTGGACAAGAAGCTGATCGATCGTGAAGAATGCGAGATGGGCAGAGTGAGCGGGCTGTTGATGCACGTTGGCGAGACCTCGCAGCCGCGAATCACTCACATTCTGATCGGCGGACCGACTCTGTGGAGCAGGATACATCCCGTTTTTGGGCGTATGTCGGCGGCTTTGGCGAAGTTGTGGGGACCGAGTCGGACCGGAGCGGTCAGGATTCCATGGTCCCGCGTCGAGACCGTCGGTAGAGAGGTGAAGCTGGATGTCGAAGCCAAGGAGACCGGCGCGCTCGACTGGGAGATCTGGTTCGCGAAGCACGTCATCGAGCGCATTCCCGGTGGCGGCTCCGAGGAGGAGGAATAGCGTGGACGTGCACATAGAGCTTCTGCTTGGCACCAAGGTTCGCGACGCGGACGACAACGTCGTAGGTCGCATAGAGGAGTTTCGGGTTGACGACGATGCGCGGGTCGAATCCTACTTGATCGGCGCATCGGCGTTGGTCGAGCGACTGTCAGCGTGGACCCTGGTCCGTCCGATCGCGCGCGCGCTCCGCGCGCGTAACGTGTACAACGTCTATGATGTCAGCTGGCAGGACATGGACCTCAGCGATCCGAAGCGACCAAAGCTGCGCATCGCGAAGCAAGACCTTCGGAACGCCAAGTGAAGTTTCGTACTTCATGAGCATCGCGACGATCAATCCGGCAACTGGAGAAACGCTCCGCACCTTCGAGCCGCACTCTGGCGCGCACGTCAATGAGGCGCTCGACAAGGGGCAGGCCGCGTTTCACCGGCACCGCCTAACCTCTTTTGGCGAGCGCGCAACGCACATGCGAAAGGCAGCCGCGATCCTGAAGGCGGAGTGTCGTGAGCTCGGGCGCTTGATGACGGTGGAGATGGGCAAACCGATCAAAGCAGCAGTCGCTGAGGCCGAGAAGTGCGGGACGGCGTGCAGCTACTACGCTGATAACGCGCAGAAATTCCTTGCCGATCAGCCGGTCGAGATGGAAGGTGGTGAAAGCTGGGTCGCCTTTCAGCCCCTTGGTGTCGTACTCGCCATCATGCCCTGGAATTTTCCATTCTGGCAGGTGTTCCGCTTTGCCGCTCCGGCGCTGATGGCCGGGAACGTCGGAATCCTCAAACACGCATCCAACGTCCCACAGTGCGCTTTGGCAATCGAAGACATCCTTCGACGCTCGGGCTTCGTCGAGGGCGCCTTCCAAACCCTGTTGGTCGGCTCGGACAAAGTGGACGGTTTGATTGCGGATCCTCGCGTCGCAGCCGTGACGCTAACCGGCAGCGAGGGAGCCGGGCGCGCCGTCGCAAGCGCCGCTGGCAGGAATCTGAAGAAAACCGTAGTGGAGTTGGGAGGCAGCGACCCTTTCATCGTGATGCCGAGCTCTGACATCGAGTCCGCGGTTTCTACTGCCGTCACGGCCCGCATGATCAACAACGGCCAATCATGCATTGCGGCCAAGCGATTCATTATTCACGAGCGGATCTACGATGACTTTCTCCGGAAATTCGTCGCGGGCGTGGCGAAGATTCACGTCGGAGATCCAATGGAGGAGAAGACCGAGCTCGGACCGTTGGCTACGGCAGCAATCCGCGACGAGCTCGACCAGCAGGTGAAACGGTCAGTAGCAGCGGGCGCGAAAGTTCTCACTGGCGGGGACAAGCTTAAGGGCAATGGTTTCTACTACGCGCCCACGGTTCTCGCTGATATCCCTGCGAATTCGCCGGCAGCGCGTGACGAGCTCTTCGGACCGGTTGCGTCGGTCTTCAAGGCGAAGGACATCGACCACGCAATCAGCATCGCCAACGGAACGCCCTTTGGACTGGGCGCGTCTACCTGGACCAACGATCGCAACGAGCGAGATCAGTTCGTCGCTGAAATCGAATCCGGACTGCTATTCATCAACGGAATGGTTGCTTCCGATGCGCGCCTGCCATTCGGCGGCGTGAAAAACTCCGGATTTGGAAGAGAGCTCGGTGAGTTCGGCATCCGCGAGTTCGTGAACATCAAGAGTGTCCGCGTAGTCGAAGCGAAACACGACAACAGGTCGTCAACGGAATAGTCAGATATCCATCACCAGCCGGATATCGGGATCGATCGTCGCGGCTGCAGTGTCGCGCGTCAGCCACGAAACAATAAAGAACACGAGAAACGACGACACCATCGCCACCGCTGAAGCAGTCACACCAGCCGGGAAAGTGAAAACCTTCCGGTAAGCGGTGATCTCCAGCGCCAACGTGACTATCAAGCCAGCGCTTATGGATGCGATCGCCCCGGCGCGAGTCGCACCCTGCCAGTTGAGACCGACAGCCAGCGCCGGGACAAGGGTCGATGCAAACAGTCCCCAGCCGAAGATCCCGAGGAAGGCTACCATCGCGCCGGACTTTTGCGCGGTGATGGCAGCCGCGATGGCGATCAGAACGGTCACGATTCGTCCCCACTTCAGCTCGTTGCCGACTTTCCGACCAAACGCGATCGGCAAATCATGAGTGACTATGGCGGCGCCAATATTCAGGAACGAGTTGGCAGCGCTCATCGTCGCAGCGGCGACGCCGGAAAAAACCAGCGCCGCGAGCACGATTGGTGTGGCATTGAGGAGCAACGTAGGCGTCGCCTGATCCGGACTGGCGAGCGGAGCGAGCCGGCCGTCGAGAACGAAAGCCTTCACACCTACGCCGACGCTGAAATACAGCAGCAGCACGAGTACGAGGCCGAGGGTCTTCAGCAACGGATACCATTTGAGCTGCAAAGGATCGCGAAGCATGTAGTATTTGTGCACCGCCTGTGGCTGTCCCAAAGACCCCATCGAAAACACAAAGAAAAACGATAGGGCGGCTAAGGGCGTCAGTCGCCCCCACGGTCCGAGAAACGTGGGATCACGCGCCAGTATCGTCCTCGAAATTTCACCGAGTCCACCACCAAAGCCGAGGACGAACAGAAAAACGAGAACGGACGCGACCGCCATCAGCGTTCCCTGAAATACATCGTTGTAGATACCGGCGAGAATTCCACCCGCTGCCGAGTAAGCGAGCGTGATTCCCATGCCGATCCAGATCCCCCAACCGAGGCCGACGCCGAAGATCGCATTGATCACGACGCCCATCGCCAAGGCATTGGTCGCCATGTATCCAACGATCCCCACCATGATCGCCACCGCAGACAGCCCCTGCGCCACACGTGATTTGTAGCGCGCGCCGATCGCGTCAGGAATGGTGATCAACCGCCTGACCTCGGCGAGCAGGCGCATGCGCTTGGCGAGGACCCACGCGCCCATGACATTCGTTACCGCGGCCGGGAGGACGATGTACATCGCGCCAAGCCCAACGGCGTAGATCAGACCTGGGCCGCCGATGAAGGCGAAACCAGAGACGGAAACGGAGACAGACGCGACTGTCAGTGCGATCAGTCCAATTCCCTTCCCTGCGACGAAGAAATCGTTCGCCGTACGCGTGCGTCGCGCGGCCCAGATACTGATTCCGATTATGACAGCGAAATAAGCCAGGCCGACCGCGATCACAGCCGGCCGCGTCGCACTCGGCAGGGCGGTCTGCAACAGCGTGCCCACTGGGAGATGGTCAGTCATTCGATATGGAACGTCTCGGATCCTTCGCGTTGTCGCGCTCGATCAGTTCATTCGCGCGGCCGATGGCCCGTACCCGTTCGAGGTCGGCGGCGGAAAGCGTCATCTCTTCGAAGGTCATCGCGTAGGCGATGGGCAGGATGATTATCGGCAGCAGGCCGATACCATAGATCACTATCGCCGCGCGCGGCGGAAGACCGAGCCACAATTTGCTGACCGGACCATCGGCTGCCGGTAACGCGAGCGCTGCTCCAAAGCCAATCGCCAGAATCAGGATGACGAGCGCAAACGGAAACCTTAAGGCGCCGATTCCACTATTACCGCGGAGCGCACCAAGAACCATGATTGCGCCGAGCGCTACAGGAATTCCGAGTGCGAGCAGCCACGGAGCCCATGTCGGAGCGCCGCTCTTGCTGAATGCGCCGGCGTAGCCCGCAGCGATAGCCGCGATGGAGATGAACAGCGTACCGAGCGTTGTGCGTCTGCTCATAGCAGAGCGAGGAGCGCGAACGTCGCCAGCCAGTGTTCGCCCATGTAATCGCCTGCAACATACGGCAAACTGACGGACAAATGCGTCTGGGCTGCTTCGAGCGCGATTGCGCGACGCTGATCGCCTTCCGGCCATGTCTGCGCGATCGACCGCCAGCACCACGCTCGGCTGAGATTCAATCCGTCCAGATGGGCGATCTTGCCGTCGCTGCGATCGCTCACGATAGCTGGCGTGAACAACGTCGCCGGCTCTCTCACCGCGAGACGCGGAAGAAACGCGTCGAGCCAGCTGGCAAATTCTGTGGGGTCGAAGACTCGCCGCATGCACTGGGCCTCCATCAGAGCCCCAGAAAGAAAATCATCTCCTCCGGGCTCCCAGGCTTGGCAATCGACATCGTTGTGGAACCAACTCTTCGCTTTCGCCGCCAGGCTGTCGCGCAACTCAACATCGTCAAAGGCGTCCGCATACTCCAGCGCCAGCGTGATTGCGAATGCGCTGTTGAAATGCGTCCCGACGCGCGTCGGATACGTCGCCTTGGGCAGAAAGGTCTCAAAGCGCTTGCTGAACGCAACTGCGAGCGGCTGCAGCGCACTGCTCCAGCTTTTGCCGCTCCTGATGCCGTGCCTTTCCAGCTCCGCGGCGAGCATCAGCAGCCACCCCCATCCATACGGACGCTCAAAGGTGGCGCTCGCCCGTTCCAGATAGCTGAGTTCTCCATTCACCTTGACCGGTGTGAGTTGCTCGTCGAACAAGTCGATGATTGCCGCTGCCTCCTCGAATTGCGGAAACAGCCTCAACACCGTGGCGAGTAGCCAATACCCATGAACGCACGAGTGCCAGTCGAAGCTGCCATAGAATATTGGATGGAGCTCTCGCGGCACGTTGAGATCCGTCTTCGAGTTGATGACGTGATCCAGCTTGTTCGGGTACTCCTTCGTTACGTGAGAAAGCGCGAGTCGCGCGAAGCCCGAGGCGACACTTTCTGTAAGAGCGAGCTCGATCAATGCCGAAAAACCAGAAAATTCATCAGCAGGATGTTGGCCCCGAGCAGCAGCAGGGCGGTAGGGATCTGAACTTTGATCACCGCGTTCTCGTCTGGGAGTTCCAGCAGCGCGGTCGGCACGATGTTGTAGTTGGCCGCCATCGGAGTCATCAGTGTTCCACAAAATCCGGAAAGCATTCCTATCGCCGCCATGACAGTCGGGTCGCCACCGAACTTGTGCACGATCAGGGGCAACCCGATCCCAGCGGTCATGACCGGAAAGGCAGCGAACGCATTTCCCATGATCATCGTGAAGACAGCCATCCCGATCGCATAAGTCGTCACGACAGCAATGGGATGATCGAGCGGAATCCACCTTTGTGCGATGCCACTCACAACTGTTCCCACGCCAGCCAGAGCGAACAACGCACCGAGCGCTGCCAACATTTGCGGCAGTACGGCGGCCCAGCCAACCGCATCGAGGAGGCGGCGCGCTTCGCGAATCGGGGCGAGCAACGGTGGTCGTAGCATCGACATTCCAATGGCCAGAGCGACGATCGTCGCGAGGGCGAGTGAGATCACCGTCACTTGCTTGACGTCGACAAGCGAAGACCCGTGAAACGTTATTCGCTTGAATGCCAGTGTACCGAGGACAGTCACGAGCGGAATGGTAAGTGCCGGGATGAAAAGCTTGTTCCCCCACCGCTTGGCGCTCGCCTCACGCTCTTCCCGCGAGTTCGCCTCGCCCTTCCCTTGCCCGAGACCTCTCACGCTGGCAGCGATCACCATCCCGATCAGCAGTACCCCGCTCGCCAGATCCGAGATGTAGGAGCCGACGAAAAACGTGATCGCGTAGATGCCCCAGAAGGCAGCGTTGTTGATGCGCCTTGGGTTACTTGAATCGCGCGCGTTGACGATCGAGACGCCGGCCATCATCGCACCCATCAGCCAGTAGATGTGCTCGAGTGTTATCACGGGTTGGTCGCTTTCTTGGTCAGCTCTCTGCGCAGTCTCCGCTCGAGCAGCAGGAGACGCGTGCAATGAATTATCAGCGCACAGACAGCCGTCGGGATTGCCCAAATGGCAAGATCGGTCGGCTCGACGTGAATTCCGTTCTGGTCGAGAAATCCGCGGATCAGCAGGATCGAGCCGATGGCGATGAAAATGTCCTCGCCGAAAAACAAGGCGACATTGTCCGCCGCGGCAGCATTGGCGCGGATCCGATGCCGTATCTCCTGCGGCAGCTCTCCGTACCTGTTCTCCGCCGCGCCCTCGGCCATCGGTGCAATCAACGGTCGCACCATTTGGGGATGTCCGCCCAGTGAGGTGAGTCCCAGGGCGGCCGTGATCTGGCGAATAGCGAAGTATGCGAGCAACACCCGGGATGTCGTCGCCGAATGCAATCGCGCAACGACGACGCGCGCGCGTTCCTTCAGCCCGGCATGCTCGAGCAATCCGATCACCGGCAGCACGAGCCACACGATCGCGACATAACGGCTGGTGATGAATGCCTTGCCGAAGGCGGCGACGACTTCGAGAGGGCCAAGACCGCCGGCCAGGCCTGTCGCGAGGCCGGCAACCGTTACTACGAGCAGAGGGTTGATCCGGAGAACAAAACCCACCACTACGATTACTACGCCGATGAGAGAAAACATGTCTTGCAGGCGCGAGAATTCAATCGGGATTCACGAGAAAGAAACTTCGGAATCCGGTGCGAAGCCTACAAGATCACTTCTTTGCTGTTCCNGGCTGGCGTCGCGGTCGACGCCAGCTCACGTTAGCGACCGATCCAGTAGTTGACCTTGACCTGAAATACGTTCGTCGGCCGGTCGTGGAAGATCTCGCTCCGCTGTGTGCCGAAGTCGAAGTTGCCCGTCGGATCGTTGCCTGTGCGACTCTGTGTCCACACGAAAAACACCGTGGAACCGGGACGATACTCCCAGCGCAGCACTGCGTTTCCGATCAGCGAGCGGAATGTGAAATCCGGATCGGCAAAACTGAACGCTGCGGCCGGACCCGTACCATCGGGATCCACGGTGTACTGCGCACTGCTGGTAGCCGTGGCCGGTGTGCGGGTGATGGTGCCGATGTCTTGCCCGTAAATCACCTTGTGATACGTACGCGGAGTAGCGAACTCGCGGAATGCCGAATACGCTCCACTGGCGATGAATGGCTGAGCAAATAACTGGAGCGTCAGATTGGGATTGAAGGTCCAGTTCACCCGCGTGTCCAGCGAGACCGTGTGCGTCTTGATGAACGCAAAGACGTAGCGGGTGCCGTAGAATGCCGCTGCAGTCGGATCGGCCACCGCCTGGACGTATTGAGCGGCATCTTCGTCGGCGATGAAGCTGGGTGAAAGGCTGATGAAAACGTTCGTCGACGGCTTTATCGCGAGACCGGGCTGGAGTATCAGAGTGTGTGTGTCGGAGTTGATTCCCCGACCAACCTGCATCTGAAAATCGGCGACGGCGCGTTGACGTGCATCGCTGGAGACTTCCAGCATGCCGAACTTGTACCCGGTCCTCATCACCACCGGTCCGCCGCGCGTCAGCTGATCATCGAGAACTGTCGGGTGGTAGATCACGAAGCTGCGCACCTTCCAGTAGTTGAGAAACGTGTTTGCGTAGTACGCCTGTGCCTGCTCGTCAGTCTTGTCGCCGTCGTAGTTGAATCGCTGCTGCGCTCCGGCAAGCCAGATGACGTCGCGGTACCACGAGCCCGGTGTGGACCACTGATAGCCAACGTTGCCGTTCATCCACTTGTAGTCCGTCTGGCCGAGGAACGACAGGTCGTTCACTTCGAAGCCAGGACTGCGCCAATTCTGCGCGGTCTCCCAGAGCCAGTTTCCGTTGTCCTTCGCCACCCTCGTGTAGAAACCATAGCCCTGAAGCGAAGTCGCATCCGGACGGTACCTGACGTCGAAGAGGCCGTCGGTGGTCACCCGCCGATCGGGGCGCTGGAAATAGTGCGTGCTCGATTGCTGCGTCGCATCCATTACCGAGGTCGACCCGCCGACGTCGGACACAAGAAAAGATCCGATCCAGGAGTAGTTACGCTGTGCCCAATGATGGCTCCAGTCCATTCCGCCGGACTCGGCGTGTTTCCGCAATCTGTCGCTGACGACAGAATCGTTCATCTGCCGCAACGTCGATGTGAATCCGGTGCCGATGGTGGTCGAGCCCTGGTTCAGATCCTTCTTGATTCGGCCCACGAAGTAATTCGTGGCTGGCTCGACCTGCTGCGTAAGCTCAGGAGTATTTGGTGCAGTGACGTATTGCGCGTTCTCACGATTGGTCAGCGCGTCGAGCAGTCCAACGGTGTAGCCGCCGTGAGTTCGTCCAGTGATTTTGCCCGCGCCGATGATCGTCGTGTTATCCGGTGTATCGGCAAAATCCGCGATACCGCTGACGTACCCGTTCAGCTGCGGTGGTCGGCCAATGCGCCGGGAGTAGAAGAAATCCAGGCTCGACGTGTTGCTGCAGAAGAAGCAGTTGAAGTTTCCGAAATCGAACGCATTGCTGCCTGCGACGAAGAAAGGCCTCTTCTCCTGATAGTACGTCTCGTAAGCGGAGAGATTGATCGTCGCCGGATCGACTTCGACCTGGCCGAAGTCCGGATTGATCGTCGCGTCGAGTGCCATACTTGGAGTGAGCAGATACTTGATATCCGCCCCAGCGCTCATTCGGCTGTTGCTGCTGGTGTGGTACGGATCGCCTGGCTGCGCGTACTTGAACTGCTGACGAGTCTCGACATACGGCAGCAGCTCCAGCTGACGCGGCTGCGGTCCGATGGTGAGGCCCTTTAGTGATCCGTAATAGGCCGGACCGCCCGCCTCGTTCAGTTTGCGAAAGGACCACATGTCCTCTTCATGCAGACGATCGGTATAGCGCCAGATCTGCATTCCCCACGTCTGCAAGCTGTCCCGCGAGAAGCGCAGCTGAGAGTACGGAATCCTCATCTCCGCCGTCCAGCCGAGTGAATCGACGTGAGTCGCCGCCTCCCAGATCGGGTCCCACGACGGATCACCGTTGAACTGGTCACCGCGAACGCCTGCCGGATTAATCTCGAACCACGCCTGATCGATCTTGTTGTGGTACGGGTCCAGTACGACGATGAGTTTGTCGGACGTGAGCGAATTGAACGAGCCGTTGTTGCCGTTCCCGGGAAGGAGCTGATCGCGTCTCGACACCGGAGCAATGATGCCTCGCGCGCCCAGGCTGTCATACATACGGGCGCCTACATAGAGCGCGTGCTCGCTGTAGAGCACTCTGACTTCAGTTCGCTGGCTCGCCGATAATCCCTCGCGCGGCTGTTGCTGGCGGAAGTCCGTGATCGGCTTCGCCTGTGACCATGCAGCTTCGTCCAGCTTACCGTCGATGCTGATCGCTCCAGTAACCGGAGCGGCCGTGGCGACAGGAAGCGTCGTCGAGCTGGTTTGGACGGTTTGTGCGGCGCTCGTTATAGCGGTTGAAAGAAAAACGAGCGCGAAGAATGGGTTTGTTCGCGTCATGGATCCGGGCAGCATAGCGACAACTGGACGGGTTGTGTTACTTGGACAAGTATATCCTACGGTTTGGTTTGAATTCTGTTTCGTACGGTGGACGACTTTGAACGGACTTCCTTCACTCTCTGATCTTGAATCGGCAGCGGCGCTCATCTACCGCTCGATGCCACCCACGCCCCAGTACCAGTGGCCGCTGTTGAGCGCACGCACTGGGACCACCGTCTGGGTAAAGCACGAGAACCACGCGCCGACGGGCGCTTTCAAGGTGCGTGGGGGACTGGTTTACATGGACGCGCTCTGCCGTCGCGGTGAGAAACCGGCGGGAGTGATTTCCGCTACTCGAGGGAATCACGGCCAATCCGTCGGATTCTCGGCCCGGCAGTTCGGCATTCCAGCCGCGGTTGTGGTACCCGTGGACAACAGCACCGAGAAAAATGCCGCCATGCGCGCACTGGGCGTAGAGGTGATCGAGCAGGGTCATGACTTCCAGGCATCATCGGAGATCGCCGACGAGATTGCGCTGCAACGCGGCTGGCATCGGTTTCCGAGTTTTCACCCGCTCCTCGTCTGCGGAGTGGGCACGTATGCTCTCGAGTTGTTTCGCGCGGTGCCCGATCTCGATACCGTTTACGTCCCCGTTGGGATGGGAAGCGGATTATGCGGCGTCATTGGAGCCCGTGACGCTCTTGGCCTCGACACCCGCGTCGCCGCCGTTGTCTCCAGCAATGCACCTGCCTTCGCGCTCTCCTGGCGAGAGGGTCGCGTGATCTCACACGATGTCAGTACTCGAATCGCCGACGGAATGGCTTGCCGCACTCCGAATGCCGACGCGCTGGCGATCGCGCGAGCCGGCGCAGATCGAGTCGTTCGGGTGAGCGACGACGAGGTTGAAGCGGCAATGCGCGCTCTCTTTGCCGATACCCATAACACAGCCGAGGGCGGCGGCGCGGCCGCCCTCGCGGCACTGCTTCAGGAAAAGGAAAGGATGCGCGATAAGAAAACTGCCGTCATAATCTCCGGCGGTAATGTCGACACCCCTCTATTCAGCCGAGTCCTCAGCGTCGTCTAACAGACCTACCGAGAACAATCCGTTCGTCGCATCGATGTGTATCGTCCCGAATCGGGCCACATCGCTGCCGAGTATCCCATCACAATTGATCAGACCGGACGGCACCGGGCCGTAGACCAGCACGTTCTCCAGGCCGAGAGACTTTCCTGCCACCTCCAGTGTCAGGCTCGGCACCACCCGGTTTGTCTCACTACCGGTGTGCGCCAGCCCATACACCCTGGTCCCGGTGTTTTTTGTAAACATGCCTACTTTCTCGAGAACAGTCGCGTTGAGAAAAGTCGACTGCGCTCCGGTGTCGAGCATGAAGTGAAATTTTCCGCCGCCCTTGGCGGTGACTTCCACCAGCGGTTTGCCAAGCCACGCCAGACTTTGTTCCGCCCCGCCACTGTTCCCGAGGAAGTTTGGCTTCTTCAGGGTGATTTTTCGCTCGGCGTAGTTCATCACCAAATCGAGCTGACGGATAGTATCCCAGCCGATGATGCCATCGACCGCAATTCCTCTTGCTGGCACTCCATCCGCCGAAGCGCGCAGATACATCAGCGCCGCATCAATGATTACCGCCGGTGAGTTGGTCAACTTTATCGCGCCTATCTCGAGACTTTCAACAGTCGTCGCATTCACCGGGGCGAATCCCGAAAAAGTCTTTACGGAGAGCACGTCCGGAGAAAGCGCACGCATTCCCGTAGCCGCAGCGACGTCGGAGCTTATCACCGTCATGCTGGACCCGGTGTCCAGCCAGAAATCGTAATCCTTCCCGTTTATCCGAACGCGGATTGTTGGCGTGCCGACGGGGGTCAGACCCAGGCGGAGAGTGACAGCGTCGGCCGGAAAGTGGATGACTTCCGCCGGTGCGGCAGCGAATACCCTGCCCCATTGTTCGAGCTCACTGGTCATCCTCTTGTCCGGCTCGGTGAGATGCGAATGCAACGGCAAATCACGGAGCTTTGACCATTTGTGCTGGTACTGCAGGGTGGAAGCGAGCATCACCTGAGAAGCAACGGCGACATTCGGATCGGCCGTCTGCTCGCTGATCTCGAGGAGTGCGTGTTCCGCCAAATCATAGTAGCCGGTTGCGAGTAGCCCCATCGCGCTGGCAAACCGTGATTCAGATTCGCCACGTGCTGAAGCGCGCAGAGTGCCAAGATCGATATTGGCAAAGGCGCCCCAGTACTCCTCCGAATACGTATTTGCTTCTGCGGACGAAGGTGACGAGGCAGGTTCAAACGCGGGCTCACGAGCCGGCGCAATGTTGGACGCTACACCGGGACCTGGTTGAAGAGTGAGAACGTGAGTCGCGACGAACTGTTGCTCCAGCTGTAGATCGCTTGCGGCTGCTGCTGGTTGTGCGTAACCGAGCATCAAGCCCAATGGGAATGTCACGGTTAATACGCGCGCGCGGTTACCCCCGAGTCGAAACCAGTGGTTCGACCCAATCGCGCCAGTACTGATGCGACGCATACGGCCCTCGGTGGAAAAAATCGGAGCTCAAGACGGACGATTTTGATCTCCGATTCAACTCAGTTGGTGGACCTTGGTGAGGTCCGTAGCTGGTGGGCCGCAGCTGAATTGCCGACTACAGTTGGATGACTTCCCTACGTAAAGGGTTCACAGAACGAGACGCTTTGTTTGTAAAAGTTTTGTCAAAACGACACTCGCCTTGGTCACCCTGCACCAAAGCAATACGCATTCGAGAACTGTTCTTTTCTGACCCTTGGCGATTGCCGGATCTCGACGGTGGGCGTTGCGATCCTGGGCGGCGGGATGCGAAGAACTGCGAGCGGCCGCGAGCTATCGAATGAAGTTGGGTTGGTCAGTTCGCGAAATGCGCGAGCGCATTGCGAGGACAGGCGTGATGCGCTTCAGCAACTTTCCCCACACTGTTTCCTGCGGGAAGCTCGCGAGCGCTTTCACACCGTGAGAGCGGAATCCGATCTACTGTACTGACTTCGAGAGGCGCCGGTCAGAATCGAACTGACGCTTAGCAGATTTGCAGTCTGCCGCCTTACCACTTGGCCACGGCGCCGAGACAACAAAGTTACCGGGTTCCAAGGTTCCAGAGCAATCGGGCTACATAAATACCCAGGGCGAGGCCCGCACCAAGAATGATCACCAGCGCCACCAGGATGAGCGCGATCGCCCCAACACTGCCCCGCTTTGGCCGGTGTGCGGCGAGTTCCCCCGTCGCGAGATGGCGTTCCAGAAGTGCCACATTTTTGGTGTTCGACTTCCATGCAGCATCGAACAGGTCACCCAGCGCCGGAACCGCGCCGAGCAGCGTGTCGATACCTACGTTCGTCACCATTCTCACCAATGTGAAAGCAGATGCTTCCGCGCGTGCGGCTTCCAGAATGATGTAACCCGAAAGCACAGCGCCGATCAGGTCGCCAATTCCTGGAATGAGACCGACGATCGGATCGAGTCCGATTTTCCAACTCGTCCCCGGAATCGCAATCGAATTATCCAGCAGCTTCGCCAACACGCGCACGCGCTTCGCCCTTGGGTCGTTCACCGCGCAGCCTTCGCTTCCAACGCGGACATACGCGTGCGCCCGGGATAAAGAGTGCCGCCCTTGATGCTGCGCCACAGGATAAGATTGAAGAGATCCTCGTCTGCCATGTCGGCTTTATCCAGCGCGAGCGTCTTCGACGCCTCTGCCAGCGCTCCGCGCGGGGGATTCTTCTCGCCGAGCGGCACGCTGGATCGAAGCGCGACATACGGCGTTAGGTCAGGCGTAGTTTCCCAGATCTCGCGCAGCGGACGTCCATAATTGTCGAACTGCGACATTCGCCCGAGGCCGAGTATGTCTTCTATGGTTGCTACGACATCCGTGGTGTTGGCAAACCGATGAAAGACTTTCCCACGGTTGTACGCCGAGATCACGAGAAGGGGCGACCGATGAGAGTCGACGTGGTCCGGACCGTCCTGCGCATCGTCCTCCAGAACGAAGATGACGGTGTTCTTCCAGAACGGACTCTTCGATACGGCCTCGACGATTCTGCCCAGCGCCAGATCGTTATCCGCAACGTATGCGCGCGGTGTCGGTCTGCCGGGAGACGCGCCCGACGTGTGATCATTCGGTAGCGTCATTATCTCGAGCGCCGGCAACTTTCCATCGCGAACAAATTCCTGGAAATCCTTCAGCCAGACGTCGACGCGCACCTGATCGGGGATGTCCAGATTCCAGCCTGAGTACGCCGTATTCGTGTGCCCTGCCAGCGCCTTCTTCGTGGCGACAGTTTGGACACCGACGCCGCTGGCGGGAGGATCGTCGGACTCCTGAACGAACTCACCGTAGTCCCTGTAGGTGATTCCGGCACGCGAGGCGAGGTTCCATAGATATCCGCTGGACGGTTCGGAGACGTCGTCGTCGGGGATTGCGTTGCGGTTGGTGCCTTGATAGTCGTAAGTCCGCCCGCGCGATGAGTAGTTCGTCGGCACCGTCTTCTCGAGATAGTCCGTGGCGTACGCGGCCATTGACCAGTTGTGGCCATCGGGACTCACTTCGGCGTTCACGAAAAACCGATCGAAGATTCCGAATCGCTCAGCGAGGGCGTGGTGGTTCGGCGAAACTGCTCGGGGAAAGAAGAGCAGCGAAGTGTCACCGTCAGCCTGCGTGAGGTCGCCGAGCATCTGGTCGTATGTTCGGTTCTCTTTGATGATGTAGATGACGTGCTCGAACGCCGGATAAGTCCGTTGATGCGCAATCGCATTCCAGTTATTTGCCGTGGCGACGCGGTTTGAGTAGGCGCCCAACTCGGCGGCGTTCGCGTTCGCAGCGGATATGATCGACAAAGTGCCGCTGATCTGGCCAAGCGTATAGTCGGGCGTATGAGCTGGCATCGCCTGGCCGGGTTGCCAGTGTCCCGGGTTCGGTGCGGTGCCGCGTCCCTTGCCATTCACGACCAGGAGGTCGTTGCCATCGACTTCGACCGCTGACGGATACCATCCGACAGGAATCCGGCCAAGCAAAGAATCGGCGGTTTGAACCGTAGCTACGCCCGACGTGCCTGCGGAGAGACTGAACACCGCCACAGCATTGTTATCTGCCTCCGCCACGAAAATGCGATCGCCATTCGGCGCAACCGCGATGGCGTTCGGCGTGCTTCCCTCGCCCGTTCCCGCCGGCGATGGATCGCTCAGCGTTGCTACCACGCGCAGACTCCTGGTATCCACGACGCTGATTTTGTCGGTGCTTCCGGATGCAACGAACAGCCGGTTTCCATCCGGACTCAGCGTCATGGCGGATGGATGTCTTCCAACTCGAATGCGCGTGCCGCCCTCCAGCCCCCCACCTGACTTCGGCGGAAACGCGGACACCGTCCAACCATTCCACGCCGAGACGTAGACGAGACCGTCGTGTCCGACAACGACACCGTATGGATATTTCTCAGTCGCCAACCTCTGAACGACGCGACGTGACGTTATGTCGATGACGGCCAGGGAATCTGCCAGATTCTCGGCGGCGTAAAGCGTGCGCCCGTCGCGAGAGATTGCGATACCGGCCGGATAACGCATCCCGCTGTGATCCTTCGCCTTGACGGCGAGTTGAATCGAATCGGCGAGCGTAGCTTTGCCGTCGCTCCAGTCGAAGCGGTAGATCACATCCTGGTTGCCACCCGACACATATAGGGAGCGGCCGTCCGGACTGAAAGTGAGCCCCAGAAAAACAGCCGGCAGCGTGATCTTCTGAAGCACTCCGCCGGATCTGCGGTCTATCACCTCGATGCCCTGCTCTCTCCAGCCATTGAGCAGAACGACGATCCGCCTACTGTCCGGCGAGAGAGTCATCGCCAGCGGCATTGCCCCCAATTGATACGAGTCACCGGCGGGATCGAGTGTCGCTCCGGTTGGAAGTCGAC
>C688J18823_10000433_pt1 | contig 24339 bp, 18 predicted proteins | sample HopSoiMetagenom1_FD_18823 | JGI IMG/M metagenome (IMG submission 18823) | reverse complement strand
CGAGCGCCACCGCCAGATCGAACTGCGTCGCCGCGGAGGGCTCTGCCTGCGCCGCGGCGCGGAACTTCTCCAGCGCCTGGTCCGGCGCAACCCCTTCCGCGTTGGCCAGCGCTTCGCCCAGGAGCCTCTTGCCGCGCTCAGCGGACACGGCGCGGTCGCTCACCATGTCCGGCGTGGCGATCACCGGCGCGTGGGCGAGGGTCATCTGCGGCCGTTCAGCGGCCTTGTCCAGGAGCTTGTAGAGGAGCGAGGCGGTGCGCTGCGCACAGGCGCCGTTGACGCCGAGCTCGCGCGCCCTGCCGTCGGCGCTCTTGAGCGTCTCGAGCGCCTCGGCGAAGAGCGGCTGCGCCTTCTCTTGGAGCGCGCCGCGGTAGAGCTTGCGCTGGTCGGCGTTGAGCCCCGGAGGATAGGGGCTCTGCGCGATGGACTGGCCGAGCAGCATCTGCGCTTCGCCCAGCTGGGCCAGCGCGCACACCGCCGGCTCCGCCTGCCGCATGGCCACCGTCTCTTCGGCGCGCCTGCGCACCGCCTGCAGCAGCGCGATCTTGCGGTTCAGCGTCGTCATCAGGGGCTGGCGGATCTCGACCTTGCGGAAGTTCTCGAACCCGCTCTGGCCCAGCGCGAAGTGAGCGTCCGCGGCGGCGGCCAGCGCCTCCTCCGACAGCTTCTCGCGCGCCTTCGGCGACAGCCCGCGGTAGATGCGCTCGGCCTCGGTCCACGACCACTGCGCATTGCCAGACTCGCGGGCCTTGGTGAACATGCGCGCGGACTCGCGCCAGGAGAGGAGCTGCAGGGTCGGGTTCTGCTTCGCGGAGCGGGCCAGCGCCGCCAGCTCGCGCGCCGCCCGCGACGTCTCGCCCAACTTTCCGCGCAGCTGCGCCTGGGCAAAGAGCTGATCGTCGCGGTCTGGCGCGTTCCTCCAGAGCTGCAGCGCGAGCGCGCGGTCGGAGAGCGCCTGCCGCAGCTCGCTCCGCGCCTCGCGCAGCACCGCAGCGTCGTGCAGCGCGCCCTGCGCCCGCGCCTCTTCGTAGACAGGGCGCTCCGCCTCGGGCTTCTTGGCGGCGTTCCGGGCCGGATGCGCCGCGCGCCACTTGCGCGCTGCCTCCTGCTTCTGGAAGCCGGCAGCGTACCTCTCCAGCAGCGCCGCGGCGTCGCCCAGCTCGCCGATCGCGGCCAGATCGGAGGCCGAGGCGAGCAGCGCGCGCGGCACCAGCGGCGATTGCGACTGCTCCTTCCAGACCCGCGCCCGGGCCGCCAGCGCCTCGTCGATGCGGCCGGCGCGGGAGAGCGCGGCGGCGGCGCCGAAGAGCGCCTTGTCCGCGAGCTGCCCGTGTGGATGCGCCTGAGCGAAGGCGAGGAGAGCCGCGGCCTTGCGGTCGTCCGGCTTCACCGCCTCGGCCAGCGCGTACGCGCTCTGCTCCTCGATGCGCCGCAGGTCCTGCAAGAGCGTCCCGTGCGCGACCAGGCGGTGATCGCCCAGGAACTTGAGCGCCCAGCGGTGCACGCCCTCCCAGTTTCCGCGCAGGTTCTCGATGTCCAAGACGAGATTTGCCGAATACTCCGCCAGCTCGTGCTCGGGGTGCGAGAGCGCGATCCAGGAGAGGTGCTTCGCGGCGGCGTCGTACTGGCTGGAGACGTACTCGAGCCGGCCCACCTTGAAGGCCACCTCGATGGCGTGAGGTCCTGCGGGCAAGGCCTCCAGATACAGGTTGCAGGCCGCCGCGAGCTTCTGCTCCTCGGGCGTGAGGGCGCGCTGGGCGCGCCGCTGGCCGGTGTCCTTCTCTTCCGCGCCGCCATGGAGCAGCGCCTCGTTGCGCGCCAGCACCGCGCTCCACGCCGCCTTCTGCAACCAGCGGCCCGGCTGCTTCGCGCCCAGATCGGCCTTGACCACCGTCTCGTACTGCTCGGCCGCCTCCGCCTTGGCGCCGCGGGAATAGAGCAGCTCGCCGTAGAAATAGCGCAGGTCGTAGGCGTCGGCGGCCTTGGGGAAGAGCGCCAGGTAGTCGGCGTAGAGAGCGCGCGCGGCGGCCCAGGTCTCGTCGAGGTTGGTCTTGCGCGCTTCGTTGTGGATGCGAACCGCCAGGTCGCGCAGCGTCTCCTCGCCGCGCCGGTTCGCCTCTTCGAGGTTTTCGTCCTTGTCGTCGGAGCGCACGCGCCGGAAGGTCTCCACCAGCCGCTGCGCCTCCAGGAGCAGATCCTTGCGCTTGCCGCCCCGCTGCGCCAGCATCAACAGGCGCGTCTGGTCCAGCGCCGCCGCCGGCGCGTCGCCGTGGATGGCGAGGAGCTGGCGGTGGATGTGCTGCGCCTCCGGATCGCGGCCCGTGTCGAAGAGCAGCTTGCCGTACTGCTCCAGCATCCTCAGCCCCGGCTTCTCTCCGAACGCGCGGGCGAAGTCCTGGCGGGCCGCGTCGGGCTTGCCGACGCGCGCGTAGGCCAGCACGTAGTCGCGACGCGCCTCGCGGGCCAGCTGCACGGTGTTGACGGCGTCAGTGCCTCCGGACTTCTCCGAGACCTCCACCACGCGCTTGAGCAGCTTCATGGCGTCGCCGAAGGCGCCCTGGTTGAAGCGACACCAGGCGGCCTTGTAGAGCGCGTACGGATACACCTCGTCGTCGCGGACCTCGGCGGCGGCGCGGTATTCCTTGAGCGCGGCCGCAAGCTTCGCGGCGTCGAAGAGGTGCTCGCCGATGAAGACGTGGCTGGCAGGGGCCCACTGCGAGCGGGGAAAGCGCCGCGTCAACTCGCGGGCGGCGGCCACCGCTTCCTGATCGCGGCCGGAATCCTGGAGGGTGTCGGCGAGGAAGAAGAGCGCCTCGTCGGTGCGCGGAGCGTTGGGATACTTCTTCAAGAGCTCGCGGTAGCGCGCGATGGCCTCGGCGCGCGCGTCGGCAGCGGCCCTGTGGTCCTTCGCTGCCGCCGCGTCCTCGCCTTGATCGGCCTCGGCCTGGGCGCGGATGCCCAGGGCCAGGCCGCGGGCGCGCAGCACGCCGGCCAGGCGCGCCACCACCTCGGCCTGTTCCGCAGGCGATCCGCCGAGCTGGAGCATGCGCCGCAGCGTCGCCTCCTGCTCCTGCTCCTTGGCGGCCACCACCGCGTCGGCGTGCTTGTGCAGGAGCGCGGGATCGCGTCCCGGCTGGACGGCGGCAGCGGCGATGAGAAGCGCGAGCATCCAGGTTCCTCCTGGCCGGCGTGCGAGCAGCCGGCTCCCGTCCGATGGCCGTGCAAGAGGTGTTCCCGCCGCTCCCGCCTGACCGGTGGGAACCTCCCACTCCCACCTGTGAAAAAGCCTTCCGTCAGATGGCCTGCCCCACGCATCTGCAGTTCTCCAGATCGACCGCTCGGCACCCCTAGGGCTTGGGTTGGGAGGCGACCTGGGCTGGAGAGTCGGGTTGGGAGGCGGTCTGGATCGGTGGGCGTGGGCGCTTGCAGCGTTGGCCGAGCTGGTAGCGGTAGCTGCCCAGCTCGTCACGCCAGTACTCGCCCTGGAACGGCCACAGCTCCTCGTCGTCGTCGACTTGAGGAGGATTGGGATGCGCCCGCGCGGTCAGCGCATCGTCCGGCGAGGCAGCCAGCTCCTTCTCGCGGCCGGCGATCTCGTAAGACAGCCGCAGCGACTGCGCCAAGAGCTCGCGCAGCTCGGCGCGCTCGGCGTCGAGGCGCGCAATCAACCTGCGGCCGGCCACGTCCAGGAGCTGCACGCGGGCCGCGCGCGCCAGCGGCGCCACCCGCGCCACCAGGGCCGACTTGCGGAACGGCTCGGGCCGACCGTCGATGGAGTCGATCTCGCGGGCCAACGCCACAGCGGCTTCGGCGACTCCGCGGACGTCGGCATCCTGCTCCACCCGCGCCACCTCTTCGCGCGCTGCCGCCGGCACCGAAGTCTGCAGCGCCACCGGGCCGAGCAGGATCAGATCGGACGCCGCCTGGGGCGTGGGGATCTTCGCCAGCGCCTCGGCGAGCCCGTCGTGGATCGCCTGGTACGTGTTCTGGAACCCGGCCAGCGAGGCGCGCGCGTCCGCGTAGCGGCAGTTCTCGTACATCACCAGCGCCTTGAGCACGAACGACTCAGGGAAGAAGCGGTTCTGGAAGAAGGGCGCGTGCAGCGTCAACAGATTCCCCAGCGCCTTTTCGTCCTCGCCCTGCCGGAAGCGGGCCCAGCTCGCCTCGAAGAGCGCCTCCAGCCACTCCGGGGCGCCGCGCCCCACGCGCTCGTAGAGCTGCGCCGCGGCGGCGTCGTTGCCTCCCTGGTATGCGAGCCGCGCCAGCTGGAGATACGCCTTGTCGCGCCGCTCTTCCGCTGCCCGGTCGCCGCGTCTGGGCTTGATCTGCGCGATGGCCATGAACTCCTTGGCGGCTCCCTGCGCGTCGCCCGCGGCCAGCGCGGCGAGCCCCGCCACCTCGCGGGCGTCGGCCTCCAGCGCATCCCCGGCGGGCACCGATGCGGCCAGCGCCCGCGCCGCATCCAGCTCGTGCTGCGCCTCGCGCGGCGGTTCCGCTGGAGCTTGCGCCGGCCTGGCAGCGGGCTTCTCCGCAGCCGCCTCGCCCATCTCCGCGGCCAGCTCGGGATCGAGCGGCACGGGAGCCGCATCGGCTGCCACCGGCTGCACGCCAAGGGGTTGCCGCGGCATGGTCTCGAACGCCACGCCCTCTTCCGGCGGCGTGAGCTGCAAGGCCTTCTCCAGATGTCCGCGCGCCAACGCCACCGCGAGCGGCGCGGGCAGCTTGCCCGGGTTGGCCTGCCGGGCCAGCAGCAAGAGCGCCAGCCCCGGATCGGCGGCGGCTCGAGCCGCGAGCGCGCTCTTCGCGGACGCGCGGACGGCCTCCGGCTGATCCGGATCCGAGGCGAGCGCCGCCAGCAACACGGTTGCGCTGCGCGGCATCTGCGCCTGCTCCAGCGCCTGCACGACGGTGGCGATGCGCCCGCGCGCCTCGTCCTCGCCGGCGCGTCCGCGCCCGAGATCCGCGTATGCCGCGGCGGGGTCCGCCGCCGCCACCAGGAATGCGAGAAGCAGGATCATGTCCGTCCCCGTCAGCGCCCGAACAGCCAGGCCACGCCGCCCTCGATGCTCAGCTTGCGCTCGATCTCGGCGCGCCCGCGCACCCGGCCCGAATAGACCAGCTCGCTGGCGGCGATGCGCACGCTGAAGGTGTTGCTGAAGAAGAGGCGCTCGCCCAGGCTGAAGCGGCCCCCCAGAGCCCAGCGACCCTCCTCCGGGGAGGCGGCGTCCTGGGCGATCATCTCGCGGACCAGCTCGGGGCCCGCGCTCACGTAGAGGTCGAAGTGCAGCGTGCTCTCGCCCACCAGCGAGAGCTTGCCGTACACCGGCGCCCAGCCCAGCTCCGCCCCGGCGAGAAGCTGCAACTTGCCCGGCGTGGAGCGCAGCTTCCCCTCGTTGGGGTCGCTGCAGACCTGGCCGCACACCGTGACCGGCGCGGAGAGCAGCGAGACGCCGCCGATGGCGTGCATCCCCATCGACCAGCGCTCGTCCAGGTGGTGCTCCACCCGCACGCCCATGCCCATCGTGCGCCAGAACGGGTCGCCGATGGAGAAGGAGAACATCGGCTGCACTTCCAGCATCCCGCCCAGGTGGAAGAGCTGGGCGGTCACCGGCGGCAGCGACGCGGGCGCGCCGTACTGCGGCGCAGAGGCCAGCGGCGGCAGCGCCGCGGGACTCACCTGGGCGACCTTGGTCTCCTTGGGCGCGGGCTTGTCGTCCTCGGCCCTGGCCTGCACCGCCACCAGCAGCAGCGCCGCGCACAGCGCCTTCATTGCCCACCGCCGAAGTACCAGGCCAGCCCGAGCCGCAGCGTCCAGAAGCCCATCGCCTTGGTCTGGGTCGCCCCGTCCACGACCACCCGCTCCGCGTAGAGGTTGCCTCCCACGCGCGCGGTCAACGCCACGTCCTCGCCCAGGAAGATGCGCTGCCCGATTCCGGCTGCGATCATCGGTCGCACGCCGCGGGTGGAATCGGTCTCGGTCCAGGCCGCGCCCAGCCCCGCGTCGAGGAAGGTCTCGAAGTGCACCAGCGCATCGCCCGGGAGCGCCACCTTGCCATAGAGCGGCGCGATGGCCGCGAAGGCCCCCAGCGTCATTCGCGCCCGCGACTCCACGATGCGCGCGTGCAGCTCGCGCTTGGCGATCACCAGCTCTTCAGTAGCCCAGGTGCCGATCCCGCTGCCGTCCAGGCCCAGCGAGAGCCCTTCGCGCACATGCCACATGGCCCGCAGCCCGGCGCCCCAGCGTTGCAGATATGGATCGGCGATGCTCATCTCGCCGTACGGCTGCAGCTCCAGCCGGTGGGCCTGGCGGAGCGGCCGCTTCTGGACGGCGGTGATGGTGTCCCCCGCGCCGTCCTCGGCGCGCACCGCTCCGGCGAGCAGCGCAATGACGCATGGCACCCAGGTCCGCATGGCGCGGCAAACATGGGGGGCGACCCGCAGGCGGGCAACCCCTTGCGGCCGCGGGCCGGGGAACCAACTTTCCCTCGTCATGCCCGCCACGCGTACAGTCATGCTGCTGACAGTCCTCCTGCTCGCCGCCTGCGCGCGGACGGATCTGGGGGCGCCGTGTCACGTGGAGAACGCGGCTGGCGCCGAGCTCGTGCCCCAGCCCGGCCGGCAATACCTCTACCTGGGGTCCAGCGAGTGCGAGAGCTTCGCCTGCCTGGCCACGCAGGGCGCGAGCAGCGGCTATTGCTCCCAAGCCTGCAGCGGGCCGGGAGGCGGATGTCCTTCCGGGCTCACCTGCACGCAGCTTTCGCTCAACCAGCAGTACCTCGACTCGATGAAAGCGCGGCTGCCGCCCGACAAGTACACGCAGCTCTTCGGCCAGATGGGATCGACGTTCTATTGCATCCGCGCTCAGTAGGGTAAGGTCGCGGCATGCGCCGCTTGCTCATCGGCCTCCTCTGCATCGCGGCATGCCATGGCGAGGCCGCGGAGAAGGCCGTGGCTCCTCCTGCAGCGACCGGTTCCGTGCGCTTCGACACGCCGCGCGGCCCCTGGGTGGTGAAGGTGGAGATCGCCAACGACGACGCCACCCGCACGCGCGGGCTCATGTTCCGGCGCTCGCTGGAGCCGGACCACGGGATGATCTTCGTCTTTCCAGCCAGCGCGGATCACAACTTCTGGATGCACAACACGCTCATCTCGCTGGACCTGATCTTCCTCGACGACACGCGCGCGGTCCTGGGGGTCGTCGCCAACGCCGCGCCGCAGACGGACACGCTGCGCGGTGTGGGCAAGCCGTCCCGCTACGTGATCGAGGTGGCCGGAGGAGAGGCGGCGGTCCATGCGGTGGCAGCCGGGACCCGGGCAGCGTTCGTCGACGTCCCGGAGTGACCGCGCGCGCGCACAGCGCTTCAGCGTTCCAGGAGCCCCTTCGCCAGCTCGTCGCCGAGGCTGTCGGCCATCATCCGCGCCACCATCTCCTCGAACTCGCGCTGCGCGGCGGCGTCGCGAAAAACGAAGCGGATGCCCATCCCCGCGTCCTCGCTGCGCTGCTGCGCCTCTCCGGCGGTGAGGATCCAGGCCACCTCTCCGTCGAGCACCAGCGGATCGGAGAGCGCGGGCAGCGAGAAGGAGAACTGGCAGCGCGAGCCCACCGGCAGCGGCCGCGCCGTCTTGATGAAGGTGCCGCCCTTGGAGAGGTTCTTCGTATAGTCGGCAAAGAACGAGTTCATCCGCTCGTAGTCCACGCGCAGTCGCAGCGGCGCGCGCTGGCCCTGGCGCTGATCGGAGTCCGACATCGCCGAACAGTCTGACAGCACGAGCCGCATCGGAGCAAGAAACGGTCCGCGCCTCTATCTCGCGCTCCTCGCCGCGCTCTCCCTCGTGGCCTGCTTCCTTCCGCTGGCCGATCACCTCGGCTACGAACTGGCCGAGTTGGTGGCGCTGGCAGCCGGGATGTTCGGAGGCGCACCCGGCATCGCGGCGGCGCGGATCGAGCGCGAGTCGTCCACGCGCGCGCTGGCGAGGGCGCTCTGGTTCTGTCTTCAGGCATTGGGCATTCCGCTGGTCATCATCCTCCTCAACGGCTTGCGCCGCCCCGCTTGCGATCCGTTGGGCGCCCTGCCGCTGTACCTCTTGTTGGCAGTTCCCTCCGCCGCGCTGGCGTGCACGCTGGGCGTCGCCTGCGGCTTCCTCCTGCCGCGCCGCGCCGGTTGGCTCTACGCCGCAGTCTTTGCCGCCTCGCTGGCGCAGGCGCTCCTTCCCGTCGTGCGCGGACCCCAGGTCTTCGCCTTCCACCACCTGGGCGGCATGTACCCGGGCCCCATCTACGACGAGGACATCGGCACCTCTGCGGCGTTGTGGCTCTTCCGAGCCTGCACGCTGCTCTATGCCGGCGCCTGTGCGGGCGCCGCGCTGCTGGCCGGTCCGCCCAGACCGCGGCGGCGCGGCGCCATCGCGCTGGTGCTCTGCGGCGGGGCGGCCCTCTGGTTCTCGCTGCAGGCCGAGCGGCTGCACTGGAAGGCGAGCACGTCGCGGCTGGACGAGGATCTGGGCGGCCGGATCGAGACGGAGCACCTGATCCTGCACTTCCCCCGGGAGAAGAAGGACGAGGAGCGGGCGCTTCTGGCCCGCGATGCGGAGGTGGACGTGCGCGCCGTCGCCGGGTTCTTCGGCGTCGCGCCGCGCGAGAAGATCGACGTCTACCTCTATCGATCTGCGGAGGAGAAGCGCACGCTGATCGGCGCCGCCGAGACCAGCTTCACCAAGCCCTGGCTGCGCCAGATCCACACCAACGACGCGCCCGCGCCGCATCCCATCCTCCGCCACGAGCTCGTGCACGCGGTGGGCGCGCAGATCGCCTCTGGCCCCTGGGGAGTGCCCGGGGGGCTCCTGCCGCAGATGGCGCTGGTGGAGGGCGTGGCGGTGGCCGGGGACTGGCCGCCAGGCGAGTTCACGCTCCACGAGGAGGCGCGCGCGCTGCGGGAGCTGAAGCTGCTGCCCGACCTCACTCGCCTCTTCCGGCCCGGCCTCTTCTACGCGGAGTCTGGCGCGCGGGCGTACACCGCCGCCGGCTCGTTCCTGCGCTTCGTCTGGGAGAGGCGCGGAGCCGGGGAGATCGATCGGGTCTATGCGCAGTCGGCGGCCCGCGACCTGCTTCCGCTGGTGGCCGGGTATCTGGCATTCCTCGACGCGCTCCGCGAGCCGCCGCGGGCAGTCGCGCTCGCCTCGCAGCAGTATTCGGCGCCCGCCATCCTGCGCAAGCGCTGTCCACACGAGGTCGCCGCGCTGCAGCGACAGGCCCAGGCCGCGCGCGATCCCCGGCAGGGAGCGGAGCTGTGGACGCGCTGCGCGGAGCTGTCGGCCGACGACCCCTCGGTGCTGCTCGCGCTGCGCCGGGCCCAGCTCGCGGCCAAGGACGACGCGGGCGCCGCCGCCACCGAGGCGCGCGCCTTCGCGCATCCCAAGCTGTCGCAGCCCCTGCGCGCGCGGCTGCTCACCGATTCGGGAGACGCGGCGTGGAAGGCCGGCGACGCGACCCGGGCGCTGGCCCGCTACCAGGAGGCGGCGCTGCTGCCGCAGTCCGAGGCCGCCGAGCGGGGGCTTTCGGCGCGGCTCAAGGCAGTCCGCGACCCGGCCACCTGGCCGGCGCTGCGGCCGCTGCTCGCGGAAGCGGACACCGCGCCGGAAGTGTTGCTGCGCATCCGCGACCTCGATCTGCAGCGGCCCCGCGACGGGCTGCCGGCGTATCTGCTGGCGAAGCAGATGCAGAACCGGGGCGCATGGACGGAGTGCGCGTCCTTCGCGGACAGCGCGCTCCGGCGGGAGCTGCCAGGGCCGATGTTCGTGCAGGAAGGATTGCGGATGAAGGGGATCGCGGCGTGGCACCTGGGGGATCGTGGCGCGGCGCGGGCTGCGTTCACGGCGTTGGGGAAGGACGCGCCCGCCGGTCGCGCGCTGGAGGTGGAGCGGTGGATGGAGAAACTGCAATGACGCGCGCGTGCGTTTGAATGTGATCAGACCACCTCGACTGAAGCGGCCTTTCCCACGAAGATCTCCTGGTTCCCTGCCGGCCGCACGCCCCTGATGTTCACCTCGAAGAACAGGCGCTCTCCCGCCAGCGGGTGGTTCAGGTCCACCACCACCATGTCCTCCTTCACCTCGCGGACGGTGATGGGATAGCTCTGCCCTCCGCTGGCGCGGGCATACAGGCACAGCCCCTTCTCCAGCTTCACGTCGACCGGGAACAAGGACCTGGGCAGCGACACGACGTTGTCGTCCTTGCGCTGCCCGTACGCCTCTTCCGGCGCGATGCTGAAGGCCGCCTGCTCTCCCTCGCGAAGCCCCTCGAGGGCGCGCTCCAGCGCGGGGAGGATCTGTCCTGCGCCGTGGAGGTACTCGATCGGCGATTTGCCCGAGCTGCTCTCCACCACCTGGCCCGACCCCACGCGAACCATGTAGTCCAGGAGCACCACGCGGCCCATTTTCACTCGCATCAGGTGAAGCTGGGCACACAGCGGGGATGCCGCAGCTAGAGGGCGGGCGCCTGGACGGCTGGACGTGAGAGGGCGAGGGCGGCCGCCGCCGCCACCGCCAACACCGCGCCCAGCTGCAGGGCCGCGGCCGGCGAGGAACGCTCCCAGATCTCGCCGGCGAGCACCGACGCGAGCAGCAGGCCGGCGCCGGTGATCAGGTTGTAGAGACCGAGCGCGCGCCCGCGCGACTCCGGCGCAGATGCGTCCGCGATCAGCGCGCGCTCCGTCCCCTCCGTGAGCGCCGCCACCAGGCCATAGGCCGCGAACAGCGGCCACATCTGCCACGCGGCGCCGGCGACCGCGAACGCCAGGTAGCAGCCGGCATACCAGAGCCAGCCGCAGGCCAGCGTCGCGCGGCGGCCCAGCCGGTCGGCGAGGAGCCCGGCCGGCCACGAGAGCCCGGCTCGGACCAGGTGGAGCAGCGCCCAGAGCATGGGGAGCAGCGCAGTTCGTATGCCCAGCGCCTGCGCCCGCAGGAGCAGCAGCGCGTCGGTGGAGTTGCCCAGCGTGAAGAGGCCGATGGCGCCGAGCAACGCCACCGGCACCCGTCGTGCCGGCTCCGCATCGGCGGGCTTCGCGGCCAGCGAAGTGCGCTCGACAGGCTCCTCGCGGACGGCGAACAGCGCCAGCACCGCCAGCGCGCCCGGCAACGCGGCGAAGAGGAAGACGCGCCGCACCTCTCCGGGCCAGAGCAGCAGCATGCCGGCGGCGACCAACGGGCCGATGGCAGCCCCCGCGTGATCCATGCCGCGATGGAAGGAGAAGGCCTCCGCCAGCCGCTCCCCCCTGGTGCTCATGGCCAGCAGCTTGTCCCTGGGCGAGGTGCGGATGCCTTTCCCCACCCGATCGACGTTGCGCACCGCCAGCACGTGCCAGGGCGCCTGCGCGAGCGCGAGGAAGGGCCGCGCCAGCGCGGCCACCATGTACCCCGCCACTGCCAGCGGCAGCAGCCGTCGAACGCGATCGGCCCATCGGCCGGACACGTACTTGAGCAGCGCGGCGGTGGCCTCGGCGGCGCCCTCGACAACCCCGATGTACGCGGCTCCGGCTCCCAGCGTGGTGAGGAAGGCCGGCAAGAGCGGCATCACCATGTCGCTGGAGATGTCCGCCAGGAGCGACACCACCCCGAGGATGACGACGTTCCTGGGGAGCCTCACGCGCGCTTGAGTTGTTCCGACTCGAGGACGCGCAGGCGTGGCGCGCCGGGAGGAGTGACCTCGGCGCGCGCCGAGATGGACTCCAGCGACCGCGCGAAGCTGCCCGCGGTGAGCTCCAGATCGCGCAGCGTGATCTCGCACTCGTCCAGCTGGCCGTCCGCCACCACGTTCTGGATGGCCCGATCCACCAGCGCCCGCAGCTTGTCGGCGGTGGGCACGGCCACGTTGCGCGAAGTGGCCACCACCATGTCGGCGATCATCACCAGCGCCGTCTCCCGCGTCTGCGGCTTGGGCCCGGCGTAGCGGAACTCCGTCTCCGGCGGCGGCGGGCTTCCCGCGCGCTCCGCCTCTTCCTTGGCGCGGTGGAAGAAGTAGCCGATCAGCCGCGTGCCGTGGTGCTGGGCGATGAAGTCGATGGCCTGCCGCGGCAGCTTGGCTTGGTGCGCCAGCTCGATGCCGTCGGCCACGTGGCGCTGGATGAGGCGGGCGCTGACCTGGGCGGTAAGCGCGTCGTGCCGGTTCTCGCCCTTCTGGTTCTCGCCGAAGTAGAGCGGGTTCTTGGCCTTGCCGATGTCGTGGTAGTACGCGCCCACCTTCGAGAGCAGCGGGTTGGCGCCGATCACCTTTGCCGCCGCCTCCACCAGCTGCCCGATGACGATGCCGTGGTGGTACGTGCCCGGAGCCTGCACGATCAGGTCCTTGAGCATGGGGTGGTTGAGGTTGGTGAGCTTGAGCAGCTCGATGTCGGTGACGTAGCCGAAGAGCGCCTCGAGCAGGGGCGAGACGGCCAGCGCGAGCAGGGGCAGGATGATCGCGCCCCCCACCACGCCGCCCAGAACGGTGGAGAGGGTTTCCAGCGACCAGAAGCGCCCCTGGAACATGGCGAACGACGCCAGCACCACCGCGGTGGCGAGGCCGGTGAAGGTGCCGGCGCGGAACACGGCGCCCTTGCTGCCGGCATGGCCGATGCGATCGGCGGCCACCACTCCCGCCACCAGCGCGGCCACCGCGGTCTGGAGCGATCCGCCGGCCAGGAGGCCGCAGAGCGGCGCGAAGACCGCGGTCCAGAGCAGCGCGGCCTCGCTGTTGAGCAGAAACCGCACCAGGAGCGACCCGAGCGCCCAGGGAATGGCCGCAGGCAGCGCCTGCGCCACGTAGGCGGAGAACTGCGCCGGAAGCGACTCGCGCACCAGATCGTGGAGCGCGTCCGCCCCGAGCAGCGAGCCCTTGACCAGGAAGAGCTGTCCGATGAGCAGGCCGGCCAGCAGCACCACGTCGCGGCTGCGCGGGCGGAACTTGCGCACGTTGCGCCGGCCGAACTCGAACACGGCCGCGCAGAGGAGCATGGCGAAGAGTCCGCCGCCCCAGCGCACCTGGTCCGCCTCGCCCGCCCTGCCCGCGGCGCGCAGCGCGTGGAAGACGAGCAGGTGCGTCTTGGTGACCTGCTCGCCGTCGCCGATGATCTTCTCTCCCTTGCGCACCTGGAGGAGCACGTCCTTGACCTGCGCGCGCTTGGTGTCCTGCCGCCTGCGCGTCTCCGCGTCGTCGTAGGCGAGGTTGGGCCGCAGTGCGCGGCGCACCACCTGCGCGACGGCGCGCAGCTGCCGCGGCGGCAGATCGCCGAACTGCGCCGCGGCGATGCGATCGACCGCGAGCCGCGCCTGCTGCAGGTCCTGGATGCGGTCGATGTCGCGGATGGCCTGCTCGGGCGTCCCGGTCCTGGCGCCAGAGGCCCCGTCTTGCCCGAGGGTGCGGACGATGATGCCGCGCTCGCGATCGGCGGCCAGAAGCCCGCGCTCCTCGACGACGAAGCCTTGGGCGGCGAGACTCGCCAGCCGCACCACCGCCCGCTCCACCGCCGGATCGAACCCGGCCCGCGCCAGCTCAGCATAGTCCTCGTCGTCCACCACGGCCTGGAGCGCTTTCCAGAACTCGTCGCGCTCGCCGAGGAGGAACTTGTACGACTCGGCGTCAGGCTTGGTGTCGCGCTGCTGCCGGACCGCGCGCGCCGGCGACTTCTGCCGCCACTTCTGCAGGGCGTCGCGCGCGCCGCCGAAGGCATCGGCGATGCGGCGCTGGAGGATCTCGGCGGCGCCGGCGTCGTAGTCGTAGACCGGCCACACCGAGCGGGCCGCCTCGTCGCGTTTCTCGGCGGTGGTGTCCGGATCGAGGACGTCGTAGTCGCGGTTCGCCTTCAGCGTGCCGGAGAAGAGCGTTCCCAACGCCTCGTCCTCCGGGATTGCCGGAGTGAAACGGGAGGGCGTCAACAGGAAGGCAGCGCTGACCGCGACCAGCCCGAGGAGCGACAAGGCCAGCGCCTGCCGCAGCGGGCGGTGCCGGAGGATCCGCGTTGTGAGCGGAGGGACGCCTTGCTGCATGGCCGCGAAACTACCAGCAAACCCCCGGCCCTGTCTCTTATCGGCTGGCGCTGCCCAGCTTGCGCTCGATGTCCGCTTCCATCTCCGGACGGCGCTGGGGCGCGGGCAGCGAGCGCAGCACGTCCAGCTGCTCCCGCAACACCGCCGTCACCGGCTTCCCTTGCGCTGTCAGGATCTTCGCCTTGAGGCCGAGGATTCCTACGCGGCGCTGCCCGCGGTCCATCTTGGCGAGAGCGCGATCGATGGCCGCTTCTGCCTCGGGAAGCTTCTTCTGCTCGAAGTACACGCGCGCGAGCCGCGCGGCCGGGTTGTAGTCGTCCGGCATCTCCTTCTCGCGCGCCGCCAGCAGTTGCTCCGCCTTCTGCGGCTCCTTCAAGTACAGGTATGTGTCGGTGCGATGCGGGTCGAAGGTGGACGCCATGGTCGCGTCCGGCGCGGCCGCGGCCGCCTTCTCCAGCACCGTGGCCCGCTGCCGCATCGCCTCCACCGCCTCCTCATGCTTGCCGGCCACGTCCGACATCTCGGCGAGGCTGGCCAGCGCGTCGCTGCGATCGTCCGCCGAGAGCTGCGCGCCCTTGTCGGCGAGGATCTCCCGCACCCGCGCTGCGGCCAGGTCCTTCATCTTCCCTGCCGCTGCGTCGTCCTTGGGCAGCTCCTGGGCGCAGCTGAACGCGTTGGCCTGGAAGTCGACGCCAAGCGCGGTGGACGGCGTGTTGCGCGCCTCGCGCAGCCCCGTCTCCACGCAGGTCCGGTGATCCTTCGTCCGGCGCAACGCCGTCATGTAGAGGTTGAGACGCTCGGGGCGCTGCGGATCCGACGGCTTGCTCGACTGCAGCGCGCGCCCGTAGGCGGCGGCCGTGGCGGCGTGATCTCCCCGATTTCGCGCCGCGTCCCCTTCGCGCTGCGCGGCCGTGGCCGCGTCGGCGGGCTTGCCCTTGGCCTGATACGCGTGCACGCCGTCCTGCACGAAGGCGCGGATGTCCTGCACGGTGCCAGATCCAAGGAAGCGCCCGAGCACCGCGCCGCTCTCCGGATCGACGATGAGGAACGTCGGCCAGGCGTCCAGCGGGTACTTCTCCACCACCGCCTTGTTGGCCTCCCGCTCGGTCTCCACCGAGCTCCACACCAAAGCGTCGGCCACCGGCTTCAACCCTGGGTCGCTGAGCACGAACCGCTGCATGGAGAGGCAGGAGTGGCACCAGGTGGCCCAGAAATCGACGAAGAGCGGCTTGTGCTGGGCACGCGCCGTGGCGACGGCCTTCTGGTGGTCGTCCTCGATGAAGTTCAGCGATCCGTGCGCAGCGGCGACGAGGATCAGGGCAGGCAGCATCCGGGCGTTATGCAGCCCATGGCGAGATGAGTCAACGGCAAGCCAAATTCGGGGACACGATACGACGAATTACGTAAGGTGTCCCCGAATTTACTGCGGCTTCTTCGCGGCTTGCTCCGCTTCCCGTCTGGCTTGCGCCACGTCGTAGGCGCGCACGACTTCCTGCACCAGCGGGTGGCGGACCACGTCGCGGTCGGTGAACTCGCAGAAGCGGATTCCCTCGATGTCCTTGAGGATCTGCATGGCGTCCATCATTCCGGAGGCCTTGCCCGACGGCAGGTCCACCTGCGTGCGGTCGCCGGTGATCACCGCCTTGGAGCCGAAGCCCAGGCGGGTGAGGAACATCTTCATCTGCTCGGTGGTGGTGTTCTGCGCCTCGTCGAGGATGACGAAGGCGTCGTTGAGGGTGCGGCCGCGCATGAAGGCCAGCGGCGCCACCTCCACCGTGCCGCGCTCGATCATGTCCTGCGCGCGATCGATGTCCATCAGATCGTGCAGCGCGTCGTAGAGCGGCCGCAAGTAGGGCGAGACCTTCTCGGCCAGGTCGCCGGGCAAGAAGCCCAGCTTCTCGCCGGCCTCCACGGCGGGCCTGCAGAGCACGATGCGCTTCACGCGGCGTTCCACCAGCGCAGCCACCGCCATGGCCATGGCCAGGTACGTCTTGCCTGTGCCGGCGGGCCCGATGCCGAAGACGATGTCGTGCTTCCGGATGGCGTCGATGTACGCCTTCTGGGCGAAGCCCTTGGGCGTCACCGGCCGGTTCCGGTTGGTGACGTAGACGGTGTCGAGGAAGATGTCCTTGAGGTCGGCGTTGGGGTCGGCCAGCATCACCTTGCTCGCCTGCTCCACGTCCTCGAGCCCTAGCGGGTACTTGCGCTGGATCAGCTCGTTGAGGCTCGCCAGCAGCTTCTCCGCGAGCGCGACCTTTCCCGGCTCACCCGAGATGAGGAAGACGTTCCCTCGCTGTCCGATATGGACCCCGAACCTCTGCTCGATCAGCTTGAGGTTCTCGCTGCGCCCGCCGGCGAGCGTCCTTGCACCATCGTTGTCCAGCAGCTCCAGTCGCGCGGAAGGTTCTCCCAATGACTCCCCTTCGGCCCCCCAGGGCTCGTGCGTCAGATCTAATCAAGCGGCGGCAGCAAGACAAACCCTTGCGCGGTCCGTTTGTAGTAGTACGGCTCCGGATACGGGTAGCGGAGGTCCTGCTCCGTCAGCAGCTGCCCTTCCACCAGCGCATGCAGCGCCGGGGGATATTCGCCGTGCTCGGTGCGGTACAGCGCGAGCGCGCTCTCCAGCCGGACCAGCTGGCTGCGGGCCAGCACCCGGGCCAAGGCGCCACGGGCCGCAGGGGTTTCGGCCTGCGCCGATCCCAGGCTGGGTGCCACGATCCTCACCACCACCAGCGTGGCGACGAAGAAGGCCAGCGTCAGGCCCAGGCGGACGAGCGCTCCGGTTCTCGCCAGCGAGCGTCCGCCCTTGCTGATCCCGTGCGCCAGCGCCTTGGCGCCACGGGCCGGCGGCACCGCCTTGAGGAAGCCCCACTCGATCAGGTCGTTGAGGGCCTTGAGCGCCTCGAACTCGCCCAGGCGGGAAGCGTCGGCCACGTGCTGCACGTCCTTGCCGCCCACCGCCAGCCGGTAGACGAGCTTGTGCCGCGCGGTCGGCTTGCCGTCGTCCTCTTCCTCCCCGGCGCTGACCCCGTCGATGGAGGGCAGGTCGCGGGTGTCCAGCTCCTCGAGCGCCTCGAAGGTGACGTCGGACCCGGGCACCTTCTTGCGCAGCGCCGGCCACTCGTCCATCCGCCGGAAGCCTTCCAGCAGGATGCTCTCGGCGCGCACGGGCTCGAAGGTGCTCTGCGCCGGGTCCACCTCCTCCTGCGAGAACTCGTACGAGCCGTTCTTCCAGGCGAAGAGCTTGAAGAGCGTCTCGGTGGTCTGCAATCGCATGATCTGCGCCAGCTGGGTCCGCGTGACGGCGCCGCTCTCCACCAGCACGTCTCCCAGCCGCTTGAGCGTGCGCTGCTGGGTCTGCAAGGCCTCGTCGAGTTGCTCCTGGCTCAATAGATCCGCGCGGAGCAGGAGGTTGCCGAGCAGGTTCTTCGAGTTGCGCGCCTTCTCGCTGGCGAAGATGACGGTGCCGTCGACGAAGAAGACCTCCACCTCGTCCTGGCCGTTCTTGAGCGTCAGCCGGCCGGTCTTGGTCTGGTGGCCGATGAGCTGGAGGATGTCGGCGATGCCGAAGTCCTTCAGGGTTCCGGAGAGGGCCATTACGTCCCCTCCTCGGCGCGCTGGCGCAACACCAGATCCCGCAGGCAGAAGGCGTAGACGGCGATGACCGCGGCAGCGGTGGCGCCGACCCTGACCCAGGAGACTCCGCTGCCCACCGCGATGGGGTGGTGGGTGAGGCCGCTCCAGAGCACGATGCTGGCCAGGAGCGAGCCGCTCACCAGCAAGAACAGGGCTCCGCGCAGCGGGTAGCCGAGCATCACGTGCCCGGCTCCCGAGACCAGCGCCAGGAGCCGGGCCGCGAGGCGCCGGCGGCGATGCCAGGCCTGCACCGCGAACTCCTTGCGCACCCGCTCCGCCGCGTCCACGCCGCTGCGGCGGATGAAGACGTTCACGCATTGCGCGCACAGCGCTTCGGCGGGCCGCGCGTCGGGATCGCAGCGCTTGCACACCTCTCGGCCGCAGCGATCGCACCGTCCGCTGGGACGGAGACGGCCGCCCGCGAGGTGGAGCGCCAGCAGAAGCGCGGCCGCGATGAGCGGCAGCGCGATGGCGAAAACCGGCGACAGGCCCCCCGCCAGCCAGGCGCGCGCCTCGTCGGCGATGGGCGCGGCCACCTGCTCCTCGCGCGAGAGCAGCGGGGCGAGCTGCGCGGCGTCGAGCGGCACGTCCATCAGGAACCGGTTGGCGCGGCGGTTGGCCTGGAGCGAGCCGCCGGTGAACGCGTCCACCGCCGCGCGGTCCAGCTCCAGCGCCCGCGTCTGCTCGGCCTGGACCTTCTCCAGCGTGTCCACCCCGCCCATCGCCAGCGCGCGGCTGAGGTTGAAGTGGGACGCCGCCAGGTTCTCGCGCAGGTCGACGGCCTGCTGGTACTGGGCGATGGCCTTGGCCGTCTCGCCTTGCAACAGTTGGACGTTGCCGAGGTTGTTGCGCAGCGCCGCGAGGCCGGCAGGGCTTGCGTCCTTCACCTCCAGCGCGCGCTGGTAGAGGCGTGCCGCGGCGTCCAGCTCGCCGTCGCGCTTCGCCTTGCGCCCGAGCGCGAAGTTGACCGCCAGATCGCCTTCGTCGGCCCGCTTCTGCAGCCGCCCGATCTCGGGCCCGGTGCCTTCGCCGTGCTCGACAAGCCACACGTCGGCGGCGGGCCCGCCGTAGGCCGCTACCCGGCCGATGGCCTCGGCCGCGAGCGGTGACGCCGCCAGCACACCCAGGAACGCCAGCGAGACCACCAGCTCCGCGGTTCCGGCGTAGAGCGCGCAAGCCAGGAGCGCGGTGAAGAGCAGCGGCAGCGGGCCCAGCTGCAGCAGCACCGGCAAGAGCAGCAGCACGGCTGCGAGGATCCGGGTCTGCCACCTTCGCGCGCCCGCGGGGAACAGGTGGTGGACGTCGTGCGCGTAGAGCCTCGCGTAGCGCAGGAACAGCACCAGGGTGAAGATGGCGCCTGCCGCCAGCAGGCCCGCGAAGAGGACGCCCAGGACGTTGGCGAGCAAGGCGCGCGAGACGCGCGGATCGCGCAGCGCCGCGGAAGCTGCCGCCGAAAGCTCCGCCAACGCCGGCTTGAGCGCCGAAGGATTCTCCGCGACGAGCGCGCGCGCCAGGCAGGTGTGGGCCTCAGGCAGCGCCGGCGCGAACTCCACGGCCAGCTTGCACCGCTGCACCGCGACCTCGGCCGCCTCGGCAGCGCGCGCGGCCTGGCTCTCCCGCACCAGGGCAGCGCCGATGGAGAAGAGGTTCTCGATGCCCAGCTCGTCCTTGAGCGCGCGGACCCGCTGCTCCTCGTCGTCGGCGCGGCGCTCGTCGCGGTCGCGCACGTAGTCGCGGCGTGCGCTCCAGTGCGCCTGGATGTCGCCGCTCTTCTCGCCGGGCAGGCTGACCGCACGGTTGCCCGCCGCGACCGCGGGAACGGAAGGGAGCTTGACGGGCTCTGCCTTGGGCTCTTCCGCGGAAGCGGGGGGCGGCGGCTGCGGAGTTTCATCGGCCAGGATCGGCGCCGTCACCAGCAGTGCCGCGGCGCACAAAAAGCCGCGGGCGAGCGCGAAAAAACCTCGGGAAGTCACGGCGCCATCCTAGACGGTGGGGCGCTTTCCCAGCAAGGAATCCGCCCCTGATTCCGCGCCTCGATGTGGTATGCCGCCGCCCATGTCCGACCCCGAAAAGGCGATCCGGCGGCTGCTCGAGATCATGGACCGGCTGCGCGATCCAGGCGGCTGTCCATGGGACCGCGAGCAGACGCTGAAGACGCTGACCCCATATCTGCTGGAGGAGGCCCACGAGGTCATCGAGGCCATCGAGAGCGACGACGCGCAGCACCATCGCGAGGAGCTGGGCGATCTGCTCTTCCAGGTGGTTTTCCAGGCCCGCATCGCCCGCGAGGAGGGCAAGTTCGACTTCGCGCAGGTGTGCGACGCCATCTCCGACAAGCTGACCCGCCGCCATCCGCACGTCTTCGGCGACGCGTCGGTCAGCGGGTCCAGGGAGGTGGTGAGGAACTGGGAGAGGATCAAGGCAGAGGAGCGCAGGGAAAAGGGCCAGGCGGAGCGGAGCGCCATCGGCGGCGTGCCGGTCGCGCTGCCCGCGCTGGTGCGCGGCGAGCGGATGACGGAGAAGGCAGCGGCGGTAGGCTTCGACTGGCCCGACCAGGAAGGCGTGCTGGCCAAGGTGCACGAGGAGCTCGGGGAACTGGAGGAAGCGCTGCGGTCCGGGGCCCGCGATCGCGTGGAGCAGGAGCTCGGCGACCTGCTCTTCGCCATCGCCAACCTGGGCAGGTGGGTGAAGGTACACCCTGAGGAAGCGCTGCGCGGGACATTGCGGAGATTCGAATCCCGATTTCATTTCATCGAATCGAAGCTGGCCGAACGCGGCAGCTCGCCCGGCGAATCCACGCTGGAGGAGATGGACGCGCTCTGGAATGCGGCCAAGGAGCACGAAAAGTCCGCAAGTTGACGCGGGGCGCCGACCCTTACCCACAGGCGTGCGCAGGCTGTGGGAAGGCTGTGGAAAACGTTTCTGTCGCTGCAAAACAATCCGTTGCGGAGGCTGGAAAAAAATGATCGGGCGGCGCGCCATGAAAATAAAACCACTGTGATATCCGACGCTTCGGTGCTGTTTTCAGGTTTGAAAAATCCATCAGTGGCGTTACGGACACAGCGCGAAAATGGCTTTCCCCGAGCCGTGGACAACCTGTGGTCCGGATTTGCCTTCCAGCGGCGGAGAGTCGCGTTGACACCTACCTGCGCGGGTGCTATCTGCGTCCGCCCTTCAACGAAGTTTTCTGGAGCATTTCGTGGCCAATACCCGTTCGGCAGAGAAGCAGAACCGCCAGGCGCAAAAGCACCGGGCCCGCAATACCCACGTGCTCTCCACGCTGCGCACCAGCGTGCGCAAGTTCCGCGAGGCGAGCGCCTCGGGAGACGCGACCAGGACCAAGACGGAGCTTTCCGCCGCCATCCGCCAGATCGCGAAGGCCGCTTCCAAGGGTGTGATCCACAAGGGCCAGGCCGCCCGCCGCATCTCGCGCCTGACCAAGGCGGCCAACCAGCCGCCCGCCACGAAGCAGTAGCCAGCGCCTAGCGCATCCGCTCGCTGACGTCGTAGCGCTCGATGGCCTCGACGGCCAGCGCCCGGGCCAGGCGCCGGAGCGCCGCGCGGCGATTCGCCTCCGTGCCCAGGATGTCCACGCCGACGAGGTAGTCCTCGCTGCCTCCCAGCGTGTCGTAGAAACCACCGGCCTGGACGTAAAGCCGCGCGGAGATGCGGAACGACGCCGCACCTCCCTCAGCTCCGAGGCCCGAGGGGGCCGATGTCAGCACGGTCAGCTCCGCGCTCAGCTCGGGCGCCGCGGAAGAGTCGGGCTCCAGCCGGTTCCGGCCGGCCAGCTCGCGGCGCAGCTCCGTCGAGAAGATGCCGCCCGCTTCGGCCTGGGCCGTGTCGTTCTTGACGGCAGCGACGCGAAGGCCCGACGCCGGCTTGCCGCGGACGGGAGCGTAGCCGCAGGCTGCGAGGAGAAGAAGAGCTCCGAGACGTGCAAGTGCTGGTGGACGTGCGCCTGCTCGTGCATGTGGACACGCCACGTTCACGCAGTTCCCTAGGCGACCACGAAGTTGACCAGCCGCTTGGGGATGACCACCACCTTCTTGATCGTCTTCCCCTGCAGATACCCCGCAACCTTGGGATCCCTCGAGGCGGTCTCCCGGATCTCGCTGTCGTTCGCGGTCGCCGCCACCTGCACCTCGCCGCGCAGCTTGCCGTTGACCTGCACCGCGATCTGGTAGGCGTCGTCCACCACCAGCGCAGGATCCGCCTCGGGCCAGTGCCGCAGCGAGAGCTCGTCGGAGCGGCCCAACTCGCGCCACAGCTCGGAGGAGATGTGCGGCGCGAAGGGAGCCAGGAGCTGCACCAGCACCTCCAGGCACTCGCGCAGCGAGGCTGCGTCGCCCGTCCAGTCGGTGGCGGCGTTGGACAGCTCCATCAGCGAGGAGATGGCGGTGTTGAACTGCAGCCGCTCCAGCTGTTGCGTCACGCGGAGGATGGTCTTGTGCGTCCGGCGGCGCAGCTCGTCGGCGGTCCCGTTTGCGCCCGAGACGCCGGCGATCTTCGGCAACGAGCCGTGGATCAGCCGCCAGATGCGGCCGAGGAACCGGTGCTGACCCTGCACCTGCTCGTCGGACCAGTCCATGTCCTTCTCCGCGGGCGCCGCGAAGAGGATGAAGAGCCGCGCCGTGTCCGCGCCGTACTCGGAGATGATCTCCCGCGGCGAGACCACGTTGCCCTTGGACTTGGACATCTTCTCGCCGTCGCGGCCCTTGACGATGCCCTGGGTGACCAGCTTCTGCGCCGGCTCGTCCACCGAGCACAACCCCAGCTCCTGCATCACCTTGGTCCAGAAGCGGAAGTAGAGCAGGTGCAGCACGGCGTGCTCGGGCCCGCCCACGTACACGTCGATGGGCATCCAGCGGTCGGCCTGCTCGCGCGAGAAGGGCTCCCTGGAGTTGTGCGGATCGAGGTAGCGCGCCCAGTACCAGGTGGAGTCGACGAAGGTGTCCATCGTCTCCGCCTCGCGGCGCGCCGGACCGCCGCAGATGGGGCAGGTGGTGTTCACCCAGGACGCCACCTTGGCCAGCGGCGGCTCGCCCATGCCGGTGAGCACTTCCTTGACGTCGATGTCGGGCAGCCTCACGGGCAGTTGCGAGTCGGGCACCGGGATGCCCTTCCCCTCCGGATCGTCCTTGGGGCAGTAGACGATGGGGATGGGCGTGCCCCAGTAGCGCTGGCGGGAGACGCCCCAGTCGCGCAGGTGGTAGTTGACCGCGGGCTGGCCGATGCCGCGGCGCTGCGCCTCGGCGGCGATGGCCAGCCGCGCCTGCTCCGAGGGCATGCCGGTGAACTCGCCGGAGTCGAAGAGCACGCCGTAGTCGGTGTACGCCTTGTCCCTGGCCGGCTCGCTATCGCCTCCAATGCTGCGGCCTGCGGCCTCCGCCCGGCCACCGGCAGAGCCGTCGGCCTCCGTTTCGGGACGCACCACCGGGGTGATGGGCAGCCCGTACTTCAACGCGAACTCGTGGTCGCGCTGGTCGTGCGCCGGCACCGCCATCACCGCGCCCGTGCCGTAGCCGGAGAGGACGAAGTTCGCCACCCAGACCGGAACCTCCTTGCCGGTGAAGGGGTTCTTGGCGCGGATGCCGGTGTCGATTCCCTCCTTCTCGGCGGCCTGGGCGCCCTCGCCCACCTCCTTCGCGGCGCGGCGCACCTTCTCCGCGAAGGCCTGCAACTCGGCCTTCTTCGCCGCCGGCGCCATTTCCCGCACCAGCGGGTGGTCGGGGGCCGCCGCCACGTAGGTGGCGCCGAAGATGGTGTCGGCGCGGGTGGTGAAGACCCGGAACGCCGTGCCCTTCTTGCCCTTGAGGGGGAATTCGATCTCCAGGCCGTCGGAGCGCCCGATCCAGTTGCGCTGCATGGCGACCACGCGCTCGGGCCAGTCGATGCGCTGCAGGCCCTCCAGGAGCTTGTCGGCGTAGGCGGTGATGCGGAAGGCCCACTCGGGGATCTCCCGCTCGACGACCACGCTGCCGCAGCGCCAACAGCGCCCTTCCTCCACCTGCTCGTTGGCGAGCACGGTGTTGCAACTCGGACAGAAGTTCACCTTGGCGCGGCGGCGGTAGACCAGCCCGCGCTCCAGCATGCGGAGGAAGAACCACTGGTTCCAGCGGTAGTACGCGGGGTCGGAGGTGGCGATCTCCGTGGACCAGTCCACCGAGATGCCCAGCGAGATCACGTCCTGCTTGAAGCTCTGGATGTTCTTCGGGGTGCGGATCGCGGGATGCACGCCCTCCTTGATGGCGGCGTTCTCCGCGGGCAAGCCGAACGAGTCCCAGCCGAAGGGGTGCAGGACGTCGAAGCCGCGCTTGCGCGCATAGCGGGCGAGCACGTCGGTGATCGAGTAGACCCGCGCGTGCCCCATGTGCATCTCGCCGGAGGGGTACGGCAGCATGGCGAGGACGTACTTCTTGGGCGCTCCCGGCCGGGTGCCGGCCCGGAACAGGTCGTTCTTTGCCCAGTGATCCTGCCAGCGTGGCTCGATCTCTTTCGCGTCGTACCTATCCTGCACGGTCGCGTTGCCTCCTCCAAATGCTACGGGCTGCGCCCTCCGCCCGGCTCCGGGCAAAGCCCGGAAGCCTCCTCCAAATGCTACGGGCTGCGCCCTCCGCCCGGCTCCGGGCAAAGCCAGGAGCCTCCTCCAAATGCTACGGGCTGCGCCCTCCGCCCGGCTCC
>C688J18823_10000432_pt1 | contig 24357 bp, 26 predicted proteins | sample HopSoiMetagenom1_FD_18823 | JGI IMG/M metagenome (IMG submission 18823) | reverse complement strand
TCTTCCCCTGCTTGCGGATCTCGGGCTCGGAGACGCCGAGCTTGTCGATGCGGCTGCGCATGATCGAGATCGACCGCTGCATGCACGCGTCGTCGCACGTCTTCCCGGGCGGCGGCACCGCCTTGAGCACGACCTCGAGCCCACCCTGAAGGTCGAGGCCGAGGGTCACCTTCTTGTGCGCGGGCGACCCCGGGGTGCCCAGGATCGCCACGCCGGCAAGCGTGGCCAGGATCAGGCCGACCAGGATCAGATGAGTGCGTCGTTTCGCCATGCGCGAAGTTCCGAAGACTAGCTTTCGCCGGTCGAGACCGGGCTCGGGGTCTCGGTTTCCACCTCCAGCGCGGTTTCCTGCTCGGGCTCCTCCTGCTCGACGGATGCGATCGCGCGCCGGTCGAGGCGCACGGTCGTTCCCGGGGCGATCTCCACGTGCACGATCTCGTCACCGATCTCGCGGACGGTGCCGTGGATACCGCCGGCCGTCAGCACGTCGACGCCCGGCTGGATCGAGTCCTGCATCTGGGACTGCTGGAGCTGGCGCTTGCGCTGCGGGCGCAGGAGCAGCAGCCACATCAGCCCGAACAGCGCGACGAGAATGATCAGGTAGCCCACGTTGCCTCCTCGGAGCGCCGAAGCCTCGCCAGCGCCTCTTCCTTGTACGACCGCAGCTCGCCCCGCTCGATCGCGGCGCGGGCGCCGGCGACGAGGTCGAGCACGAAGCGAAGATTATGCAGGCTCAGCAAGCGGAGCCCGAGGATCTCCTGCTGGTTCAGGAGGTGCCGCACGTACGCGCGCGAGAAGCGCGTGCAGGCGGGGCAGCCGCAGTCCTCGTCGAGCGGCCGCGGGTCGCGTGCAAAGCGCGCTCCCTTGATGTTCAGCTGACCCTCCCAGGTCAGCGCGCTCCCCGTGCGTGCGTTCCGCGTGGGCAGGACGCAGTCGAACATGTCGATCCCGCGCTCGATCACCTCGAGGATGCCGACGGGGTCGCCGATCCCCATGAAGTAGCGCGGTCGGTCGCGCGGCAGCAGCTCGGCGGCCCACGCCGTCGTCTCGAGCATCTGCTCGCGCGGCTCGCCGATCGCGAGGCCGCCGAGTGCATGACCGTCGAAGCCGAGCTCGACGATCTCCTCGACGCTGCGGCGCCGCAGCTCGGGGTCGGCGCCACCTTGCGCGATCCCGAACAGGAGTTGGCCCGGCGCGCGCTCGGCGTCGCGCTGCCGTTGCGCCCAGAGGCTCGTTCGGCGAACGGCCTCCGCGAGCTCGGTGCGGCCGACCCCCGGCGGCGGGACGACGTCGAGACACATCGCGATGTCCGACCCGAGCTGCGCCTGCACCCGCGCCGCCAGCTCGGGCGTGAAGCGTGCCTCGTCGCCGTCGTAGACCGAGCGGAAGGTGACGCCCTCGTCGTCCTGGCGCAGGATCGTGTGCCGCAGCGAGAAGACCTGAAAGCCCCCGGAGTCGGTCAGGATCGGCTTGTCCCACGCCATGAACGGGTGCAGCCCACCGAGCTCCGCGACGAGGTCGGCTCCCGGTCGGAAGTGCAGGTGGTAGGTGTTGCAGAGCAGGATCTCCGCGCCGAGCTGCTCGAGCTCCTGCGGGTCGACGGCCTTGACGGTGGCCTTCGTCCCGACGGGCATGAACGCAGGCGTGCGCAGCTCGCCGCGCGCCGTGCGGAGGACGCCCGTACGGGCGGCGCCGTCGCTCGCGTGGCGCTCGAACGCGGTCACTCGCCGACCGACTCGAACCAGGCCGTGATCGCGCTGGCCGCGCGGGCGTCCTCCTCGGGCGCCTCGCCGAGCCTCAGCTCTCCGCGGATCCGCCCGAGCTCCTCCGCGATTGCACCGCTCGGCGCGCGACTGCCGAGCAGCGACGCGATCCGAAACGCGGTCGCGTCCCGCTCACGCGGCGTCCCCGCGCCGAGCGGGGGCCAGCTCTCCGCAAGCAGGAGACGCAGCTCGCGCATCCCGCGCTCGTCCCAGAACCGCCGCCAGTCCGCGGCGCTCATCTCGCTCATGAGCCTGATCCCCGAGCCATACCCCCGCCCTTGGGTGGGGCTTGCGGTCCACCCTCGCTCCCGCTGCGAGCGTAATCGGGGAAACCGCGCATGTCCGTGACGCGCGTGCACCGAAACGGTGCAGATTCGCCCGGAGGGTTCACGCGCCGCGCACTCACAGAATCAGCATCGCGTCGCCGAATGAGTAGAAGCGGTAGCGCTCCTCGATCGCGAGCGCGTAGAGGCGTCGCGTCTCCTCCACGCCGGCAACTGCCATCACCAACGCGAGCAGCGTCGAGCGCGGCAGGTGGAAGTTCGTCAGCAGCGCGTCCACGCGCCGAAACTCGAACCCCGGCATCACGAACAGCTCGGTGCGGCCAGCGAGGGCGGCGCCGCGCGCGAGCGACTCGAGCACGCGCACCGTTGTCGTACCCACGGCGAGCACCCGCTCCGCCGCCGTGATTCGCTCCCATGCCTCCGGCGCCACCTCGTAGCGCTCGCTGTGCAGGGCGTGGTCCGCCAGGTCGTCCGCGGCGACGGGGCGGAACGTGTCGAGGCCGACGTGCAGGGTGACCCGCTCCACGTCCAGCCGCTGCAGCAGCTCGGGCGTGAAGTGCAGCCCGGCCGTCGGCGCGGCGGCCGAGCCCGCGTGCGCCGCGTAGACCGTCTGGTAGCGCTCGGGATCGTCGAGCGGCTCACGGATGTACGGCGGCAGGGGCGCCTCGCCGTCGGGCTCGCCCTCGAGGCGCAGGCGCCACCGGCCCGCGCCGAGCGGCTCCAGCAGCTCGACCGGCCCCAGCCGCTGGCCTGGGCGCAGCTTGCGCGAGGGCCGCGCGAGGCCCTCCCACGTCCCGTTCTCGCCCAGCCGCTCGAGCAGCAGCACCTCGGCGTCTCCGCCACCCGGCCGCTCGAGCCGCAGCCGCGCCGGCAGCACTCGCGTGTCGTTGACGACGACGAGCGTCCCGTCGGCCAGCTCGTCCGGCAGGTCGTCGAAGCGACGATGCCGTGTCTCTCCGGTCGCGCGGTCGTAGACAAGCAGCCGTGAGTGGTCGCGCCGCTCGAGCGGATGCTGCGCGATCAGCTCCGCGGGCAGCGCGTAGTCGAGCTCGGACGACTTCATCCGATCGCAACGCTACCGTTGCGATCCATGACCGACGACGCCATCGAGAAGGCACGCGAGCGGCTGCGCGAGGCGGCCGAGGGCCGGCCCGACGCAGCGGCCGTCGACGCCGCGCTCGAGCGGGCGCGCGCGCAGGTCGAGGAGCTGGCCCAGACCGCTGCGGAGCTCGAGGCGACGATCCCGGCGAAGGTCGAGAACGCCGTCAGCGACGGCCTGCGCGAGCAGGTGCGGCCGGTCGGCCGGAACCTCGCGGAGATCCGCGGGCTGATGAACCAGGTGATCCGACGGCTCGAACGCGTCGAGGGCGACCTGCTCTCCGAGCGGCACGCCCGCGTCGACGACCTCGGGCTGCTGGTCGACCTGATCACGTCGAGCTGGAAGTCCGTCGAGCGCAGGCTCACCTCGCTCGAGCGGAAGATCGAGTCCGGCGAAGGGGCGATGGTCTACCGCATGGAAGAGCGGCGCACGGGCTGAGCCCGGGTCGCGAGCCGCTCCTCCACCGCCAGCCCGATCAGACCGAGCACGACCGCGAACCAGAGCGTCGCCAGGCGGATCAGCACGGTCGCCGCGGCCGCGCCCGCCTTCGACACGTCGCCGAGCACGCGCATCAGGCCGGTCATGCTCGTCTCGGCGACGCCAAGGCCGCCGGGCAGGAACGAGACGGCGCCCGCGAGGCTGCCGAGCGAGAAGACGACGATCGTGTCCGACAGCGAGAGGTCGAGCCTCAGGCCTCGCACGCACACGTAGGCAGCGAGGCACTCGCAGAGCCAGGAAACCGCCGAGAGGAGCGTCATGCCGACGAGTAGACGTGTTCCGAGGAGTGCCCGCGCCGCGTCGGGAGCCTCGCCGAGCCGTGCGAAGCGCTCGAGCAATGGGCTGTGCACGACGACCACGGCCGCCGCGACGGCGAGGAACGCCGCGAGCAGCAGCGGCCAGTTCCTCAGCCCCGCGCCGCCCGCGACCGCCAGCACGACGACGCCGGTCGCGTCCGTCACGCGCTCGGCGAAGACGATCGGCGCCGACCTGCGCACCGGTACGTCGAACGAGCGCTTGAGCAGGCCGCACTTGAGCAGCTCGCCCAGCTTCGCCGGCGTGATCGTCATCGTCAGCCCGGCGACGAAGATCACGAGGCTGCGGCCGGTCGGAACCTCGATCGAAAGGCGGGCGAGGTAGCGCTGCCAGCGCCAGAAGCGGAGCGCGTAGTTGAGCGCCGTGAGCGCGAGCGCGAGCGGGAAGAGCTCCCAGCGGAAGCTCGCCAGCTCGTCGCCGAGCTGGTCGAAGTCGGCGTAGAGCCCGAGGCCGAGCACCACGACGGCCGCCAGGGCGGCGGCGAGGACGACCGCGCGCTTCAGCTGAGCGCCAGGATGGCGGCCGCCGTCGCGACCCAGCCGGCAACCGCGAGCAGGATCGGCACGTCGCTCAGCAGCACCTGCTCGGGCTCCTCGCCAACGTCGTCGCGGTGCATCAGCAGCAGGTAGCGGAAGACGCCGAAGACGACGAACGGCACCGTCGCGAGCAGCGCCCGCGAGTGTTCGGCGGTCAGCGTGTAGAGGGCGTAGGCGATCACGGTGGAGGAGGCCACGATGGCGACCAGCTGGTCGACGAGCTCGAGCGAGTAGCCCTCGAGCACGCGGCGGCCGGGCGTGCGCCGCGCGCCGACGAGAACGAGCTCGCCGCGCCGCTTCGCGAGCGCGAGGAACAGCGCGAGGAGCGCGGTGCAGAGCAGCAGCCACGGCGAGATGCGCACGTCGACGGCGGCCGCGCCGGCGGCGGCCCGGATCACGAACAGCCCGGCGATGACGAGGACGTCGATCAGGACGACATGCTTGAGGCCGAGGGTGTACGCGGCCTGCAGCCCGGCGAAGCCGAGCAGCAGCGCCAACGAGGCGAGCCCGAGCAGCCCGGCCACGCCCATGGCTGTGGTGGCAAGGATTGCCGCAAGCACGAGGGCCGCCCGTGCCGACAGCTCGCCGCGGGCAATCGGCCGCGCCCGCTTGACGGGGTGGCCGCGATCGGCCTCGCGGTCGCGCACGTCGTTCGCGAGGTACGCGGCGCTCGAGACGGCGCAGTAGGCGGCGAAGCAGGCGACCGCCTCGGCCCAGCGGCCGGCGTCGCCGAGCTTGGCGGCAAAGACCAGGCCGGCGAAGACGAGCAGGTTCTTCGACCACTGCCGCGGGCGCAGCGCCACGAGCGCCGCCCGCACCGGCGACCGGCGGCGCGGCAGCTCGACGAGCTCGGGAGCGGCGACCACGCGGGGATTCTGCCGACGGGCTAGCCGGGGCGCGCGGGCAGGACGAGCTCGAAGCGGCTGCCGCGCTCCGCCGAGCTCTCGAGTTGGATGCGGCCGCCGAGCGCTCCGGCGAGCTCGCGGGCGATCGCGAGCCCGAGGCCGGTGCCGCCGCCGTCGCGGGTCCAGAACGGGCGGAAGATGCGCTCGCGCTCGCTCGGCGGGACCCCCGGCCCAGTGTCGTCGACGGCCACGTAGACGGTGCCGTCGGTCGCCGAGAGCTCGAGCCCGACGCGCCCGCCGTCGGGTGTCCAGCGGAAGGCGTTGGCGAGCAGGTTCGAGATGATCTGCAGCACACGGTCGCCGTCCGAGACGATCACCGGCCTGGCCTGCAGGTCGACGGCGTACTCGATCCCGCGCCGCCGGGCTTCCTCGCTGAACGTCGTGAAGGCGCGGTCGACGAGGCGCTCCATGTCGACCTCCTCGCGCAAGACCGTGAAGCGGTGCGCGTCGAGCTTCGCGAGGTCGAGCACGTCGCCGACGAGGCGCTCCAGCCGCTCGGACTCCTCCGCGATCACCGTCAGCGACGCGAGCCGCGCCTCCTCGTCGGTGACGAGTCCCTCGCGTAGGGCCTCGACGTGGCCGCGGATCGCGGTCAGCGGTGTGCGCAGCTCGTGCGTGACCGTCATCAGGAAGTTGCGCTCGAGCGCCTCCGACTCGGCGAGCCGGGACGCCATCACGCCGAAGCGGTCGGCGAGCATTCCGATCTCGCCGGCGCCGCCGCTCGGCACGTCCACGTCGTAGCTTCCGCGGGCGACCTTGTCCGCCGCCGCCGAGAGCTGCAGCACCGGCGTCGTGATCCGGCGCGAGAGGTACCAGGCAAAGGCGGCGGCCACGAGCACGCCGCCGATGAAGGCCAGCAGCAGCCGCTCGATCAGCGCGAGCCATCGCTGCGCGAGCACCGTCTCGGGCTTCGCGACGACCAGGGTGCCGAAGACGCGCCGGCCCACCTGAAGCGGCCGCGCGACGGCCAGCAGCTTGTGCTCCGTTCCCGGCGGGCGGAATACGAAGAAGCGCCCGCGCGGCGGGATGCGCGCGCTCGCGCTCAGCACGCCCCGCGGCAGCGGCGTGAACGCCGGCCGCTGACCGGGGAAGGGGTCGAGCCCTCGCGCACGCGGCTGGTAGAAGATCCGGTCTCCCGTCGCGAGCTCGAGGCGGTCGGCCGAGAGGAGTCGGAGCCCCGCCTGTTGGCCGTACAGCTGCGTGAGCCCGTTCGCCTCACGGCCGAGCTCCTGGTACGCCTGGGCGCGGGCACGGCTCTCCGCGTATTCGCGGAAGAGGCGCAGCGCGATCGCGGCCGAGACGAGGCCGGCGATCACGACCGCGAGCAGGAAGAGCGCCGGGAGCTGGAAGCGAAGCGACCGCAGCATCGCGGCGCTCGCGTCCTAGGCGCTGACGGCCGCGGCCGGCGAGGGAGCGACCTTGTAGCCGACCCCCCAGACCGTGACGATCGGCGACGCGTCGCCGAGCTTCCGGCGCAGCTGGCGCACGTGGACGTCGACCGTGCGCGTGTCGCCCGCGAAGGTGTAGCCCCACACCCGCTCGAGCAGCTGGTCGCGCGTCAGGACGAGCCCCTTGTGGTCGAGCAGCTCCCAGAGCAGGTCGAACTCCTTCGGGGCGAGCTGCACCTCCTCGCCGGCGACGCGCGCCTCGCGGCGGCCGGCGTCGATCTCGAGGTCGCCGTGCTTGATCTGCTTCGACTCGACCTCGCGGCGGTCGGAGACGCTGCGACGCAGGATCGACTTCACGCGGGCGACGAGCTCACGCGGGTTGAACGGCTTCGTCAGGTAGTCGTCAGCGCCGACCTCGAGCCCGATGATCTTGTCGACATCCTCGTCGCGCGCGGTCAGCATCAGGATCGGGACGTCCGAGCTCTGGCGGATGCGGCGGCAGACTTCGATCCCGTCCACGTCCGGCAGCATCAGGTCGAGGATGATCAGGTCGGGCCGCTCGGACTCGGCCTGCGCAAGGCCCTCCGTCCCGGTCGCAACCGTGCGCACCGCGTAGCCGGCGTTCTTCAGGTAGAGCGCGACGAACGAGGCGATCGAGGCCTCGTCCTCGACCACCAGGACGGTCTGCGACTGCGCTCCCATGAGCTCAGGATGCCAGAGACGGCCGTCAGCGCCGGCTTGGCGCAGTGCCGAGCGTGAGCGTCGTCGGCTCGTCCGGAAGCGACTCGTAGGGGCCGTCGTCGACCGACAACACGCCGTCGGCGCCCCCGGTCTCTCCGGCACCGTCGATCGCCACCGGGCCGCGGCCGACGGCGGAGATCGAGATGCCGCTGCCCTGAACGGTCACGTTGAAGCGGCCATCGTCGACGCGAACGCCGAGGTTGCGGCCCTTGCAGAGGGAGATGCCGGGGCCGATGCGGCGGATCTTGCAGCCCGTGATGATCGGGTCGCGGGCGTCGAGCGGGCGGAAGTCCTTGACCTGCACGCGACCGCTCTTCACGCGGCCGATGACCGTGCCCTTGAGCTTCAGCACGACCAGGCCGCGGCCGCGCTTGACCGAGAGCGTGCCGTCCCCGGTGTCTGCGGCCAGCCCGACGGGTACCGTGAGCGCCGCGAGCAGCGCAGTGAGGAGCAATGTCCGCTGCATATGACGACAGTATCGGCACGTCTGGTGAGTTGGGGATAAACGGGTTGTAAGGAATGCGTAAGCGCCTTGTCAGGAGCGGGATCGTCGCGGCTGCGGGGATCGCGGTCGCCGTCGCAGCCGTCGCCTCCGTCCCCGCGCAGCCGGGGCCGCCGCGCCTGCTCGGGTTGCGCGTCTCGAACGGCGGGACGCCCTTTGCGGGCGACACGCCGGTGCTCGCGACCGTCAGCCCGAACGGCGACGGCTTCCGCGACCGCGCGCTGATCCGCTTCAAGCTCGACCGCGCCGCGACTGTGGAGGTGCGCGTCGTCGCGACGGACGAGGTGCGGCGCGCGGCCAAGACCGTCTGGACGACCACCCGCCGGCTCGCCGCGGGGCCGCACGTGATCCCCTGGAAGCCGGTGCGAGCGACACCTGCCCGGAGCTACCTCGTGCGCTTCGTCCTCGACAGCCGCAAGGGCGGCCGTCGCGTCTACGGCTTCGAGTCGCCGCGGCCCGGGCGCCTGACGAGCGGCCTGGTGGTGCGCGTGCAGGGGATCGACGCCGGCTTCCTCGCCCGCAGCTACCCGGTCGGCGGCGAGGCAGCCGTCTCGATCGCCACCGACGCGCGGCGCGTGCGGCTGCAGCTCTTCTCGTTCGCGAGCCTCCCGCGCCCGACGGTCCGCGACCTGCGCACCGGCGGCACGGCGGTCGCTCCCCCCGTGCGACTGGGCTGGGAGCGCCGAGGCGCGGGGCCACACGTCGTCCAGATCAGCCACGCCGGCGTGCCCGAGAGCGGCCTCTACTTTCTGCGTGCGACCGCCAGCGACGGACGGATCGCCTACGCGCCGCTCATCCTGCGGCCGCGCACGCTGGGGGAGCACCGCGTCGCGGTCGTCCTCTCGACGAACACCTGGCAGGCCTACAACTTCTTCGACGCGACCGGCGACGGCTGGGGCGACAGCTGGTACGTCGGCGGCGCGACGAGGGCGGTCGACCTGCGCCGGCCCTACCTCGACTTCGGCGTTCCGTTCCGCTTCCGCGACTGGGATCTCAGCTTCATCTCGTGGCTGCGGCGGACGGGCAAGCAGGTCGACTACCTCTCCGACGACGACCTCGAGCGCGTACGCACAGGCGACTCGCTGCGGCGCGCATACGACCTCGTGCTCTTCCCGGGCCACGAGGAGTACGTCAGCGACCACGTCTACGACGTCGTCAGCCGCTACCGCGACCTCGGCGGGAACTTGATGTTCCTCTCGGCCAACAACTTCTTCTGGAAGGTCGCGCACCGCGGACCGCTCCTACGGCGCGTGCAGATGTGGCGCAAGCTCGGACGACCCGAGGCGGCACTCGTGGGGACGCAGTGGGCTGCGAGCAACTACGGCGCCACGCAGTCGCCCTACACCGTGCAGGGCGCCGCCGCCGCGCCGTGGGCGTTCGCGGGCACGGGACTACGGAACGGCTCGACCTTCGGCCGCTACGGGATCGAGGTCGACGCGCGCGCGCCGAGCTCGCCGGCGAGCACGCGGGTGCTCGCGCGAGCGGAGCACGTGATCGGCGCCCACGACGCTGAGATGACGTACTACGAGACACCCGCGGGCGCGCGCGTCTTCGCGGCCGGCGTCGTCAACTTCGCGGCCTCGATCACCGACCCGGCGGTCTCGCGGTTGGTCGAGAACGTCTGGTCGCGGCTGACTCGCTAGCGGTCGTATTGGTAGAAGCCGCGGCCACTCTTGCGGCCGAGCCTGCCCTCGCGCTGCATCTCTAGCAGCCGCTCCGGCGGCGCCATCCGCTCCTCGCCGAGCGCGCCGTGCAACGCCTCGGAGGCGTGGACGTGGACGTCCACCCCGATCAGGTCGATCAGCGCGCACGGGCCGATCGGCCAGTTCGCGCCGAAGCGCATCGCGCGGTCGACGTCGTCGGGGCTGACGCGCGCCTCGTCGAGCACGCGTACACAGTCGTTCAGGAGCGGGATCAGGATCCGGTTGACGACGAAGCCCGGGGTGTCGTTGCACGCCACCGGCTCCTTGCCGATCGCCTGCGCGAACGCATAGGCCGCGTCGAACGCCTCGTCGCTCGTGTGGGCCGTGCGCACGACCTCGACGAGCGGCAGCACCGGCGCCGGGTTGAAGAAATGCAGGCCGACGACGCGCTCCGGCGTGCTCGTCGCGTCGGCCATCTGCGTGATGGACAGCGCGGAGGTGTTCGTGGCGAGGATCGCCGGCGGCGGGACGAGGCGGTCGAGCTCGCCGAAGAGCTCACGCTTGACGTCGAGGTCCTCGAACGCCGCCTCGATCACGAGCTGGCAGGAGGCGAGGTCGGCGAGGTCCGTCGTCAGGGTCAGGCGGCCGAGCGCTGCGTCCTTGTCGTCCGCGCTCAGGCGACCCTTCTCGACGCCCCGCGAGAGGTAGTGGTCGATCGTGCCGCGCGCGCGCTGGCCGAGCTCGTCGGAGACGTCGCGGCCCACGACCTCGAGACCGGCCTGCAGGCAGACCTGCGCGATCCCCGCCCCCATCGTGCCGAGGCCGACCACGCCGACGCGAGCGATCTCCACGGCGCGCGATCCTACGGGTTCACGGGCGCGCGTGACCCATTCCCCCCGGGGGCCTTCGGCCCTTTGCCCCCGTTTCTGAGGGTAGCGGCGAGCCTGTCGCGTGTCTGTGACGATCTCGTGCCGGAAGTGTGACTTCGCGGCTAGAGCCGCTCCACGACCGCGGCGATCGCCTGGCCGAAGCCGATGCACATCGTCGCGACGCCGTAGCGCTCGCCGCGCCGCTCGAGCTCGGCGAGCAGCGTTGCCGTCACACGCGCTCCCGTCGCGCCGAGTGGGTGCCCGAGCGAGATCCCGCCGCCGTTCGGGTTCACGTCGGCGCGCCGCTCCGCCAGGCCGGCATCGGCGATGAACTGCAGTGCGACCGAGGCGAAGGCCTCGTTGACCTCGACGACGGCGACGTCGTCCCAGCCGATCCCGGCGCGGCTGAGCGCCCGGTCGCACGCCTCCGGGTTGCCGTGGAGCATCAGCCGTGGGTCGACGCCGACGACGCCGAAGGAGACGTACCGCGCGCGCGGCTCCAGGCCCAGACGGGCGCAAGCGGCGTCGCTTGCGACGAGGACCGCCGCCGCCCCGTCGCAGATCTGGCTCGAGTTCCCCGCCGTCACCTTTCCGTCCGGCACGAACGCCGGCTTCAGTGCGGCGAGCGCCTCGGGCGAGGTGTCGGCGCGGGGCGTCTCGTCGACTTCGACGAGGGCGCCGACGTGCGGGTTCATCACTTCGACGGGCACGATCTCCCGCTCGAACCTTCCCTGCTCGATCGCGGCGAGCGCCCGGCGGTGTGACTCGTACGAGTACGCGTCGAGCTCCTCGCGCGAGAGATCCCATCGCTCGGCGATCAGCTCCGCGGAGATCCCCTGCGGCACGATCTGCCAGCGCTCGACCAGCTTGTCCGAGAGGTCGCCGCCGCTCGAGCCCATCGGGACGCGCGACATCGACTCGACGCCCGCCGCGACCACCACGTCGAGCTGCCCGGACCAGATGGCCGCTGCCGCGTTGAACGAGGCCTGGAGCGACGACCCGCACTGACGGTCGATCGTCGCACCGGCGACCGACTCGGGCCAGCCGGCGACGGGACGAGCGCCGCCATCCGCGCGACGTTCCAGCCCTGCTCGCCGACCTGAGAGACGCAGCCCAGCTGGACGTCCTCGACCTCGCCGGGATCGATCATGTTGCGGTCGACGAGACCGTTCAGAACCTGGCCGGCGAGCTCGTCCGCGCGCAGCGACGCGAGCATCCCGTTCCGCTTGCCGATCGGGGAGCGGACGGCGTCGACGATGAAAGCCTCGGCACGCTCCGGCACCGTTCTAGACTAGCCCTCGTGGCCGTGACGACTGCCGAAAAGAAGCTGCTCATCGCGGGTGAATGGGTCGAGACGGGCGACTGGGTCGAGGTGCGCTCGCCGTACTCGGGCGAGGTCGTCGCTCAGGTCGCGAAAGCCGGTGCGGCGGAGACGACACGCGCGATCGACGCAGCCGAGCAGGCGCTGCGCGAGCCGCTGCCGGCGCACAAGCGCGCGGAGATCCTCGTCAAGGTGGTCGCCGGCATCGCCCGCCGGCACGAGGAGATCGCACAGCAGATCTCGGACGAGGCGGGCAAACCGCTGAAGGCGGCGCGCGTCGAGACCTCGCGCGCAATGTCGACGTACACCTTCGCCGCCGTCGAGGCGCGCAAGCTCGCCGGCGAGATGGTGCCGATGGACGCCGCGCAGGCCGGCGAGGGCAAGCTTGCCTTCACGCTGCGCCGGCCGATCGGCATCGTCGGCGCGATCTCGCCGTTCAACTTCCCGCTCAACCTCGTGGCGCACAAGCTCGCGCCGGCGCTCGCCGCGGGCTGCCCGGTCGTGCTCAAGCCCGCGAGTCAGACGCCGCTCTCCGCGCTGCTGCTCGCGGAGCTCGAGGACGAGGCGGGCCTGCCGCCCGGCTGGCTGAACGTCGTGGTCGGCCCCTCGTCCGAGATCGGCGACGTGCTCGTCGGAGATGAGCGGGTGAAGGCGATCACGTTCACCGGCTCCGGCGGAGTCGGCTGGGGGATCAAGGAGCGCGCGCCGAAGAAGAAGGTCAGCCTCGAGCTCGGCAACGCGACGCCCGTGATCGTCACGGCCGACGCCGACATCGACTCCGCAGCCGCAGCGATGGCCGCAAACGCCTTCGCCTTTGCCGGTCAGAGCTGCATCTCGGTGCAGCGCCTCTACGTCGAGCGCGCCGCCTACGACGCGTTCGTCGCAGGCTTCGTGCCGCGCGTGCAGGCGCTCAAGGTCGGCGATCCCGCCGACGAGGAGACGGATGTCGGGCCCGTGATCGACGCCGACGCGCGCGAGCGGATCCTCGAGTGGATCGAGGAGGCCCGGTCTGGCGGCGCGGAGATCCTGAGCGGCGGCGACGAGCAGGACGGGCTGATCGCGCCGACCGTGATCGCGAACGCCTCGCCCGACCTGAAGGTCAGCTGCGAGGAGGTCTTCGGGCCGGTGGTGACGGTGAACGCGTTCGACTCGCTCGACGAGGCGCTCGAGCTCGCGAACTCGACCCGCTACGGACTCCAGGCCGGCGTCTTCACGAGCCGCATCGACACTGCGCTGCGCGCCGCGCAGGAGCTCGAGTTCGGCGGCGTAACGATCAACGAGGCGCCGACCTTTCGCTCCGACCAGATGCCGTACGGCGGTGTGAAGGACTCCGGCAACACGCGCGAAGGGCCTGCCTACGCGGTGCGCGAGCTCACCGAGGAGCGCCTCGTGGTGATCGACCTCTAGTTTCGGAGCGCGAGGCTCGGGAACGCTGGGACCATGATCGGACTTGCCATCGCACTGATCGTCGTCGGTCTCATCTTCGGGTTCGTGATCCCGTGGGTGGGGATCGTGATCGGCCTCGTCGGGGTCCTCCTGTTCATCGCGTTCGTGGCCGGCTTCGGCCGTCGCGCGGCGGACGAGCACCGCTTCTAGGGGCCGCCGCCGCCGGTGCTAGACTCGCGCCCCTCGTGGCGCGTTTTTCCCTGCTAAATCGCATTCCCGGTCGGTCTGGCCGAACGCCCGCGACACCCTCGCCGGCGGTCTTCCGGCGTGCACCCTCGCCGGGCGCGCTGCGACGCGAGCGCCGCGCGATCGTGAAGGCGCGGGACGAGCGCATCCGCGACCTCGGCGGCCTCACGCTGGAGATGTACCGGCGCTCGAGCTTCCGCGACGATCTGCTGATCGAGCAGTGCCGCGAGATCGCGCTGCTGGAGGACCGCCTGCACGAGCTCGACTCGATGCTGCAGGCGGTGGCGACCGCGCGACGCGCGCCGACGACCTGCGACTGCGGCGCTCCGGTGCCGTGGGGCTCGCACTTCTGCGCCAACTGCGGCCGGCCTGTCGGCGGCGAGCCCGTCGTCGCGTGCGAGGGCTGCGGCCACCCGCTCCCGGCCGACGCGAGCTTCTGCGCGAACTGCGGCCGGTCGGTCGAGACCAGCGAGGTCGCAGAAGCGGAGGCCGAGGCCGCCGCGAAGCCCGAGCCGGAAGCAGACGCGGAGGCTGAGCACGAGCCGGAGGCACAGCCGGTCGACGAGACGATCGTGCACGCCGCCGATCCCTGGGAGCGCTAGTGGCGGAAGAGCGGCGCTGTCCGCGGTGCGGAACGCCGTTCGACGACGGTCAGGAGTACTGCCTCGAGTGCGGCCAGCGACTGCCGGCCAGTACCGGGCCGGTTGCGTTCCTGGGCTCGATCTGGCGGCGCCGGCTCGGCTGGTACCCCGGTGACTGGATCTGGCCGACGCTGCTCGCGCTGCTCGTCGCCGTCGGCGCGGGCGCCGTCTCGGCGCTCTGGCTAGCCGACCGGTCGAGCTCGGCCAACGACACGGTCGTGCGCACCGAGGCCGGGCCGTCGACCAGCACGCCGACACGGACCGCGCCCGAGCCGACGACCACGACGACCACCACCCCTACCACGACGCGCGAGACGCCGCCGCCTCCCCCACCGCCCCGCAAGACGCTCGTTGCCTGGCCGGCAGGGAAGCGCGGCTGGACGATCGTGCTCGACTCCGTCCCGACGACCAACGGGCGGGCCGCCGCGATCGCCGAGGCGCGCCAGGCGCTGCACGTCGGGATGGCGCAGGTCGGCGTGCTCGACTCGTCACGCTTCTCGAGCCTCCACCCCGGGTACTTCGTCGTCTTCTCCGGGATCTACGACGACGAGGCGGCGGCGCAGAGCCACATCATCGAGGCGCACCGCCACGGCTTCCGCGGCCCCTACCCGCGGCCGATCACGCCCTGAGCGTTTACCTCGAAGCCAACAGGGAACGGCACTTTGTAACACGGCCCGGGTTCGTTAGACTCGCACCCGCAAGCCCAGTGCCAGGAACGGTTTAATCCCCCAGCAAGCAAGCTTTGCGGCAGATCAACAGGAGCCGGAGATACTGATGATCGACGAGCGGACGCTCCAGATTCAGGCCTGCATGTATCAGTACTCACGCGCGATCTATCGGTCGATCAAGGACCTGGTGGATCCGTACGTCGCGGGCGAGACGCGGGTGCAGTACCGGCGCGAGGTGCTCGAGGCCTGCGAGCAGACGATGGAGCGACTCGCCAAGGACCCGCTCTACTTCGCCAAGCCCGACCGCGCCCTCTTCCAGGACATCCGCCGCTACTTCCCGATCACGTGCCAGGCCCAGGTCGCCTGGGCGGTGCGCGAAGGAGTCGCCGCGGCCGTCGCCTTCATCGAGGGCCAGATCGAGGCCGGCGCGTTCGACGGCGGAATCGCCCGCTGTCGCGCCACCACCCGCAAGGGCAAGCCGTGCCAGCGCACTCCGCTGCCGGATCGCGACTACTGCCCGTCGCACCAGCACCTCGAGCGTTCCAAGGTCGCGGCGTAGCCCGCCCCGCCCCGACCGGGTAGTCTCGCCTCGGGTTGTCGCACGACACGGACAAGCTGATCCGTCAGCTCTCGCTCGTCGCCTTCTTGATGGCGGAGCGGCGGGCGGTGACCGCACGCGATATCAAGGGTCAGGTCGAGGGCTACCAGGAGATGTCCGACGAGGCGTTCGCTCGCCGGTTCTACTCCGACCGGGCCGAGTTGATCGCCCTGGGCGTCCCGCTCCACTCGCAGCGCGACGAGTACACGGGCGAGGAGCTCTACAACATGCGCTCGGAGAGCTATTTCCTGCCGCCGCTCGAGCTCACCGACGACGAGCTCGCGGCGCTCCAGACCTGTCTCTACCTGCTCGAGGGCAAGTTCGCCTACGCCGAGCCGCTTCGCCTGGCGCTGCAGAACCTCGCCCTCGGCCGGCCGGGTTTCGCGGAGGCGCCGACCGACACCGCGATGCGCGTCGAAGTGCTCGACCCGGAGTACTCCGTCGAGATGCAGGGCCGCCTGGGCAAGCTCGAAGGCGCGATCTCGAAGCAGCGCACGGTCAAGTTCCCGTACTGGTCGATCTCGCGCGACGAGGAGCGGGAGCGGACGGTCAACCCGTACGCACTCTTCCAGGACGCCGGCGCCTGGTACGTCGTCGGCCAGGATCTCGACGCGGCCGCCGAGCGCACCTTCCGGGTCTCCCGCATCCGCGGCGACATCCGCTTCGCCACGCGGCGCGAGCGCGACTTCCGGCTGCCGCCGGAGTTCGACGTCGACCAGTACCGCGGCCGCCCGCCCTGGCAGATCGGGGACCCCGCGGGCGAAGCGAGAATCGAGGTCGGCGGCGACACCGCTTGGTGGGTCGAGCGCACCTTCGGCACGAAGGTCGAGGACGGCGTCTTCGTGACGGAGTACTCGAGCCTGCCGCTGCTCGCGTCGTGGGTGCTGCGCCAGGACGGCCGGGCCGTACCGCAGGCACCGGAGGAGCTGCGCCGCGAGGTCGCCGGCGCGCTCAAGCTCGTGCGCGAGCGGCACGAGGGCGAGCCGAAGCGTCTCGCCGCCGAGACGGGAGGCGTGGTCGAGGAGGAGATCGCCGAGCGGCCGACCGCACCGGTGCACCCGGAGCGCTTCGCCGTCCTCCAGGCGCTGCTTGCGTACCTGCTCGACCGTTGCGGCGAGAACTCGCAGGCCGAGTTCCCGGCCCAGGAGCTCGTCGAGCGCTTCAACATCCCCTTCGAGGCGCTCGAGGAGCACCTCTCGCTGCTCAACCTGGTCAACTTCGGCGGCGGCTGCTATGCGGTCTACGCGGAGCTCGACGGCGACACGATCCGCGTCGACAAGGAGCTCTTCGGCGACACGTTCCGCGCGCCGCCACGCCTGACGCCGCTCGAGGCGCGAGCGATCCGGCTCGCGCTCGAGTTCGTCGGGCCGATGATCGCCGCAGACGCCCGCTCGCCGCTCGAGCGCGTGCGCGCGAAGCTCGAGGAGACCTTCGGCGAGTTCGAGCTCGCCCAGACACCCGAGCCGCACGTGCAACGCGCCGAGGAGGACCTCGTCGGCACGCTCAGCCACGGCCTGCGCGAGCGGCGCCTGGTCGAGGTCGACTACCTGAAGGAGGGCGAGGAGGAGGTCTCGACGCACCTCGTCGAGCCGTACTCGCTCGAGCGCAAGCTGCCGTACTGGTACGTGCACACGTGGGACCGCACCCGCGACGGCGAGCGCTCGTTCCGGCTCGACCGGATGCGCAGCGCTCGCATCCAGCGCGGGCACTTCGAGCCGCGCGAGGGCTTCGACCCGCACGAGTTCCGCGACGCCCGCACGGCCCGGATCTGGTACTCGAAGGCGATCGCCCGCTGGGAGCTCGAGAAGGGTGCGCGCCTGCTCAAGGACGGTTCCGCCACCGCCGAGCGGCCCGTTGGCAGCCCGGAGTGGCTCGTCGGCGAGGTGCTCTCGTACCGCGGCGAGGCGGTCGTGCTCGAGCCGCCGGAGCTGCGGCGCGAGATCGCCGACCGCGCCAAGGCCGTGCAGGGCGAGCTCGGACTCGCGCGCGTCAAAGTCGCGTAGGAACTAGGGGCCGCCGAGCGGCAGCTCGAGCGTGAACGTCGAGCCGTGGTCCGGGCTCGACGCGACGTCGAGCTCGCCACCGTGCGCCTCGGCGATCGAGCGGGCGATGAAGAGGCCAAGGCCAGTGCCCGGCCGCGCGGCCCCGGCTCCAGTGACGCGACCGAACTTCTCGAAGATCAGCCGCTGATCCTCCTTCGCGATCCCGGGGCCGCGGTCGCGGACGTCGATGCGCACGCGCCCGTTCTCGGGATAGGCGCGTACCTCGACCTCGCCGCCCTCAGGGGAGTACTTGATCGCGTTGTCGATCAGGTTCGTCAGCACCTGCCGCAGGCGCTCGCCGTCGCCGCGGATCTCCGGCAGCCCGTCCTGCACCTCGGCGAGCAGGCGCACCTCGTCCTGCCCCAGCGAGGCGGTCGCGACGGCATCCCTCACGAGCTGGCCAAGATCGACGTCACGGAAACGGAAGCTGAACGTACCGGCCTCGATGCGCGAGGTGTCGAGGACGTCACTGATCAGCTCGGCGAGGCGGTTCGTCTCGCCCGCGATCAGCTCCAGGAAGGACTCCCGTTGGTCGGCGCTCAGCTCGCGCCAGCGCTGCTGCAGCGTTCGCGCCGCGCCGATCACCGCCGCCATCGGGGTGCGCAGCTCGTGTGACACGAGCGAAACGAAGTCCGCGCGCAGGGCCGAGAGCCGGCGCAGCTCCTCGACCGTCGTCCGCTCGGCCTCGTAGGCGCGGATGTTCTGCACCGCGCTCGCGACGAGTCGGCCGAGCAGGCCCGCCAGCTCGATCTCCTCCGGCGCGAACGAGTCGGGCTCGCGGCGGACGAGCGAGAGCATCCCGATCGACCGCGCGCCCTGGAGGAGCGGCGTCGCCAGCCGGCAGCGCAGCCCGAGCGCGAGGAACTCGTCCTCCTCCGGATAGTCGGCCTCGCGCATGTCGCGCCGGTAGATCGTCTGGTTCGTGCGCAGCAGCTCCTCGAGCAGCGTGCCGTGGATCGGCCGGCCCGAGCCCCGCGGGAGCACCTCCGAGGCGCCCGCTCCAGCGACGGCCATCACCTGCGCGACGCCGTTCTCGCTCAAGACGATCGCCATCCGGTCGAAGGGCAGCAGGCCGCGGACCTCGCGAATGAACGCATCGAAGGCCTGGTCGAGCTCGAGCGAGGAGCTGAGCGCGCGGGCGCAGCGGTTCGCCGCCTCCAGCACGTCGGCGCGGCGGCCGAGCTGGTCGCGTAGGCGCTCGGCCTCCGCCGCTCGTGACTCCGCGACGTCGCTCTGGCGCTCGAGTCGCAGCAGCAGCCACCCGACGATCAGCCCCATCATCAGCTCGACGCCGATCTGCAGGCTGACGTAGTCGTAGCGATAGCGCGGCGAGACGAACGTGCGCTCGCGCAGCCACTCGAAGATCGCGATCACCGGCACGCTCGCGAGCGTCAGGGCGATCGCGCCCGGGATCCCGAAGCGCACGGCGGCCTCGATCAGCGGCAGGAAGAGCAGCTGCCGGATCGGGCCGCTCCGCTCGAAGCTGTAGATGAGCACGTAGGCGGAGACGGCGGCGAAGTCGAACGCGACGGCCGCGACGGCGAGCGTCAACTGCCCACGCCGGCTCCACCTGCGCCGCGCGAGCCACAGAAACGCGAGCGCACCCGGGGCGAAGATCGCCGTCGTCACCCACGCCAGCGTGCGGTAGCCGGAGGGATAGCCCGTCCCGATCGAGACCTGGACGACGGCGAAGGCGACCGCGGCGACGCGGATCCACGCGATCCAGCGCTCGAGCTCGCGCTGGCGGCCGAGATCGCCGTTCACGCGCGCCTTCCGAGCACCCACTCCGCATGCTCGCGGAGCAGCGGATCGGCGCCCTCGGCGTACGGGCGGGCGAGCTCGGGGTCTCCCGCGCCGTTGCCGAGCGCGACCAAGGCGTTGCGCCGCAGGTAGCGCGGGTCGTTGCGCGGGACGAAGAGCCGGTCGTAGCGCTCGGACAGCTCCTCGTCAGGTGCTTCGAGCCAGTCCACGAGCGACACGTGCGGCTCGGAGCCCGCCGGTGCGGCCTCCCCCGCCCGGCGTTTCTCGACGCCGCGGTTCCACGGGCAGACGTCCTGGCAGATGTCGCAGCCGTACACGCGGTCGCCGAGCGCCTCGCGGTACTCCTCCGGGAACGGCTCGGCCGACTGCGTCCAGTACGAGAGGCAGCGGGTAGCGTCGAGGACGCCCGCCTCCTCGAGCGCGTTCGTCGGGCAGGCGTCGATGCAGAGCGTGCACGAGCCGCACCCGGCGTCGAGCGGTGAGGTCGGCTCGAGCTCCGCGGTCGTCACGAGCGTGCCGAGGACGACCCAGGAGCCGAAGCGACGAGTGATCAGGAGGGTGTTCTTGCCGTAGAAGCCGACGCCGGAGCGAGCGGCGGCCTCGCGGTCGACGTGCTGGTTCGCGTCGACGAGCACGCGGTAGTCGCCGCCGAGGCGCCGGCCGAGCTCGTCGAGACCGTCACGCACGACTGCGTAGGCGTCCCACCACGTGTAGCGCGGCAGCCGCCCGTGGCCCGGCGGCGGCTCCTCGCCCTCTGCCCAGTAGCAGAGCGCGGCAGAGACGACCGTGCGGGCGCCGTCGAGCAGCGTCTCCGGATGGCACGACACGTCGGGCCGAGCCATCGTGAAGCGCATGTCCGCGAAGAGGCCGCGAGCGCGCCGCTCGCGGATGTGCCGCTCGGTCTCCTCGTATGGCGAGACCGGAGCCGCCCCGATCGCGTCGAGGCCGAGCTCCTCGCCCAGCCGGGCCAGCTCTTCTGCCCGCATGTGGGAGATTGTGCCCGGATGAAGGCGATTCGGATCCACGAGGACGGCGGGCCCGAGGTTCTGCGCTTCGAGGACGCCCCGGATCCCGAGCCGGGGCCGGGCGAGGTGCTCGTCCGTCTGCGTGCCGCGTCCCTCAATCATCTGGATCTCTGGATCAGGAAGGGCCTTCCTTCGGTGCCGAAGCCGCGGATCCTCGGCGCCGACGGCGCGGGCGTTCGCGAGGACACCGGTGAGCGCGTCGTGATCAACCCCGGGATCGAGCACGGCGAGCGCATCACCGTGGTCGGCGAGCACATGGACGGCACCCACGCGGAGCTCGTGGTCGTCCCGGAGACGAACGTCTACCCGCTGCCCGACGAGCTCTCCTTCGAGGAGGCGGCGGCTTTTCCGCTCGTCTTCGAGACGGCCTACCGGCTGCTCGTGACGAAGGCGCAGCTGCAGGAGGGCGAGTGGGTGCTGCTCTGGGGGATCGGCAGCGGTGTGGCGACCGCCGGCCTCGCGATTGCGAAGGCGCTCGGCGCAAAGGCCCTCGTAACCTCGTCGAGCGACGAGAAGCTCGAGCGGGCGCGCGAGCTGGGCGCGGACGCCACCGTCAACCACGCGACCGGCGACGTCGGCGCGGCCGTCAAGGACGCAACCGCCGGAAAGGGCGTCGAGGTCGTGCTCGAGCACGTCGGCGAGGCGACGTGGCAGGCCTCGCTGCAGGCCGCTCGCGCAGGCGGCCGGGTCGTAGTCTGCGGCGCGACCAGCGGCCCGAACCCTCCCGCCGCGCTCCACCGCATCTGGTGGAAGCAGCTGACGATCTACGGCTCGACGATGGGGACGCGAGAGGACTTCGAGACGGCCTACGACCTCGTCAAGAGCGGCCGTGCGAAGCCCGTGGTCGACTCGGTCTACCCGCTGGCGGAGGCGCGCTCAGCGCACGAGCGGATGGAAGCCGCCGAGCAGTTCGGCAAGATCGTCCTGACCGTGCCCTAGGGCTTCACTACAGGTGCAACGTTTTGCGTGATTCGAGCCGCTCCTCGAAGCACCGGCGCAGGTAGTCGCCGGCGAGCTTCGGCAGCACCCGCGGCCCCGGCGGTGGCTTCGGGACGACCCGGATCTCGATCGCGCGCTCGCCGTGACAGCGTTCGTACGCGTCCCGCTCGTCGAGCACCGGCTGTTGCGGGGTGCGCCGGAGCCAGGCGAAGAGCCGAGCGAGCAGGGTCATCGGCGTGGTCCTACCACGTCGGCGCCGAGAATCGAAATCGGCGTCAGGCGAGCTCGAACAGCTCGACCTCGATCTCGCGGCCGATGCGCTCGTCGAACTCGACCTTCGACTCGATCTGGACGAAGCCACACTTCTCGAGCACGCGCCGCGAGCCGCCGTTGCCGGTCGCCACCCACGCGTGCAGCGGCCGTGTCGCGAGCAGCTCGACGAACTCGCCCACGGCCTTCGTCGCGAGGCCGCGCCCCCAGAACTCGCGGCCGAGCCAGTAGCCGACGACGCGCCTGCCGTCGAGCGTCCAGGAGAGGACGTTGCCGGCAACGGCCCCTCGTCCTCGATCGCCATCACGATCACGTCGTCGTTCGCGAGCAACGATTTCCAGTGCGCGTCGAAGGCCTCGCGCTCACGCGCGGGAACGAGCGCCATCGCCACCGCCTCCGGATCCCGCTGCTGCTCGAAGAGCGCGTCGAGATCGCGCGCCCGAACGTCCCGCAAGAGGCGTGACTCAGCCGATCCGCTCAGCTCCGGACGGCTCGAGCGGGTCGTGCACGTGGGCGGCGACCTTGCGGTCGGGCCGCGCGATCAGGAAGTACACCGCTCCGATCACCGCGATCACGACCATCACGAGCAACGTGATCCAGTCGAGGTTGAAGAGTGCCCGGCCGCTCGAGAGCCCGCTCGGCGCGACCACGTTCAGCAGCATCAGCCCGAGGTAGGCGGCGGCGACGATCGTCACGGTCCAGCCCCACTTTCCGAGCTTGAAGGCGCCCTCGGGCACCCACCCACGAGCCCGGGCGATGATCGCGGCGATCACCGCGAGCAGGAACGAGAGGTAGATGCCGCTGACACCGAACGAGACGAGCGAGTAGAGCGCCGTCGTGTTCGCGGGGTAGGTGATAAAGCCGAGGTCGACGTTGTTCTTCGGCTGGTAGTAGACGAGGAGCACGAACAGAACCGAGACGAGCGCGCCGACGATCAGCGCGTTGACCGGCGTGCGGAACTTCGAATGCACCTTCGACAGCCACCCCGAGCCTGGGAGGGCGCCGTCGCGCGCGAACGAGAACGCCAGCCGGCTCCCCGCGCCCTGGATTGCGCTTCCGCAGGAGAAGAACGCGAAGATGATCAGGAGGAGCAGGAAGTCCTGCATTCCGGTCGAGAGCTGGGCCAGGATGGCGGGGACGCCGCCGCCGTCGACGACCGTCTTGACCGGGTCTTTGTCCGGCATCGCGAGCAGCAGCGCGGCGGTCAGGATCAGCGAGCCGATGCCGCCCCAAACCAGTGCCCAGCGCATCGCCTTCGGGATCTTCGTGCCCGCGTCCTTCGTCTCCTCGGCGATGTCGCCACACGACTCGAAGCCGTAGAAGATGTAGACGGGCGCCAGCACCGCGACGAGCGCAGCGGATGCCCAGCTGCCGCCGAAGCCGATGCTGTAGGCGTTCGTCGAGGCGTGCGTGGCGCCCTCGGACGAGAACAGGAAGCCGAGACCGTGGTGGAAGCCGTGGAGCGCGAGGATCAGAGCGATCCCGAGCGTCCCGAGGATCTCGACGCCGACCCCGAACTGCGCGATGCGGCCCATCACCTTGGCGCCGGTGATGTTGAGGGTGGTCTGAATCGCCAGGAGCACGAGCGTGATGAGCAGCACCGTCGTGTGGTTGGTCGGATCCCAGTCCGTCCCGAACCAGTTGTGGGAGAGCGCCGAGATGTACCCCACCGACCCGGTGTCGACCGCGGCCACCGTGACCAGCAGCGCGATCCCGTAGAACCAGCCGACGAACCAGCCGTAGGCCGCTCCCACCGAGAACTTGCTGTACTGGTACAGCGCGCCCGCGACCGGGTAGTGGCTCGCGAACTCGCCGAAGACGAGCGCCACGAAGAACATCCCGATCAGCGGGATGAACGTCAGCCAGATGTAGGCGGGGCCGGCGAGCGCGACGCCGAGGATGAACAGCGAGTAGATGCCGACCATCGGCGACAGGTACGTGAACCCGACGGCGAAGTTCTCGAAGAAGCCCAGCACGCGGTTGAGCTGAGGCCGGTAGCCGAGAGCCTCGAGCCTCGCGTCCTCGACGCCGGAGTCGATCGGAACGTCGGGAAGGTTCGGGGCGGCCGCAGTGTCGGACATGGTTCCTCCTCGTCGAACGCTCGGGGCGAGCGATCTAAGACCGCCGTGCAGGCCGTTGTCAAGCGGGCAGACGGTTCCCTCGCACTAGCTATCGGCCGCCTGACCGCGGACACCGATCACTGACCATCCGGTCGGACGCCGCAAACCCGCCGCCGGACGAACGCCGCCAGCCACGCAGGAAGGACCCCGTCGCAATGCAGAGTGCCGCTACACGTGGTTTCACCATCGTCACGGTCATGACCCTGATCTTCACGCCGGTGTGGAAGGGGCACCACTGGGTCGACGTCCTCACCGGTAAGAAGACCGAGACGACGCTCGTGAAGTGCCAGCCAAACGACCCTTGCCCGGCGCATAAGCACGTCACGCAGAAGATCGTTCTGCCGCACCCGTAGGTGTCGTCCTATCTCCCCCTGGCGCTCGCGATCTTCCTGGTCGCGTTCGACTTCCAGAACCTCCGCTCGTGGGGCGGCGGCCAGACGATCAAGCCCGGTCGCGAGAAGTCGCAGGACTTCACGATCGTGGTGCCGGTCTTCGGGCAGCCGCGCTACTTCGAGGCCGAGCGCCTGCAGAGGTACCGCCACCGCGTTCTCGTCGCGATGGAGATCAGCCCGCCGGCGATGGCGGCCTTCGCCGACGAGCTCGAAGCGCAGGGCTGGGCCGTGGCGCGTCTGGTCGTGAGCGATCCGAACCCGGCAGCGCTCGTCGCGGCCGCGCTGCCGGCGGTGGGGACGACGTACACGTTCCGCCTCGACGCCGACACCGACATCGGCGATGACCCCGCGGCCGCAGTGGCTGCGGCGGCAGTCGCCGGAGCGGATCTGTGCTCGATCAAGTGC
>C688J18823_10000431_pt1 | contig 24406 bp, 23 predicted proteins | sample HopSoiMetagenom1_FD_18823 | JGI IMG/M metagenome (IMG submission 18823) | reverse complement strand
CACCATCAGCGGCAGGTAGACCAGCCGGAAAAGCTGCGCCGGTGTCGCGCCGTCGATGCGCGCCGCCTCGTCGAGCTCCCAAGGCAGCTTGTCGGAAGCCTGCTTCAGCACCCAGATCGCGTACGGCGAGGCGATCGTCACCATGGCGAGCACCAGCGACCAGCGGCTGTTCAGGAGGCCGTAGGTGCCCATCGCCTTGTACATCGGCACGGCGAGGAATGCCGCCGGGATGAAGTAGGTGAAGAGCGCCGCGTTCATGACCAGGCGTCCGCCTTTGACTTTCAATCTGCTTATTGCAAAGGCCGCGCACGTAGCGATTGCCATCGTGATCGCGCCCACGGCGACCGCGATCCATAGCGAGTTCCAGATCTGGCGCCAGAAGTGATGCAGATAGAAGTGCTCCTCGCGGAATACGGTGCCGAAGTTGCGCAGCGTGGGGTGCTCCGGCCACAGGCGCCCGGAGAAGGCCGAGTCCTTGGTCGAGATGGAGAAAAGAAAGATGTGGTAGATCGGCACCAGCGTCCACAGCAGCACCGGGATGCCCACCAGCCACAGTTTCGCTTCGCTAAGAAGTCTTCTGTTCGTCACCGGAAAGCCTTCGCATCATGAACCAGACGAGCGGCAAGACAAACGGCAGTGCCACCACGATGGTCGCCATGGCGTGGTCGAGCTGGTCGAGCCGGATGTAGCGGATGCCGAGCGTCGCCAGGACATGGGTCTTGTCCGCGGGCTGGCCGCCGGTGAGGAGATACACGCTGTTGAAGTCGCCGAGCGTCCAGATGAGGCTCAGCAACGTGGAGGTGAGGTAGAGCGTACGGATCGAGGGCCAGGTGACGAACTTGAACTTCTGCCACGCCGTGGCACCGTCGACGCTCGCCGCTTCATATTGCTCCTTTGGAATCGCCAGGCGGCCGGCGACGAGGATCAGCGTCCAAAANGGCAGCGCCTTCCAGATGTGCACCACCATCGCCATNATCATCGCGAGCGGNGGGTTGGTGAGCCAGTTCGGNCCGTCGATCTGGAACCAGCGGAAAAGGAGCGAATTCACCACGCCCCATTCCGGGTTGAGCATGAAGCGGATCGAGAAGATGGTCGGGATCGCGGGCACCGCCCACGGGATGATGAAGACCACGGACAGCCAGCGGATCCAGACGCGCTCGTGCACGAAGAAGCCGGAAAGAAAGAGCGCCAGCACGAACTTCACGTTCACCGCGACCAGCAGGAAGACCAGCGTGTTCACCACCGTTGGCAGGAACACCGGGTCTTCGAAGAGCGTGCGGTAGCTGTCCGGATTGCGCGCGAGCCAGAGGCCGTAGCTCACCGGATAGATGACGAAGACGAGGAAGACGAGCACATAGGGCGCGATCAGGATCGCGCCCCATGTCTGCCACGAAGACCAGCGCTGCTTTTGGTAATTCGGGGTCAGGGCGCTAACTGCAGCCATCAAAACCAACCCCCCGCTCGCAAGCTCGCTTTCCCCCTTGACAGGGGGGCGGCCATTAACCGGCTACTTGTTTGATCCGCGCGATCATCTCGTCGACCGCCTTCTCCGGCGTCCACTTGTCCACCACCACGCGATTGACTGCCTTGGCCCACACGTTCTCGTTGTTGAGGATGGTGAACTTGTAGTTCTTGGTGAACTCGAAGGGCACCGTGCCGGCCGAGAACTGCTCGTGGACGATCTTGCGGTGCGGGTCCTCGGTCCAGAACGGCCGCGAGGCGCCGGACTTGGTCACCGGGTACCAGCGGCCGAGTGCGCCCTCGACGTACGGGATCAGGTTCTCGTCCTGCATCGCGAACTGGACGAATTCCTTGGCGCGCTTCTTGTTCTTCGCGTTCTGGAAGATGACGCCGACCTTCACCGCCGAGCGATACACCATCGGCTTGCCGTCGGGCTTGGCCGGGAACGCCGAGGTGGCGATCAGCTCGGAGTAGTTCTTCTTCGCCTGGGCGCGCTGCTCGGGCGTGAGCTTGTCGTTGTTCGAGTCATCCAGCCACTTCGAGGCGATCGAGATGGTCGCGTTGTGCGTCATCATGATCTGCTTGTTGTGGAAGGCGACGTTGTTGTCCGGGTCCTTCCAGTTGACGGCGGAGGGCGGCGTGCAGCCGGCATCGACCGTGTGCGCGTAATCCTTCACCGTGGCGACGAGGCCTTTCTTCACTTCCGGCCGGTCCACGAGCAGCTTGCCGTTGTCGTCCACCACCTTGACGTTATAGGCGTCCATGTAGGTGAGGAAGGAATAGAACGAGTCGCTCGAATCCACCCCCATCGGCGTGCCGACCGAGTAAATGCGCTGACCGCTCTTCTTGCGATAGCCGGCCTGGGCCTTCGAGCACCAGAAGTCCCAGTACGCATTCCAGGTCTTCGGGATGTCGGCGTCCTTGAAGCCCGCATCGGCCAGCATGTCCTTCCAGTACTGGATGTGCATGGTCTGGCGCTTCATCGGGAACGCGTAGTAGCCGCGCTTGCCGGTCTTTTCGTTGAGGAGATAAACCGTCTCCAGCGTCACCGGCAGGAAGCTCGCCTTCATCGGCGTGAGGATGTCGGAGAGATCTTCCAGCCGGCCCTCGGCGGCCCACTTGCCCGCCACCTGGAAGTCGAATACGTCGCCATAGGCGACGTCGGGTGGCGTGCCGGAGTCGAGCGCGGCGACTGCTTTCGGCACCGACTCCTGCGGCGAGTAGCGCGACAGTTCAACCTTGACGCCGGTCTTCTTCTCGAACTTCGCCACCATGTCGTCGAGGGCCTTGTCCTCCTGCGGATAAAAGCCCTTGGTCCAGTAGACGACGATGGATTCCTGCGCGGCGACGGGTAGCGTCAACGCCGCGGAAAGCAAAAGCGCGGTCAATCGCAAAGCCATGGTGGGGGCTCCTCCTCTAAAGGTGCACTTGTATGATAACCGACAAATTCAGCGGCTCTTTTTCCAGGCCTCGAACTCGGCTTTGGTGTCGGCGTTCGGCGGATAAAGGCCGAAGATGCTGCGGCCTTCCTTCACTCGTTCCTCGACCCAGTCCTCGAACTGCGTTTGCGCTTGCGCTTCCTTGGCAACTTCGTCGGCGAGCTTCGCCGGGATCGCCACCACGCCCTCCGCATCGCCGACCATCACGTCGCCCGGGTAGACGGCGACGCCGCCGCAGCCGATCGGCACCTGCATGTCGACCGCATGGTGCCGCACGAGATTGAGTGGCGCGGAGCGCGCGGCGCAATACACGGGAAAGTCGAGCTTCTCGATGGTCTGCGAATCGCGCAGGCCGCCATCGGTGATGATGCCCGCCGCGCCGCGTACTTTCAGCCGCGTCATGAGGATGTCGCCGCCAGTGGCCGCCGAGGCGTCGCGGCGCGCGTCCATCACCAGCACTTGTCCCGGCGGGCANGCCTCGATCGACTCGCGCTGCGGATGGCCGCGCCCTTCGAACGCGCCAAGCTGGTCGATGTCTTCCCGCGCCGGGATGTAGCGCAGCGTGAAAGCCTCGCCGACCAACCGCACCGACCGGTTTGCCGTGAGCAGAAAAATCCCCTGCATGAAGACGTTGCGCAGTCCGCGCTTGAAGAGGACCGTCGTCAACGTCGCCGTCGACACCTTTTTCAGCGCTTCGCGGCTATAAGATGAAAGCATGGTGGAGTTCCAACGCGAGGGTGGGGTCGCGCGCATCTTCCTCAACCGCCCGCAGAAGGTCAACGCCTTGGATTCCGCGACGCTCGACGCGCTCGCGGCGGCGCTGCAGAAAGTCGATGAAGGCATTCGCGTCGTGGTGCTCGGCGGCCATGGCAAGGCGTTTTGCGCCGGCGCGGACGTGAACGAGCTGCGTTCGCTCGATCCGCAAACGGCGCGCGAGTTCATCGGCCGCGTGCATCGCGCCTGCGACGCGGTGCGAAAGCTGCCTATGCCGGTGGTCGCGCGGCTGCACGGCGCGGTGATCGGCGCCGGGCTGGAGCTGGCGGCGGCGTGCGACCTGCGCGTCGCGGCGACCGGCACGCGCTTTGCGATGCCGGAAGTTCGGCTCGGCATTCCGTCGGTGGTGGAGGCGGCGCTGCTGCCGCGCTTGATGGGCTCGGGGCGCGCCGCCTGGCTGGTGCTGACCGGAGAGCCCATCGATGCCGAGCGGGCGCGCGAGTGGGGCCTGGTCGAAAGCGTCGCCGATGACGTGGATCGCGCGCTGAGCCAGGTGGTCGATAGTCTCCTGGCGGGTGATCCGGCAGCGCTGCGTACGCAGAAGGCGCTGCTGCAGATGTGGGAAGAGCAGCCGCTCGCGGCCTCGGTGGCGGCGAGCATCGAGCGCTTCGGGCAGGCGTATACAATACCTAGGGCGAAAGCCACGAAAGAGCACTAGATACATGGCAAAGCAGGCGGTTTACGACGCATCGGCGATCCAGGCGCTCAAGGGCCTCGAGCCCGTGCGCCGCATGCCGGGGATGTACACGCACACCGTGCATCCCCTGCACATCATCCAGGAAGCAATCGACAACGCGGTCGACGAGGCGCTCGCCGGGCACGGCAAGAAGATCACCATCACCGTGCACAAGGACGCCTCGGTCGAAGTCGAGGACGAGGGCCGCGGCGTGCCGGTCGACATGCACGCGGAGGAGAAAAAGCCGGCGGTCGAGGTGGCCTTCACCATGCTGCACGCGGGCGGCAAGTTCTCGCGCACGGGCGACGGCGCCTATCACATCTCCGGTGGCCTGCATGGCGTCGGCGTCGCCGTGTCGAACGCGCTCTCCAAGCGTTGCGAGGTCACCGTGTTCCGCGATGGGCAGAAGCACACCATCGCGTTCGAAGGCGGCGAGCTCAAGCAGAAGCTCAAGAGCGAGAAGATCAAGGAGCGCCGCACCGGCACAGTGGTAAGACTTTGGCCGGACCCGAAGTATTTCGACTCGCCGAGCATTCCGATCCCGGAGCTCGAGCACCTGATCCGCTCGAAGGCCTACCTGCTGCCCGGCCTGACGATGGTGCTCGACGTCGAAGGCAAGGATCGCAAGACGTGGAAGTACGAGCGCGGCATGGCGCAGTACTTCGAGACCATGCTCCAAGGGCGCGAGCTGGTGGCGCCGATGTTCAGCGGCGAGAAATTCTTCCAGCAGACCGACATCACCGAGATCGAGCCGGGCGAGGGCGCGTCCTGGGCGATCGGCTGGGTCGCCGACGGCGACGTGTTCGCCGAGAGCCATGTCAACCTGATCCCGACGCGCTCCGGCGGCACGCACGAAGCGGGATTCCGCTCCGGAATCTTCGAGGCGCTGTCCGCGTTCATCGATACGCGCGCGCTCGCGCCCAAGGGCGTGAAGATCGTGGCCGACGACCTCTGGCAGCGCGCCTGCTTCACGCTCTCGGCGCGCATCGTGCGCACGCAGTTCCACGGCCAGACGAAGGAGAAGCTCACCACGCGGCACGCCGCGAAGCTTCTCGAGATGTGCGTGCGCGACCCGTTCGAGCTGTGGCTGAACCAGCATCCGGAGGAGGGCAAGAAGATCGTCGAGCTCACCATCGAGCAGGCGATGGCGCGCTTGTCCAAGGGCAAGAAAATCGAGCGCAAAAAGTCGAGCGGCATCGCCACGCTGCCCGGCAAGCTGGTCGACTGCGCGAGCGGAGACGTGACGAGGAACGAATTGTTCCTGGTGGAAGGCGATTCGGCCGGCGGCTCGGCGAAGGAAGCGCGCGACAAGGAAACGCAGGCGCTCTTACCGCTGCGCGGCAAGGTGCTCAACACCATGTCGAAGGACAGCCGCACGGTGCTCGCCAACAAGGAGCTGCAGGCGATCGCCACCGCGATCGGCGTCGACCCGCACGGCGCCGAGGATGCCGTGGACCTGAGCGGCGTGCGCTACGGCAAAGTCATCCTGATGACCGATGCCGACGTCGATGGCGGCCACATCCAGGCCCTGCTCCTCACGTTCTTCTTCATGCACGCGCCGAAGCTCGTCGCCGCGGGGCACGTCTACGTCGCGCAGCCGCCGCTTTATAAGGTCGAGGTGCCCTCGCAGGGCAAGGGCAAGCCGGCGCGCCGCGTGTACTGCCTGGACGACGACGAGCTCGCCGAAGTCCTCGCGCAGCTGAAGAAAGAGAAGGTGCGCGACGGCAGCTGGGAGATTTCGCGCTTCAAGGGCCTGGGCGAGATGAGCCCCGAGCAGCTCTGGGAAACGACGATGAACCCGGACACGCGGCGCCTGGTGCGCATGCAGCTCGACGCCAGCGAGCTCAAGAAGGCGCGCGCCACCTTCGAGCTCCTGATGGACTCCGGCGAAGCCGAAGGCCGGCGCAACTGGATGAGGGAGCACTGGAAGACCGTTGAAGCCGACGTCTAAGAAAAAGAAACAGACGCCATTCTGGGAACGCGCGTACCAGGGCCACGCCTACTGGCTCGGAAAGCAAAAGCTCGGCAAGGTCACCCTGGCCGGCAAGAACCAATACACATGGGAAGCCGCCGGCAAGGCCGGTGGCGCCGACGACTTGGACAAGGCGAAGAAGGCCGTCGAGCTGGCCGTCTTCATGGCAGACAAGCAGCTGGATCTCTTCAGCGAATAGATAAATGGACGATACCCAAACGCTGGATCTCTTCACTCCCGATAACGGCGACGAAGCCGCGCCGATCGAGCAGCACGCCTCGCACGCCTACCTCGGGTACGCGGTGTCCACGGTCAAGTCGCGCGCGCTGCCCGAGATCGCCGATGGCCTCAAGCCCGTGCAGCGGCGCATTCTCTACGCGATGGCGGACGCCGGCGGCACGGGGTTTGCGAAGTGCGCCCGTTTCGTCGGCGAAGTGCTGGGCAAATACCACCCGCACGGCGACTCCTCGACCTACGAGGCGCTGGTGCACCTCGCGCAGCCGTTCTCGATGCGCTATCCGCTGATCGAGGGCCAGGGTAATTTCGGCTCGCGCGACGGCGATTCGGCCGCGGCCTATCGATACACCGAAGCTCGGCTTTCCCGTTTTGCCGAATTGATGCTGGCGGAAATTGGCGAGGGCACCGTCGATTTCGTGAAGAACTACGACGGCAAGTTCGAGGAGCCGGTGCTGCTGCCCGCGCGGCTGCCGTTTGGCTTGCTGAACGGTTCCTTCGGCATCCCCGTCGGGTTCTCGACCCGCATCCCGTCGCACAACCTGAAGGAAGTGGCGGAGGCCGCGGCGCACGTCATCAAGCACCCGCGTGCAAAGCTGGAAGACGTGCTCGAGATCCTGCCCGGGCCGGACTTCCCGGGCGGCGGCCAGCTGATCTCGCCGCCGGAGGAGATCCGCCAAGCCTACGAGACCGGGCGCGGGTCGCTCCTCCTGCGTTGCAAGTGGGAGCGCGAGAATCTCGCGCGCGGCCAATGGAGAGTCGTGGTCACGGAGCTGCCGCACGGCGTGTCGGTGCGCCAGGTGATGGAGGAGATCGAGGCGCTCGCCAATCCGAAGCCGAGCTTCGGCAAGAAGGAAGTCACGCAGGAGCAGAAGCGCCTCAAGCAGTTCATCCTCGAACAGGTGGAGGGGGTGCGGGATGAATCCGACCGCAAGTCGAAGCTGCGCCTCGTGATCGAGCCGCGCTCCTCGCGCCTCAATCCGGAAGACATGATGGCGGCGCTGCTGGTGCACACGTCGCTCGAGAGCCGGTATGCGGTGAACCTCACCTGGCTCGGCCTCGACGGCTTGCCTGAGACCAAGGGCATCGTCGACGTGCTGCGCGAATGGGGCGAGTTTCGCGTCACCACGGTGCGGCGGCGCACGCAATTGCGCCTCGACCGCGTGCAGGAGCGGATCGAGATCGTCCTCGGGCGCCTGCTCGCCTACGCGAAGATCGACGAGATCATCAAGCTGATCCGCGCGAGCGAAGACCAGCCGCAGGCGAAGCAGAAGCTGCGCGACAAGTACAAGTTCACCGAGCGCCAGGCCGAGGACATCGTCAACCTGCGCCTGGGCCAGTTGACGCGCCTCGACGGCATCAAGCTGAACGACGAGAGAAAGGGGCTGGAGGCCGAGCGCAAGGAATTGAAGAGCCTCCTCGACGACGACAAGGAGCTGAAGAAGCTCGTCGTGAAGGAGCTCGCCGAGGACTCGAAGAAGTACGGCGACGAGCGCCGCACCCTGATCAAGAAGGCCGAGCGCGCGCAAGTGGAGCGCACAGTGGTGGAGGAGCCGCTGAGCGTGATCCTTTCCCGCAAGGGATGGATCCGCGCGCGCACCGGGCATGGACTCGATGTCAGCACGCTCACCTTCAAGGAGGGCGATGCGCTCGCGCAGACGCTCGAGTGCAAGACCACCGACACGGTGACGGTGCTCGCCGCTTCCGGAAAGACGTTCAGCATTGCCGCCGCCGACATCCCGAGCGGCCGCGGCGATGGCGCGCCGGTCAACACGCTCGTCAATTCCAGCTCCGATGCCATCGTCTGGATGGCGAGCGGCGACCCCGGCCAGCGGCTGCTCATGAACAGCAGCGCCGGATTGGGCTTCCTCTGCAAGCTCGGCGACCTCGCGTCGAAGACGCGCCAGGGCAAGGACTTCTTCGCCGTCAATGAAGGCGCCGCAGCCCGAGCGCCCGCGCGAGTCACCGAGGGCAAATATGTCGCCGCCCTTTCGTCCGACGCGCGCCTGCTTCTCTTCGAGATCGGTGAATTGCCGGAGCGTCCGAATGGCGGCGTCGGCGTGCAGCTCATCGCGCTGCCCGAGGCGACGCTCGCCGATGTCGCGATCAGCGACGGCAAGCAGCTCGTCGTCTCTGGCATCAAGCGCAAGAACCGCGCGGTGGAGACGCTCGCCGCCAAGCAGCTCGCCGAGCACATCGGCAAGCGCGCGCAGCGCGGCAAGCTCGCTGACGTCGGCTTCCGCCCCGACCGGTTAGGTGAATGAGCGCCTGACGCATTGGAAGCCCGTCTGGGCGCCGGCGGCCATCCTCGCGATGTCCGCGCTGGTAGTCTGGATGGGCTCGCCGCTGCCCCAATCCCTGTCGGGCCTGCGCACTGCGGGGCCCTACGCAGCACTGATCGCGGCGCTGGCGCTCGCCTGGGGATTCAATCGCGGCCGCTCGTTCGTGATCGCCGCGTCGCTCCTGGGTGGCTTTGCCGCTTGGAGCGCCTGGCCGACCAAGCCGGTGTACACCGCGCTGGTCGTGCTCGTGCCGGTCAACGCATTGCTCGCCATGCTCGCGCCCGAGCGAGGCGCGCGGTACCGCGCGGCCTATGGCTGGTGCGCGCTGCTGGCGGCAGAAGCGCTTGCCCTGTGGTGGATCGGCGAGCGCGGCGCCGCCTTCGCCGTCGATCAATGGTGGCTGCTGCGCTCGCCGCCCACGCCGGTGGTCGGGCGCCTCGCCTTCGGTGCGGCCTTCGCGTGCGCCGTCTGGCGGGCGTGGCCGGACTTCAAGCCGATTCCGATCGGCAATGCGGCCGCCATCGCCGCGTTCTTTCTCGCCGCTGAGTGGGCGCAATCGGCGGGCGCGTACTCGGTCTTCATCAGTGCCACCGGCGTATTGCTGATCGCGGCGCTGGTGCAGGAGTCGCATCAGCTCGCGTTCCGCGACCAGCTCACCGGGCTGCCCGCGCGGCGCGCGCTCGAGGAGCGCATGCGCAGCCTCGGCGAGCGCTATGCGATCGGCATGGTGGACGTCGACCACTTCAAGCAGTTCAACGACACGCACGGCCACGACGTCGGCGACCAGGTGCTCAGGCTCGTCGCCGGACGCCTCGCGCAGGTCGGCGATGGCATTGCCTACCGCTATGGCGGCGAGGAATTCAGCGTGCTTTTCCCGGGCAGCACCATCGCCGCGGCCGAGCGCTCCCTCGAGGCGATCCGCGGCTCCATCGAGACCTACCGCATGGCGGTGCGCGGCGCCGATCGCCCGAAGTTGGCCGAGGAGGGCGCGCGCCGTCGCGGAGACAAGAGCGTCGAGAAGGTTCTTTCGGTCACCGTGTCGATCGGCGTCGCCGAGCCGACCGACCAGCACGCGACACCGCGCGCGGTATTGAAGGCAGCCGACGAGGCGCTCTACCGGGCGAAGAAAGGCGGGCGCAATCGAGTAGGCCGCTGACGCGGTACAGGAGTTGCAGCGTCCCGGCCAAAGGAGACGCTCATGCGAAAGGTATCGCTCTTCATCGTCCTCGCTGCGGCCAGCCTGCCGGTTGCCGCGCAGCAGCAGCAGGATCAGCAACCTTCACCGGGAACCGAGCAGCAGCAGATCCGCAGCGGCCAGACTGACCCGGTGCTCGTCAACCGCGCACGCGCCGACGGTGCCGCGGGCGGGACCGCGCCGGTACCGCCGGAGAAGCGCAAGGCAGTTGGCGCCGGGGCGGGCCCGCACCTGCACGACCATGCGCCGAGCCCGCAGAAGCTGCCGAAGGATGAGCCGGTCGCGCCACCAAAGTAGGCACGCCGATTGCGGTAGTTCTACAGCTATTCCATTTCCCTATCAGGAGGCACTGTATGCGTAAAGTATTCCCATTTCTTCTTTCCGGTCTTCTCGCCGTCTCGTTCAGCCAGCTAGCGGCGGCGCAAAGCACCACCACGCAGGGCGGCGCGAACGCGGGGGCCGACACCAAGGTCGACAGCGGCTCGAAGAGCACCGACTCGGGCTCCACCTCCGCCATCGGCGGCTCCTCGACCGGCTCGAGCACGGGCGCCGGCGCCACTGCCGACACCCCGAACAAGGCTGGCAAGCACAAGGGCCAGGCGAAGAATAAGAACAAGAAGGACAAGCACATGGACAAGCAGTCGAGCACCACCAAGTCCGACAAGGACACGACGGCGGCCGGCTCGACGTCCTCGAGCACGAAGAGCAAGACCGGCTCGAGCGCCGCGGCTGGCGGCTCGGCGGCGACGCCCAGCACGCAGTCGGGCGCGGGCCAGAGCCTGCCGACCAAGCCGGACACTTCCGCAGCGCCGGCGAAGACCGACAGCGCCGTGAAGAGCGGCTCGCAGTCGCCGACGAAGTCCGAGAAAAGCGACTAAGGAGCTTTCGCTTTAACCAAGGAGAGCGGGCCGAGTGCCCGCTCTTTTTGTTTGGAGAATGCACATGAAATCGTTCCTACTGCTTTTTGCCTTGGCCGCGTTTGCAGCCCATGCGCAGGACATGAAGCCGACCAAGGATCCGGTGCCCTCGCCGAGCGACTTGCGCGGCGCCACGGGCGAAGATCGGCCGCAAGGCCAGGCGCGCGAGGCGCGCACGCCGAGCCCGAGCGACCTCGCCACGGAACGTCCGCGCACGGACGGCGATCGGCCGACGAGCGCGATCCAGGATCCGCGCAACGCCGGCGCCGGCGCTACGCGGCCCGCGCCCAGTCCGTCGGATCTCGCGGCTCCCCGCCAGTAGTTCGTGTATCGTCGCGCGGCATGGCGATCACGATTGCCGAGTCGGAGGTCGAGCTCATTGCCGTGCGCGCACAAGGCGCCGGCGGCCAGAACGTCAACAAGGTGTCGAATGCGGTGCACCTGCGCTTCGACATCCGGCGCTCCTCGCTCCCCGAGGATCTGAAGGAGCGCCTGCTGCGTTGGGGCGATCAGCGCGTCACGCGCACTGGCGTGATCGTGATCAAGGCCCAGCAGCACCGCAGCCTGGAGATGAACCGTGCCGAGGCCCTCGCGCGTCTCAATGGGCTGGTGGCGGCGGCAGCGCACATTCCGAAGCAGCGCCGCGCGACGCGGCCGACGCGGGGCTCGCAGAAACGTCGTATCGAAGGCAAGAAACGCCGCGGCGAGATCAAAGCCCTGCGGCGCAAGTCCGTCGAGTACTAGCTTAGGCCCAGCAGCTCCACCTCGAAGAGCAGCGTGGCATTCGGCGGGATCACGCCGGCCGCTCCGCGCGCGCCGTAGCCTAGCGTGGCCGGAATGGTGAGCTTGCGCTTGCCGCCGATCTTCATGCCGCTTACGCCTTCGTCCCAGCCGCGGATCACCTCGCCGCGACCGAGGGAAAACTGGAACGGCTGTCCGCGGTCCTTGCTCGAATCGAACTTGTTGCCGTTCTCGAGCCAGCCCGTGTAATGCACGCTGACCCGCTGTCCGGCGCTTGCCGTTGCGCCGTCGCCAACAACTAAGTCCTCGATGAGGAGTCCGCTCGCGGTTTTAATGGAAGTCATGGCAGCCTTTCCCGTATAAGAACGATTGTACGGAGCCGATGTGACACCCGCTGAACTCCTGCAAAACGTCATCGCCGCGGTGGAAGCCGAAGGCCGCCTGCTGCGCGCGGAGTTCTACGGGCCGCAGGGGCCGCGCGGCCGGCGCGGAAGCTGCCCCGCTGACCGCGAGATCGAGGAGCGGCTGCAGGTCGCGCTGCAGGCGCTCGTGCCGGCCAAGTTCTGCGGCGAGGAATGCGCCATCACGCCGGGCACGCGCGAAGGCTGGGCGTGGCTCGTGGATCCGCACGACGGTACTTTCGAATTCACGGCCGGCCGGCGCGGCTCGGCGATCTCCGTCGGGCTGGTGCGTGAAGGCAGCCCGGTGCTCGGCGTCGTGCACGCGCCCGATGCGCCGGACCGTGGCCCCGACACGATAGCGTGGGCGGAGGATGCGGGCCCGCTGCTGCGAAACGGCCGCGCGATCCATACGAACCTCGCGCAAGAGCAGGTCGGTCCGGGCAAGCTCGTGTGGGCCACGGCTTCGTCGGCATGGCGGCCGGAGATATGGTCGCGCGCGGCAATGCCCGCGCGCTACATCGCCATGCCAAGCATCGCGTATCGCCTCGCGCGCGTCGCGGCCGGCGACGGCATCGCCACGGTGTCCATCCACGGCGTGAACGAGTACGACATTGCGGCGGGCATGGCGCTCATTCGAGGCGCCGGCGGCGTCACGCTCGACCGGCAGGGCGCCGAGATCCGGCTCGAGGGAAATTCGGAGCGCCGGGTCACCGGCTGCTTCGCCGGCGCGCCGGCGGCGGCGGCACAGCTCGCCCGGTTCGACTGGTCGCTTCTCGACACCGAGCCGCGCCGCGAGCCGCGCGTGGCCCTCGGCTTTCCACGCAAAGATGAGCCCGCGCGCCTCGCGCGCGCCCAGGGCGCGCTCCTTGGCCAGGTGATCGGCGACAGCCTGGGCGCGCGGGTGGAGCTCAAGCCGGCGGCCGAAATCCAATCGCTCTTCCCGCACGGCGTGCGCGAGCTCGGCGACGGCGGCGTCTACCACACGATGGCCGGGCAGCCGACCGACGACAGCGAGATGGCGCTTGCGCTCGCGCGCGCCATCGTACGCGATGCGAAATACGACGCGCAGAAGGTGCTCGACGCGTACCGCGGCTGGCTCACCTCGCGGCCGGTCGATGTCGGCATCACCACCGAGCGCGGGCTGCTCGGCCTCAATACCACCGAGAGCGAATCGAACGGCTCCTTGATGCGCGTCTCGCCGATCGGCATCTGGGCGGCCGGCGACCCGGCCCTCGCCGCGCGCACTGCGCGGGACGACTCGATGCTCACGCATACCAGCCCGACGTGCGTCGAAGCCTGCGCCGCCTATTGCGCGGCGATTGCCGCCGGCGTCGGCGGCGCGAGCCGCGACGAAATGTTCGAGGTCGCGGCGGCGCACGCCAAGGGGCCGGCGCACGAAGTGGTGAAGCGTGCGGCAAAAGGCGTCGCGCCCGCCGACTATTTCACTCATCCGGGCTGGGTGCTGCTCGCGCTGCATAACGCCTTCTCGTGCCTGCAGCACCTCGGCTTCGAAGAGGCTCTGGTGCAAACCGTTGGCCGCGGCGGCGACACCGACACGAACGCTGCCATCGCCGGCGCGCTTCTCGGCGCGCTGCACGGCCGGGATGCGATCCCGGCCCGGTGGGTCCTACCGGTTCTCGCCTGCCGGCCGCTCGCCGAGGCCGGCGCGTTGCGGCCGCGGCCGACCGAGTACTGGCCCGACGACATCCTGGAGCTTGCCGAAGCCCTGCTCTGCGCGCGGTAACACCTTGCAACAATCCCGGTCGGCGCGCGTCATGCGCGCGCGCTACAGTGGCCGAAGCCAATGAGTCCTTTCCGATACGCGGCGGTCTTTTTTCTCGCCGGTTGCGCGTCGGCGCCGCCGAGCGCACCACCTCGACCGGCGCTCGTACCGATCGAATGGCGTGAAGACTCGCGCGCGCTGCAGATCGCCGTGCTGAACCGCGTGAGCTGGGGAGCGAATCGCACGACGTTCGATCAGATCGCCGCCGTCGGTTCTGCGCGCTGGCTCGCTCGTCAGCTCGAGCCAGCGCCGGCCGCGTTGCCGGCCGAGGCACAGGCCGCCATCGACGCGATGACGCTCTCGCGGCGGCCCATCGAGGATATTGCGAGCGAGCTCGAGCGCCAGCGCCGCGCGTTCCAGACGCTCCCGGAAGGCGAGAAAAAAGCCGAGCGCCAGGCGTACCAGCAGGAGCTCGGCCGGCTCGGCCGCGAAGCGCAGGCAAGGATGCTATTGCGCGCGCTCTACTCGCCGAACCAGCTCGAGGAGCACATGACGTGGTTCTGGATGAACCACTTCAACGTCTTTCAGTTCAAGGGACCGCTGCGCGCTTTGATCGGAGATTACGAAGAGCATGCGGTGCGACCGTACGCGCTTGGCCGCTTCCGCGATCTCCTGGGCGCGACTGCCCGGCATCCTGCCATGCTGATTTACCTCGACAACGCGAGGAACCGCGCCGGGCGAATCAACGAGAACTACGCGCGCGAGCTGATGGAGCTGCATACGCTCGGCGTCGAGGGCGGGTACACCCAGCGCGACGTGCAGGAGCTCGCCCGCGTGCTCACGGGATTCAGCATCGACCCCGAAACGGCGAGCTTCCGCTTCTATCCGCGCCGGCACGACGCCGGTGCGAAGACATTGCTCGGCACCGCGATCCGCGGCAAAGGCGCGGCCGAGCTGGACGAGGCGCTGGATGTGCTCGCGCGCTCGCCGGCGACGGCCCGCTTCGTCTCGCGCAAGCTCGCCGTGTTCTTTGCCGTCGACGAGCCGCCCGCCGAGTTGGTCGAGCGCATGGCGCAGAGCTTCGTCGCGACCGATGGAGACATCGCGCAAGTGCTGCGCACGCTTTTCGTCTCAACGCAGTTCCGCGACTCCCTTGGCACGAAATTCAAGGACCCGTTGCACTACGCGTTGTCGGGGCTGCGGCTCGTGCTCGATTCGCGTCCGCTGCCTGATGCCCAACCGGTGATCGGTGCGCTCGCCCGCATGGGAGAGCCGCTGTACGCCCGCCAGACGCCGGACGGCTATCCGCTGACGCGCACCGACTGGGCGAGCGCCGGGCAGCTCACTACGCGCTTCGAAATCGCGCGCGCGATCGCCTACCGCGCCTCCGGCGACTTGTGGCAGGAGCCGCTCGGGGCCCTGAGCGACGCGACGCGCCAGGCGCTCGAGCAGGCCTCGTCGGCGCAGGAGCGCAACCTTCTGCTGCTCTCCTCGCCGGAATTCATGCAGCGATGAACCGCCGGCAATTCCTGGTCTCTCTGCCGGCGGTTTATTCGGCCACGCTGGTCGCCGCGCCATCGGCGCCGGCCCGCCTGCTTGTCGTCTTCCTGCGCGGCGGCTACGACGCCGCGAACCTTCTCGTGCCGATTTCTTCCGGCGATTACTACGCGGCGCGGCCCAACATCGCGATCGCCCGCGATGCGGCGCTTGCCATCGATACGGAGTGGGGGCTGCATCCCGCGCTAAGGGAGACCGTGCATGCGCTGTACCTGAAGCGTGAGGCGGCGTTCATCCCGTTCGCCGGCACGGACAACCTGAGCCGCAGCCATTTCGAGACACAGGACGTGATCGAGCTTGGCCAGCCAGCCGCTCGCCGCTACGGTTCCGGATTCATGAATCGCCTGGCCGGTGAGCTGGGCGGTGCGCGCGCGATTTCGTTTACCAACCAGCTGCCGCTCGCTTTTCGCGGCGAGGCGCCGGTCACGACGCTGGCCTTGAATGCGCCCGCCAGTCCGGCGCTCGATGCGCATCAAAGCGCGTTGATCGAGCGCATGTACAAGGACACGCCATTCGAGGCGAGCGTGAGCCAGGGGTTCGCATCGCAGGAAGCGCTGCGGCGCGAGCTGGGCGACGAAATGCGCGCCGCGAACCGCAATGCAGTCAACGCCCGCGGCTTTGTCGAGCAGGCGCCGCGCATCGCGCGGCTCATGGGCGGCAACTATCGCCTCGGTTTCATCGATGTCGGCGGCTGGGATACCCACGTGGGCGAAGGCAGCGCGCAAGGCTATCTCGCCATGCGCCTGGACGAATTGGGCCGCGGCCTCGCCGCCTTCGGCACGGCGATGGGCACGGCTTGGCGCGACACCGTGGTCGTGGTGCTGAGCGAGTTCGGCCGCACCTTTCGCGAGAACGGCAATCGAGGGACCGATCACGGCCACGGCAGCGTGTACTGGCTGATGGGTGGCGGCTTGAGCGGCGGCCGGGTAGCCGGCGAGCAGCTGCGCGTCTCGCGCGCGTCGCTTTTGCAGGAGCGCGATTACCCGGTGCTGAACGAATACCGCGCCGTGCTGGGCGGCCTCTTCGGCCGGCTCTACGGGCTGGAACCGCACCGTCTGGCGAAGATCTTTCCCGGCGTCGCGCCCCGCGACCTCGGCGTGCTTTAAACTCTCCCGTAAGGGAGAGGCATGACGCCGGAAATCCTGGCGGCGATGATCGGGCTCGCGGTGATCGCGCCGGCGGTGTGGTTGTACAACCGTCTGGTCGCCGACCGCAATCTGGTGCGCCAGGGTTTCGCCGACATCGACGTCCAGCTCAAGCGCCGCGCCGACCTCGTGCCGCAGCTCGTGGAAGCCGTGCGCGCCTACGCCGCTCACGAGAAGGCGCTCCTCACCTCGATCGCGGAGCTGCGCGCCGCCGCCGTCGCCGAGCCGAAGCTCGCCGAGCGCTTCGTGCACGAGCGGTTGCTCGGCGAGCGGCTCGGCAAGCTCTTGCTGCTGCAGGAAAATTATCCCGAGCTCAAGGCCGACGCCAACTTTCGCGATCTGGCGAAAAAGCTCGTCGACATCGAAGACAGTCTGCAATACGCCCGGCGGTTCTATAACGGCGCGGTCCAGCAGTACCTGACCCGCATCGAATCCTTTCCGGACATCCTGATGGCGAAGGCCTTGCGCTTTCGCCCAATGCCTTTCTTCGAGACCGCCGACCGCGACAGCGTTCGGGTGACGCTTTGAGCCGCTGGCTGGTGCTCGCGGCCTGGCTGCTCGCCGCGCCCGCACTCGCACTGGAGCGCGTGGTCGACTTCCACAGCGCGATCCGCATCCAGGCCGATGGCGTGCTCGATGTCACCGAGCGCATCGTCGTCGAGGCGGAAGGGCGCGAGATCCGGCGCGGCATCCTGCGCGATTTCCCGACCGACTACGGCGACCGCTTCGGCAATCGAGTGAGCGTCCCGTTCGAGGTTCTGAAGATCATGCGCGACGGCTCATCGGAGACCTGGAGCACGGAGCGGCTCTCCAATGGCGTGCGCATCCGCATCGGGGGCGCCGACGCCTTGCTTGCGCATGGCTCGCACGTCTACGAGATCACCTACCGCACCGCGCGGCAGATCGGCCACTTCCCCGACCACGACGAGCTCTACTGGAATGTGAACGGCAATGGCTGGGTCTTCGCGTTCGACCACATCTCGGCCGAAGTGCAGCTCCCCAAGGCCGTGCCGGCGCGCGAGCTGCGCGCGGAGGCCTACACCGGGGCGCAAGGCGCGCGCGGACGCGACTACCAATACATGGTGCGCGACGGCGCCGTTGGCTTCACCTCCACGGCGCCGTTCCGGCCGCGCGAGGGCATGACGATCGTCGTCGGCTTTCCCAAGGGCATCGTCAGCGAGCCCGGTTTCTTGCGGCGCATCGGGTGGCTGTTGTCGCAGAACAAAGGCGTCGCGGCCGGCCTCGCTGGCTTCGCGCTGATGCTCGCCTTTCTCTATTGGCGCTGGGTCGAAGTCGGCCGCGACCCGGTCGCAGGTCCCAGGTTCCCGCGCTATGAAGCGCCCAAAGGGCTGGGCGCAGCCGCGGTGCGTTTCATCGACCGGCAAAGCTTCGACGATCGCTGCTTCGCCGCCGCGCTCCTGGGCCTTGGCAGCCGGGGTTTCCTCAAGATCCAGCAATCGGGGGGTGCGTTCATCCTGGAGCCCACCGGCAAGGCGGTCGAGTTCCTGGCAGGCGAGCGCACGGCCGCGCGGCTCGCGACGACGAGACGCACGCTGTACCAGCAGCATGACCCGACCGTGCAAGTGGTGCGCGACGACCTCGAGCGGGAGCTGCGGTTGCTCTACGAGGAAAAGGCATTCAGTCGCAACCATGGCTCGCTCGCCGTCGGCGCGTTCCTGGGCACCTGCACGTTAGCCGCCATGGTCGTGATGCACGCGCCGCTGCTCGCAGGCATCCTCATAGGCTTACTCCTGGTCGGGACGCTGGCAGCCTTCTACCGCTGGATGCCGGCATATTCGGCGAACGGCCGGCGTCTCGAGGACGAGATCGAAGGGCTGCGCCAGTACCTCGGCGTCGCGGAGCGCGATGAGCTCGCCCGCAGCAAGGCGCCGCCAAAGACTCAGCAGGAGTTCTCGAAATTCCTGCCCTATGCCGTGGCGCTGGACGTCGAGAAGACGTGGGCCGACCGCTTCGCGATCGCGCTTGGCAGCGCTGCAATGGCCCAGGCGGTCGCGGACTGGTACCAGAGCTCCGAAGGTTTCTCAGTGTCCGGCTTGACGAGCTCGGTCTCGTCCCTCGGCGAGACGATCAGCTCGGCCGCGACGCCGCCGGGCTCCAGCTCGGGCTTCTCCGACAGCGGCGGTGGCGGCGGTGGCGGGTCGTCCGGTGGGTCGTCCGGTGGCGGCGGCGGCGGAGGCGGCGGCAGCGGCTGGTAATTACTTTCGCTCGAATCCGCGCACCAGCGAAGCGCGCGCGGCGCCCGCCTGCATGAGCAGCGAAAAATCCGAGCCGCTGAGGATCAGCTGCACGCCCATGGCGATGTGGCGCTCGAGGAGCTCGGGCGTGTACATGCCGCCCATGCCGGGAAACTTGCCGTGCTTGCGGCAGGCCGCGATCACCTTCCGGTAGGCCTCGGCGACGCGCGCATCGTTGAACTGGCCGGGAATGCCCATCTCGAAGCACAGATCGTTGGTGCCGATCAGGAGCGCGTCGACGCCCGGCACGGCGGCGATCTCCTCGCAGTTCGCCACGCCCTGGGGCGACTCGATCATCACCACGACCAGCGTTTCTTCGTTCACCGCGCGCGCCGTCTCGCCGATCGGCATCGAGGCGAAGCCGGTCTGCTGCAGGCCGCCGCCCATCGAGCGCTTGCCCACCGGCGGAAAGCGGCAGGCGTCGGCGACGCGCTTCGCCTCCTGCGCGGAATCCACATGCGGAAAGACGATGCCCTGCGCGCCGTTATCGAGGATGCGCGAGGCGTGCCAATGCTCGAAGCCCGCGACGCGCACGAGCGGGGTGATGCCCACCGCCAGCGACGCCGCCGCGATCTGCGCCGCCATGTCGAGGTCCATCGAGCTGTGCTCGCAGTCGATGAAAAGCCAATCGAATCCGGATGTCCTGGCGATTTGGGCGATGTCTACCGTGCGCGCGTTACGCACGCCAAGGCCGATGGCCAGCTTGCCCGCGCGCAGTTGGCGCAAAGTGCCGTTGGGAACAATGCTCATGGGTGTCCTCNAGGCCAAAACCCAGACTGTAGCGAATCGTTGACAACAAATGCGCAAGCTCGACGACTTACACGGGGCGGCGGGTTTCAGACAATGAAGTCCCCCTAGAGCCATCTCCTCTCCCTCCCTTGAGGATGGCTCGACCCTAGAGGCCGCCTTCGGGCGGCTTCTTTTTTTTCTACTCCAGCGGCAGCGCCGCCTCCTTCACGAGGCGCCGCCAAAGCGCGAGATCGTCGCGGTTGATCTCCAGCAGGCGCTGCGGCGTCGAGCCGTCGGCGGCATAGCCATAGCTTTGCAGCTTGTCGCGCACCTCCGCGCGCCGCAGGGCCGCGTTGACCTCCCGATTGAGACGCTCGACGATTTCGCGCGGCATCTTGGGCGGACCGAAGATGCCCGCCCATTGCCGCACCGTCACCTGCGGCACGCCAGCCTCGTCGATGGTCGGGACCTCCGGAAGGAGTGAGCTGCGCTCGGCGAGCAGCACGGCGAGCGGGCGCAAGCGTCCGTCCTTCGCCGCCGATATCGCCGTCGAGGTGCTGAGGAAAGCCGAGTGCACGCGGCCGGTCAGGATGTCCGGGTTGAGCGGTCCTTCGCCCTTGTAGGGCACGTGCACCATCTGGATGCCGGTCGCGCCCATCAGCTGCACGTTGTAGAGGATGGAAAGCGCGTTGCCCGTGCCGTAGTTCAGCTTGCCGGGGTTGGCGCGGGCATGGTCGATGAATTCCTTCAGCGTTTTCGCCGGCACGGCGGGGTGGACGTAAAGAAAAACGGTGGCGCGACCGACGAGCGAGATCGGCGTGAAGTCCTTGAGCGGATCGTAGGTGGGGTCTTTGCGCAGCGCCACGGCGGCGGTCATGCCGCTGTTCGTGCCGAAGAAGATCGTGTAGCCGTCGGCGGGTAGGCGCGTCACCTGCTCCGCGGCCACGGAGCTATCGCCGCCGGGGCGGTTCTCCACCACCACCGGCTGGCCGAGCTGCTCCGCCAGCGCCGCGCCGACGATTCGCGTCGTCGGATCGGCGGAGCCGCCGGGCGGGAAGCCGACGATGAAGCGGATGGGCCTGGAGGGATACGGTTGCGCCAGCGCGCTGCTGGCGGCAAGGACGGCAAGCGCCGCGGCGAAAAGTCTCATGCCTCACTGTAGCCGTGATAGATTTACACGGAAACCGTGCATTTATGACCAAGCGCCTGCGAAACCTCACGGTCACGCTGGACGAAGAGACCTTCGCCAAGGCGCGCGTGCGCGCCGCGGAGCGCAACCTGAGCCTTTCGCGCTTCATCGGCGAGCTCTTGCGCCGCGAGCTGCGCCACGACGACGCATACGAATCGGCCTATCGCACGTGGCGCGCGGCCAAGCCTTTCGCGCTCAAGGGGTCCGCCGAGCGCTATCCGAAAAGGGAGGAGCTCCATGACCGTACGCTGCTTCGTCGACGCTAGCGTGCTGTTGCAGGCGCGCGACGCCCGCGATCCGCTCAAGCAGCAGCGCGCCGCCGAATGGCTCGAGCGGTTGTGGCAGCAGCGCTCCGGACGCACGAGCGTGCAGGTGCTCGCCGAGTTCTACGCAATGGCGACACGCCGGCTCTCATCACGCGTGCCGGAAGATCTCGCCTGGGACGACGTCACCCGCTATCTCACCTGGCTGCCGCAGGAAACGGACGAAGCGTTGTTGCGGCGCGCGCGCGAGATCGAGCGCCGCCACAAGCTCTCGTGGTGGGACAGCACCGTGGTGGCGGCGGCGCTTATGCAGGACTGCCTGCTCCTGCTCACCGATGCTTTGCCCGATGGCGCAGTGTTCGGCGCGCTGGCGGTGCGCAATCCGTACAGCTCGGTGCTGGAAGAGCCGGCCGCCGACTACGCGGTACGCCGCGCGGCTCCGCTGCATCGCCCGCGCGGCCGTCCGCGGCGGCAGTCTCTGACTACCTGATTCACGGGAGGTGAATATCACCACTCCCCGGAACATGGGAGTGTGTTCGCGTGCGGCGGTGCCTACGCTGCCTGCATGCTCAAACTCATCCTTCGATACAGCGCTTGCGCGATCGCCATCGCCGCCTGCGCTGGCTGCGGTGGCGGTGGCGGCGGTGACGAGCCGAAAGCATCCACGCAATCGGGTCCCGACCTGACCGGCGTCTGGGCCGGTTCCTGGCAGGGCAGCGATCCATTCCTCGGCCCGATCAGCGGCACCTGGGAAGTAACGCTGGCGAGGTCCAAATCGAGCGCGGCGGGCCCGGCGCTGCTCCTCGGCATCATCGATTGCATGGAAGGTTTCGCACAGACCTCGCCTGCCTTGGGCAGCACCGTGACGGGCTCGGTCGCACGTGCGCCCTGTGGCAACGTCGACTGGCAGCTCACGGCGATCAACGATGGCGCTGGCACGGCTGCCGGCACGTGGCGCAATCCCGGCACCGGCGGTAACGGCACGTTGAGCGGCGCGCGCATCGCCGCGATCGGCGGGCCGCGCATCCTGCACGTCTATCCGCCGGCCGCACAGCCGGGCGCGCTCGTCGTGATCCGCGGCGAGCAGCTCGGTGCGACCACCAGCCTCACTTTCGGCAATGCGCCGCAGCCGGTCTTCACCGCGGACGCAACGCGCATCGTCGCGCGAGTGCCCAACGGCGCCACCACCGGCCCGGTGCAGGCGACCGGCGCCGCCGGCGCCGCGAGCAGTCCGCGTTTCTTCAGCGTGCAGGCGAGCACGCCGCCGGGGCTGGTCGGCAAGCCGGTGCCGAACGGCGTCGCGCCGGCCGCGCTCGCCGTGAGCCCCGACGCCCGCAAGTTCTACGTCGCGCAGCGCAGCGCCGCGGGCGGCTACGTGACGATGCTGCGCACCGACGGACTGAAGCAGCTGCGCGAATCCACGGCGGTCACGGGACAGCGCGCGCGCAGCGTCGCCGCCAATCCGGACGGTAAGCACGTGTACGTTGCGCTCGAGGGTTGGGGCGTGGATGTGCTCGACGCCGCTAACCTGGCCGTCATCCAGCGCATCGATTTGCCGCTGGACGATCAGGGCCGCGACAATCCGCAGGGATTGGCGGTCAGTCCGGACGGCGGCGTCCTGCTGGTTGGCAGCGGCTCCGCCGGCGGCAGCGTGCACCTGGTGCGCCTCGCGGATTACTCCACTACCCCGATTTTTACGGCCGAGCCTGGAATCGCGCCGCTCGGCATCGCTTTCCATCCGGACGGCTCGCAGGCGTTCATCGCGCTCGCCGACACGAGCGGTGCGGGCGCCGACGAGCTCGTGACGCTCGATGTGACGGCCGGCACGGTAGTGCAAAGAACGCCGGTCGGCATTCGACCCACCGGTGTCGCCGTCAGCCCAGACGGGCAGCGCGTATTCGTGAGCAACCAGGGCGCGAACACCGTGACCGCGTACGACACGGTGAGCCGCAGGGTCCTCTCCACGACCACCGTCGGCGCAGCGCCGACCGGCATGGCCGTGAGTCCCGATGGCACGCGCCTTTACGTCGCTAACCGTGACGGCAACACGGTGAGCGTGCTGTCAGTGAGCACGCGCCTAGTCCTCAGCACCATCGCCGGCGTCGGCACTCAGCCGCTGGCCATCGCCATGCACGCGCAGGGCACCAGCGCATATGTAGCGGCGAACGGCACCTCCGCCATCGTGGAGCTCGGCGGCAACCGCACGCTGAAGGTGGCATTGGCGGGAACCGGCATCGGCCGGGTGCAAAGCGCGCCCGCCTCCATCGACTGCGGCACGGCCTGCGTGGCGCAATTCCCGGTCGGCAGCGCCCTCGCGCTCGCCGCGCTGGCCGACCAGCGATCCACCTTCAGCGGCTGGTCCGGGGACGCCGATTGCGGCGATGGCAACGTCATCCTCAACCAGGACCTGAACTGCATCGCCACGTTCGCTTCGCTCGCGCCGCCGCCCAGCCCGGTCTCCGGTGGCAGTGGTGGCGGCAATCCGGATAGCGGCGGAAGCGGGTGCTTCATCGCCACGGCGGCCTATGGCAGCGCGATGGCGCCGGAGGTAGACCTGCTGCGCGGCTTCCGCGACCGCCAATTACTCACCAACAGCCCCGGACGCGCGTTCGTGGCCTTCTATTACCGGCATTCGCCGCCCATCGCCGACGCGATCCGAATGAGCGACACGGCGCGGGCGGTGGTGCGCGGCGCGCTGTGGCCGCTCGTCATCACGGTCAAGCATCCCGACTGGACGGCGCTCGCCGCGCTCGGCTCGATGCTCGCCCTCGTGCGCAGGAAGCGCCGCCGGCTCGTCAGCCGAGCTTCATCTGCGTGAGTACGGCACGTCCCATCGGGCCGTAGGGATTGCCGAACGTCTCGGCGATCTCGAAGTGGTTGTAGCCCTCGGCGCGGATGATCTCCACGAGCTTGCCCGAGCGCGTGAGCGCGTCGGCAAAGTCCGCCGACTGGCGCTGGAACTCGGGCGTCTCGCGGGAGCCATAGAGGATCACGATCGGCGCGCGGATGGATTGCAGGTTTCGCTGCGGTGAAAGTGCCTGTTCCACTTCATCGCTGAATTTCACGTAGGCCGAGCGCTTCGACAGGCGCGGCCCGCGCAGGTCGTACATACCGCTGCAGAGCGTGTAGCCCTTGATGGCGTCGGCCGCCAGCCCGTGCTTCGTCCAATCGGTCGCCGCCGCCACGCCACCGAGATGCGCGCCGGACGAAGTGCCGGACACGTACACGCGGTTCGCATCGCCGCCAAGGCGCGCGGCGTTCTTCCAGACCCAGGCGATAGCGCGGCGCACCTGGTCGGCCATGGGCAGCAGCTCGCCGCCCGTTTCGACCACGTTGTTGAAGTCGAGCGCGGCGAAATGGGCGCCCGCGTCCACCAGCATCTCGGCCGGAAAGCCGTAGTCGCGCGCGAGCCCCGCGCGCCAGGCACCGCCATGCACGAACACGTTGATCGGT
>C688J18823_10000430_pt1 | contig 24435 bp, 25 predicted proteins | sample HopSoiMetagenom1_FD_18823 | JGI IMG/M metagenome (IMG submission 18823) | reverse complement strand
TGCCAATTAGACGTTGGGTGGTCTGCCGGTGTTAAGGCCGGCGAAGGACCGGTCTGAGCGGCTAGCCTGCAGCCGCCTCAGGTACGGTCCCGAACCTTCTCTCGCGCGAATGGAACTCGTTCACCGCGGTCTGGAGATCGGTCGCCGTGAAATCCGGCCACCGCCGATCGGTGAAGTAGAGCTCCGCGTATGCGCACTCCCAGAGAAGGAAGTCACTCAAGCGCTGCTCGCCGCCTGTTCGAATGAGAAGATCGACATCCCGGCAGTCACCGTCCCAGTGATCGACCCGGCACATCGCGCGTGACAGGGATTCGCGGGTCGCGGACTCGCTATGCCTCAGGGATTCCGCGGCCCTCACCATCGCATCGCGGGAGGAATAGTCAACGGCGATCCTCAGGTCGAGGCGCTGGCAATGGCGCGTCGCTTGCTCTGCGGCCTTGATGGCGCGCAGCAGCTCGCCCGGGATGCGGTCGCGGCGGCCGATGATCCGCATCCGGACATCGTTGGTGACACACCGGTCGGTCTCCGCCACCAGATAGCGTCGGAAGAGACGCATCAGCAGCGCAACTTCGCGCGAAGGACGCGCCCAGTTATCCGCGGAGAATGCGTACAGCGTCAGCATTCCAATCCCGGCATCGGGCGCCGCCTCGACAATTTTCCGCACCACGCGAGCGCCGGCGATGTGTCCGGCGGTGCGAGGCCTGCCGCGGGCATTCGCCCACCGACCATTGCCATCCATTATGATCGCGACGTGAATTCCCCTCTCGGCAGCCGTCTGCTGCGAAGTGCGGGCGTGCGTGTGCTTCACTGGATGATGGGTGTGCGACACTTGATCAGCGTTCTCGGGTGGCGCGGATCAGCGCTTCCATGTGGTCGAGGTATCGCTCGAGCGCGCGGCGCCCGCTGGCGGTAAGCCGGTACTCGGTCTTCGGCATCCGTCCCTCAAACGATTTGGTGCAGGTGATGTACTCCGCCTCCTCGAGCTTGCGCGCATGCACGCTGAGGTTGCCATCGGTCGTCTTCATCAGCTTCTTGAGGTCGCTGAAGCTGAGCGAATCGTTGACCGCGAGAGCGCTCACGATGCCAAGACGCAGGCGCTCGTGAATGAGCCGGTCGAGCGCATCCGCGCGCGCGGATGTCGTCATACCGTCGGATTTTCCACGAACGGTACGCAAGTCGCCCACGTTTGGACGTCGGTCGTCGCGAGCAGCGCCGTGCTTAGCCACCGTGCCTCACCGCGATGGAAACGCCAAACGCGATGTGCAACCCGCCGAAACCGATAGCCATGATCCAGTCGTTCCACGACGTCGGAGTGAAGATCGCGAGCGTCCCGGCGAGCATGAAGCAAATGCCCATCACAGGGACGATCCTCACCGAGAAGGCGCCGCCCGCAACCACGGCCGTGCCGTAGAGCAGCAGCCACATCCCGGGAATGGCACCGACGAGACCTGCCCGATACAGAACAACGGTGAGCAGCGCCCCGACGAACATCGGCGGGGAGAAGCTCAGGACAAATTTTCTGCCGGGTCCGGAGAGAAGCGGAACATGAGCGCGGCGTGCTTTGCGCACGATCGCCCACAGCATCACGCAAGGGGCCAGCACTGCCGCAGCCATCCACACGTAAATCGACCGCAGCACCGAATGCTGGGCAGAAGCTATTGTCGCGGCGACAGTGGCAATGACGCCAACGGCCACCATTCCCCACCCCGATACCGCCGTGAAAGCGCCCGCGGCTTCCATCGTGTCACGGATGAAACGAAGGTTGTCCATCGCCCGCGCATGCAGCGCTGGCGGTTCGGTGGGTGGAACGCGGTGTAGGGGTGTTACCGAAGCCATGGGTCGAAGCTACGCCTGCAGACGATGATTGTCAAGTACTTTGCATTGTAAAGCACGACCCCTGAGGGCTTCCGATTTGAACTCCACAAGCCCCGCTTCGTTCCCCCGCTACGCGAGTGAGATTGGACCCGGCAAAGGATCGCTGGCCGGGAAGCTCTGCTCGACCATTTTGTCGAGACGACGCTCGTCGATGGCGGTCGTCAGGAGCTCCACCAACTTGGCGCAAAACGCCGGCAAATCGTCGGGCTTCCGGCTCGTAAGCAGCTTCTGATCGAGCTGAACCTGTTTGTCCACCCAGGCCCCGCCGGCGTTCTTGACGTCGGTCTCCAGGCTCGGCCACGACGTGATGGTGCGACCGCGCACCGCGTCAGCCTCGACCAGCAGCCACGGACCATGGCAGATGGCCGCCACCGGCTTGTCCAGCTCCATGAACTGGCGAACGAAATCCACCGCATTCTTGTTGGTGCGTAGCTTGTCCGGATTCGCTACCCCGCCGGGCAGGACCAGCGCGTCGAAGTCGCGAGAGCTCACACTCGCGACCTCGCGATCGACCTGGAATTTTTCACCCTTCTCGTCGTGATTCATCGACTGGATTTCGCCGGAGTGGTCAGAAACCAGTATGACCTCGGCGCCAGCCTGCTTCAGCGCATTCCATGGCGCGGCGAGCTCGACCTGCTCCACCCCATCGGTGGCGAGGAATGCGACTTTGCGTCCTTTCAGCTGGCTGGCCATAAGATCTCCCTGTCCAATGTGCGAAGCGTAGAACCTGAGAACAGTCAGAAAATGTGCCACGCAAGTCGGAATCACGGACACCTGTTCCGCGGCCCATTCCAAACCATATTTCGATGTGACAATCGTCGACCTTTACGGCCACCAACAGGTTCGTGACCGCCTCTCAGCGAGCATACGGGCGGGCAAGCTTCCTTCCAGCTTGTTGTTTCAGGGCCCGCGCGGAGTGGGAAAGCAGCGTCTGGCGATATCGGTCGCCCAGGAGCTTCTCTGCGCGAACCCAGAAAAGGCGCCGTGTGGACAATGCCTCAGTTGCCGCTGGGTAGCGCAACTCGCGCATCCTGATCTTCACTGGGTCTTCCCCCGGCCGCGCCTCAAGGACGCCGATCCCGATCTCGAGCAAATCAAGAAAGACTACGCCGAGGCGGTCGAAGAACGCGCCGAAGACAATGGGCTGTATCCGTCGCCATCCGGCTCGGAGGGAATTTACGTGGCGACTGTCCGATACCTCGTGCAGCTCGCCGCGGTAGCGCCGGCGATGCCGAGCGGCACACGTAAGGTTTTCATTATTGGAGACGCCGACCGGATGGTACCGCAGGAGGGTTCGGATATGGCGGCGAACGCCTTCCTCAAACTGCTCGAAGAGCCTCCTGCCAACACGACGATCATTCTGACTTCGAGTGAGCCCGGAGCGCTGCTTCCTACCATTCGCTCGCGCGTCGTGACGGTTCGCATCCCGCTCGTCGACGACAAAACGGTTCGCGCTTTCGTAGAAGACCCAGTCGTAAAGAAAGCACTCGACGAGGAGCACAAGGGTTCCACGACCGAGCGTGTGCGGGCTGCGCGCGGCGCGCCCGGATCCCTTTTCACCGGCGACAGCCAGGCGAAAGCCACCCTCAACGCGCGCCGGATGGTCGACGCCGCCACTAAAGGTCGGGCGTCGGGGATTCATGCGACCGCACTTTTGCAAGGCGTGGCCGGCGCACGCGGAATCTTCGCCGATTCACTCGAGGCTTTAGTGGAACTCCTCGGCGAGCGCGCACGCGACGCGCTTCACCGGAACGATCCGAACGCGGCGGCAGCTGCCAGCGAGGCGGTCGATTCAGTTCTCAGGGCGCTGACTTTGACTGAAACGAACGTCAACCCGCAGCTCATCGCGTCGAAGCTGGTGCGCCAACTCTCGACGACTCTGAAATGAGCGATCTCACCCACGTGGATCCGACGGGGCGCGCGCGAATGGTCGATGTCGGAGCGAAACCCGAAACTGCGCGCACTGCGAGCGCCGAGGGGTTTATTTCGATGGGCGCGGAGACCCTGGATGCAATCGCGAGTAACACGTTGTCGAAGGGCGACGTGATCGCCACGGCGAGAATTGCCGGGGTGATGGCGGCCAAGCGCACCTCGGATCTGATCCCACTTTGTCACCCGATCGCGCTCACAGATGCCGGAGTCGATATAGAAGCGGATCGGACGCTTTCCGGGATACGAGTTACGGCCTGGGCGTCGACGCAGGGACGAACCGGTGTCGAGATGGAAGCGCTCACTGCGGTGAGCGTCGCGCTGCTCACGATCTACGACATGGCGAAAGCGATCGACCGCGGGATGCAGATATCGGGCGTCCGTCTCACGGAAAAACGGGGCGGCACGCGCGGAGACTGGAAGCGTGACTAGGCCGCGCGGTATGGCTCCATGTGGACGAGCACGCCGACCACGCTTGGTACTGCTTCGAGAATCGCGTACTTGACCGTGGCCGCGATCTCGTGCGCTTCCTCCAGTGATATCGTCGGGTCTGCCTGCGCGTGAAGGTCCACGTAAAATCCCAGGCCCGAGCCGCGCACATGCAAATTCTCGATGTGACGCACTCCTGAAACCCGGAGAGCAGCTTGCACCGCGCGCTCTTTGACGGCCCGGTCGGGGGCTTCGTCCATTAACGCCGACACGGCCGGGCCCAGTGTTCGTATGCCGTTCACCGCGACGATAAGCGCGGCAAACAAGGCGGCCCAGTCGTCGGCCGCCTCCCATCCAGGACCACCGATCAGCGCGATGCTGATTCCAATGAATGCCGCGAGCGAGGTAACGGCATCGGCCCTGTGATGCCACGCATCCGCGGTCACGACCGTGCCGCCCACTTCCCTTCCCACTCGCGACACGCGCCTGTAAAGCGTTTCCTTGAGTACGATCACGCCCGCGGCGACGAACAAAGTGAATGGCGCGGGGAGATGATGCGGTGTGACGATCTCGCGAATCGCCAGGATCGAAATGCCCACCGCGGCGCCGATGAGCATCAGTGATACCACTGCGGCAGCCAGCGGCTCCGCCTTTCCATGACCGTACGGATGGTCCTCATCGGCGGGACGGGTCGCGATGCTCAGCCCCATCCATACTATCAGCGACGAAAAAATGTCGGCCGATGATTCGATTGCGTCGGCCACGAGTGCATTGGCGTGACCGACGATTCCCGCGATGAGCTTCACCAGGACCAGCAGGGCGTTGACGAGCAGTCCCGCCTGCGCCCAGCGAATGCTCCGACTCGCGCTGCTACTCACCGCGCGGCGATCTTCTAGAGGTCGGCTTTCTCCAGACGCATCGCCGCCTCGTTGATGCGCGACGCGTAAGTTTCCGCGTCTTCGCCAGATGTCCGACGGGGAATGACGAATTCAGGGCGCTCCGGTTGATCCGAAAAGGGAGTGTTCACGAAGAGATCTCCTCCGCGAGCCACCACAGCGGCTTCGAAGCGATCGATCGCAGTGCTGAGGTCATCCAGCTCACTGCTGCTTTCAGCACCGGTCAACAGGACGCCCTTTTGCCGAATGCGGCCGGCGAACTCTACACCGGCTGCATCACGCTCTTCGCGCCGATGCGGGTCCAGTGTTTCCTGCTGCTCCTCAAAGGTCTCATCTCTCACACAGCCTCCACTTTTTTTTCGGGTCAGCAGCTATTATGCAAGACCCGTGATCACGGCGTGAAAGCTGCGACATTTCTTTGTATCCGTCGAGGGCAAACCAATGTCGCGTGCGTTCGTGAAAGAAGATGCGGGAGCGTGGGGCGATCCCGGCAAGCGGTATTCTCTTCCGTCCCGTGACGATCCGGGCTACGACGAAGCCGCCGCCGAGGCGCTTCTCGAGGCTGCGCGAGCTGGTGACACTGGAAGTGCCGAGAGCGCGACCGGCTATTACTGGGGAGAAAAGCAGCTTCGCCGCTACGTCGAGGTCATTCGTCGGAGAGCGGAGGACGAGGGCGATGAGCGGCTGGCTCAACTTGCCGAGCGCTTTCTTCGCTAGCGTCACAGACGCGGCGAGCCTGGTCGCGTCCACTTGCCGACCCCTCGACGCGTCTGCTACATCCTAGCGATGCAGACGCGGACTCTGATTCTGTTGACAGGAACGGTCATGGTTGTCGTCAGCGGCGCGTGCGGCGCCAACGATGATCGTGCTGCCACTCGCATCCAGGTAATCGACTCCGCTTACGCGCAGTCATGGGAACCGATGGAAGACACGGGAACCGTGTACCGCATCGCCGTTGTATCACGGCTTGGCACCGATACCGTGCGAAACGTGGTGCCGCCTGCTCCGATCATCGTTGGTGACAGCCTCGTCATCGGACTGGTGCAGGCATCGGAAGATTCATCCACACCACAGAGGCAAATATTCAGATTGCGGCTCGGACAGCATCGAGTCGAGACGAGTCCACTTCCCGATGATGTCTGGCCTTCTTATCAGGACGTTCTCGTCTCGCCCGATGGGCGATACATAGCGTACGTCGGCGAGGATACCACCCCGGCAAATCCCGGGACTTATGGAATCGTCCGCGACCTCAGGAGCGGGTCGATCGTAGTGAAAGGTCCGGGCGGCGGCGGTTGCGATTGCGACGACGATTACAATCATGCGCGCTGGTTCGCTCCCGACAGCTTCGAGATCGCTGTTGCACATCGCAACACGAGCGGAGGATGGCAGCGATTCTCCGGCAAGGCGTCCGCGAGCCGTGTACACGTGGATACTCTCAGCGACGAGCCGGATTGGCATTGAGCGACCCCAAGCGCGCTTTCCTTCGTCACACGCTGGCTACCGTCGCTTATCGGGCGGCGAAAGTCGAGCGCGATGCTCCGCCCGGCTTCGGAACTTTCCAGCTCGGGAAGAACGCGCGCACCCCCGTGGAGTTGATCGCACACCTTGGCGACCTGTTCGACTGGGCGGTGAGCATGGCAAGCGGCAAGGAGGCATGGGTGCAGTCAAAGCCTGGCCCCTGGCGCAAAGAAGTCGACCGGTTTCACGCGTCCCTCCTGGCTCTCGATCGGTATCTGGCATCCGACGCGCCACTCGCGGTGACGCCGGAGGAGCTCTTTCAGGGACCGATTTCGGACGCACTGACCCACATTGGCCAGATCGCGATTCTGCGACGGCAAGACAATGCCCCCGTCCGATCCGAGGTCTATGTGAAGGCGGATATTTCGGCGGGCCGGGTCGGCACCGAGCAGCCCAAGAGCCCGTTCGAATTTGACAGCCCACCCGCGTCGAAGTAGAGATACAGGATGCACAACCCGCAGAGCGCGCAGAATCCGCAGGCAGCGCAGGCAGCAGGCCAGGCAGCGCAGATAGCCGGCGAGGCGGCTCGGGCAGCCGGCCGGGCAGCGCAGGCAGTGGGACGCACTGCCCCCTCTGCCACGCCGGACCCGCAGTTCATCGTCCGGGTTCCGTCCGCATCCGGGGAGACTTTTACGATTACACCGCCGCGTACTGCGCGCGATGTGGAGGCGCTAAAGGCGCGGCGCGAAGAGTTGTCCAATCAGCTTCAGTCGGTCGACAGCAGACGCTCGAAGTTGATCAGCCAGCTAAAGCAGACTAGTGATCCAACTGCAGTAAAAGGGCTGGAGAACCGCCTGGCATTGCTCGACGCACGCCAGCTCCAGCTTGAAACCGATATCCAAACAACCGGACAGCAGCTCACGAGTCCGGAAGCGGGCCGACTCGCGACCACATCGGATGCTCCGTTTGCTGGCGGCATGAGCAACCGGCAGCAGACGACCCTTTCCATACTCGGGATAATTTTTGTTCTCTTCCCAATTTCGATTGGGATAGCGCGTGGTCTGTGGAGACGAGCGAGCCGGCAAGGTCCGCCACCAACGGCGTTCGCGCAGACAGCACAACGTCTGGAGCGGCTCGAGGAATCTGTCGACGCAATCGCGGTCGAGGTCGAGCGAATCTCCGAAGGCCAACGCTTCGTTACAAAACTTCTTTCGGAAGGGCAACCGACCCCGAAGCTGGTCGCCGCCCAACGGGCGGGCCAAACAGTCTAGGACAGAGTGTCTCTCAAAAAAAAAGCGCATCCGCATTGGATGCGCTTTTTTTTGTGCAGTCGTTCAGACCGCCGGCGGTCCCGCCCTGGTATCTCCCTCGCTCAGCGTCTGTTGCCGTAACGCCGCCGCGCCCATGAGGCCGCCGAGTCCCATCGACTCCACTGCGGTGCTCGGTACGAGCATCAGCGCTCCCTTTTCCTTGAGTCCCTCGTAGAGGATGTTCATCGCGCGAAGGTGTAGCGCGGTGGGGTTGTTCTGATACGACTTGGCCGCCTCGAAGAAGAGGTGGGCGATTTCCACTTCTGCCTGACCGAGAATGATGCGGGCCGACTTTTCACGAGAAGCCTGCGCTTCTCGTGACATCGCGTCCTGCAGCGAGGTCGGAATCACGATATCGCGCATTTCGACGGACTGAACCGTCACGCCCCACGGATTCGATCGCTGATCTATGAGAGCCTGGAGCTCGGCTTCGATCCGCTCGCGCCCGCGCAACAACTCGGTCAGCGAGGTCCGGCCGATAATGTCGCGAAGCCCGGTTTGCGCAGCCCAGCTCACAGCCTGCGCGTAATCCTGAACCTCGAGCGCTGCCTTCTCGGAGTCGTGGACCATCCAGAAGAGGACGGCATCGACGTTCACCGGTACCGTATCCGAAGTAAGTGTCTCCTCGGCTGCGAAGCTGGTGGTGACGACGCGCTGGTCGATATAAATCGAAACACCCTCGACGAAGGGCGTGATCCAGAAGAGACCCGGGCCCTTCAGTCCGGTGTAGCGCCCGAGGCGGAGCACAATGGCCCGCTCCCATTGCTTGGCGACCTTGGGAGATTGGGCGAAGACAAAGCCGACCACCAGCCAGATGAGGATCCATCCGGGGTTTTGAGTGCCGGCGGTCATCACGACGCCGATTACCACCGAGATCAGCAGAATGAACACGGCAACGACATTGAGGCGACCCTGCGACCGCGAAGCCCGCGCGGCGCGGCGTGCTGCGAGAACTTCGTCCATGGCTGGCATCTATTTCTTCTCCTCGTGTCTGAGCTGGTCGATTAGCTCTGGTAAAGTGAAACCCAACAGCGCTGCATCGCCGACGAAACGCCGGATCAAGTCTCGCAGCTCCCGCTCACGGTGTGTCCGCGCCGCCTGTGGCGTCGGCACCTCGCGAACGAATGTCCCCACTCCGCGCTGTGTCTCCAGGATTCCATCGCGCTCCAGCTGGGCGTAAACCCGCGCCACGGTATTCGCGTTTACCGCGAGATCCACGGCCAGCTGTCTGACTGTCGGCAGCTGCACTCCAGTCTGAAGCGCGCCGGTCGCAATCGCCGCCCGAATTGCCCTGTCCAGCTGGGCGTAGATGGGCGTAGGACTCTTCGGATCCACATCGAAAGTAGGCATTGTCTGCTTGTACTATCACATTAGTACAATACGGGCGCAAGAGAGAACCGGTTTCAGCCCCGATTGGATGGGTTAACAGCTTCCTGGTGGGCTCAACGGCTGTGGGTGTACATCAGCTCGACCAGCTCATCGTACATCCGATCCGCGTCGCTTCCGCCCGACTTTATGGCTCCCGTCGCGCAGTGCTTGAGATGGTTGCGCATCAACTCCCTGCCTACGCCGCGCAACGCTTCCTGGACCGACGAAATCTGGGTCAGTATGTCAGCGCAGTAGCGGTCGTCGTCGACCATTTTCTGCAGGCCGCGCACCTGGCCCTCGATGCGTCGAAGCCGCGTGATGTTTCTTGTCTTTACTTCGGGATCGACACCGACAGCAGTGCGCGATTCGGCGGCATCACGAACCGCGCACCCGCATTCAGCCGCCTTGTCACCCCGATTTGCGCGGCCCGTTTTCGCTTTGGCAGTCAACTCCGTTTCTCCACTCGTGGGTTACGCCAATTTCACCCGGCGCAGGCGCAGACTATTCGTGACCACACTAACTGAGCTGAGCGCCATTGCCGCGCTGGCGAGTATCGGACTAAGCAGTACTCCCGTAAGCGGGTAAAGCACTCCGGCGGCGATCGGAATTCCGATCACGTTGTAAACGAATGCCCAGAACAAATTCTGTTTCATCGTCGCCATTGTCCTTCGCGACAGGGAGATCGCCGCCGCGACCCCGCGCAGATCGCTCCGCATCAGGGCGATGTCGCTTGCTTCGATGGCGACATCCGTCCCTTTGGGCATCGAGATCCCCACGTCAGCCTGCGCGAGCGCAGGCGCGTCGTTAATTCCGTCGCCGACCATTGCCACCACTTTCCCAGCCGACTGTAGTTCGGCGATCTTCTCGACTTTTCCCTGCGGAAGCACTTCTGCCACAACGCGCTCAATACCGGTGCTCGCCGCCACCGATTCAGCAGCAGCCCGCCGGTCGCCGGTCAATAACAATACGTCGACACCCATTTTTTTGAGCTTGTCTACCGCTTCGCGCGAAGACGACCGGATGGCGTCGGCAACGATGATCTTGCCGATGATGCGCCCATCGATCGCAACATAGAGATCACTCGAGCCGNGTTCGCTNGCCGCGTNGTCGGTATCCGTATCGACCTTTATTCCGAGTGTGCGCATCATTTGCGCGTTTCCGACTGCAGCCTCGCGGCCTCCGACTTTGCCGGCAACACCGCTACCTGTATGCGAACGAAATTCGCTCACCGGCTCAAACTCCACTCCGCGCTCCGCGGCGACACGCACGATCGCCGCCGCGAATGGATGCTCGGAGTGTCTCTCGAGCGACGCGGCCACAGCCAGGACATCCCCTTCTGCGTATCCAGCCACCGGGACTAAGCGTTTCACGGCGGGCTGGCCTTCGGTTACGGTTCCTGTCTTATCTAGCACGACTGTGTCGACGTCGCCTGCGCGCTGAAGTATCTCCCCGCCCTTGATCAACAAACCCAACTCGGCGCCGCGGCCCGTGGCTACCATCACGGCGGTTGGCACGGCCAGACCCATCGCGCATGGGCACGCGATAATGAGCACTGAGACAGCCGCCGCGATCGCATGCGGCAAGGCCTCGTGCCCGGCGACCAGATACCACGTTGCGAACGTGATGATGGCGATGACGAGTACTGTCGGGACGAATACAGCGCTGACTTTGTCAGCGAGTCGCTGAATGGGTGCGCGCGAGGCCTGCGCGTCGCGCATCAGTTTTACGATCCGCGCCAGCACGCTCTCCACGCCTACGCTCGTCGCGCGATAGCTGAACGCTCCCGTGGTGTTGAGTGTGCCACCAACGACTGCATCGCCTGCTCCTTTGGCTACGGGCAACGGCTCGCCGGTTAACATCGACTCGTCGACCTCGCTGCCGCCATCGAGCAGAATTCCATCGACGGGGATTCGCTCGCCCGGTCGCACCACTATCGTCTCACCCGAGTGCACGTCGCCCAGCGCCTTGTCCACCCAGCCGCCGCCATCAGACACGCGAGCCGTTGATGGCAATAGCGAACCGAGCTTCTTCAGCGCGTCGGTGGTTTTTCCGCGCGCGCGAGCTTCGATGGCTCGTCCCGCCAAAACGAAAGCGATGACAAAGATCACGGCTTCGTAGTAGACCGAGCCGGGAATCCCGTTCCTGACGAAAAGTCCGGGGGCGATCGTTGCCACCACAGAATAGATGAATGCCGATCCGGTCCCCAATGCGACCAGAGTGTTCATGTCAGCAGACCCGTGACGAACCGCGTTCCAGGCGCCGCGGTAAATACCTCGCGCGGCCCAGGCCATGATCACTGCTGTGAGGCCCAGCAGCGAATAGTTGACGACCGGGTTGCCCATCTCCGCCATCGTGAGCGCCATCGCCACGATACCCGCCACTGCACTGACCGTGGCTCGGACGATGAGGACTCTGAACTCCCGATTCTCCCCGTCCGCCCTGGCCGACTGAGTGAAGACATCCTCATTCGCAGCTGGGAGCTCGGCGTCATAACCTGTCGCGCGGACCGCGGCGATCAGGCGCTCGGGATCGGTTGCCGCGGGATCGTAGCGCACCGCGGCGCTCTTGGTGACGAGATTCACCGAAGCGTCAAGCACTCCCGGCTGTGCCGCGAGTGTGCGCTGGACGCGGGACTGGCACGCCGCGCAGGTCATCCCCGTGACCGCAAGATCAACCGCGGTCGTCTCTTTTTCGATTTGGGTAGCAGTCACGGCGTCTCCGGCTACCTCAAATCAATATACCCCCCTCCCCTATGTCAAGCGGGCGGTCATTGAACGACGCGATCGAACCGCTGTGGATTGGGGACATCGTAGGTGTAGTGCCACCACTCCTGGTCGTAGTTCGTAAAGCCTTCTTTCTCCATCGCCGCCTTGAGACGCTGCCGGTTTGCTGCCGCCCGTCCGCTGGCGTTCGCCGTGTGCGCAGCCGCGGAGAAAGTGTCGAAGGGCGTTCCCATTTCCAGCTCGGCGCCCGTCGTCAGATCGATCAGGGTGAGGTCGATTGCCAGACCGAGGTTGTGTCGCGAGCGACTGGCGATGTAGCCGTCCTTGAGCAGTTCCGGCCGGTTGACCCTCTGAGTCCAGTCCACCATCCCCAGCGTAGCGCGTACAGGGCGATAGGCATCGAACACCTTGAGCCCGAGCCCCTGATCGCGAAGGTCACGCTCGACCCGGGCGAGTGCCGCGGCGGCCTCGCGGCGCAGAAATGCGCGGTTGGCGAAGTATCCCGGCAGCGGTGCGCCGGTAAAGTTGTTCGACGTCGCGTATCGCATCTCGACGACGATGGCGGTGTCAAGCGATCTCACATCGGTGAGAAGCGAATCGGCCACGCGATCGGGCGCAATCGCCGTCTCGACGGTATTCACCGGCGGCGATGCCGTGCTTGGATGACTCGTTACCGATGCGCTGCAGGCGAGCAACGGCGGGAGTATAAAACCGGAAAGAAATTTTCTCATACAGGGACGATAACTCCGAAGCGGGCAGGTTCACGAGGCATTCCAGACGCGTTGGCTTTCACGCATATTGGCGCATGGCTGGCACTGGTTCGATTGACGCTTCCTCCATCGACAACGCCACTCGCGGGCATCGTTCGGCTGTTCTCGCCAGCTTCCTCGGCTGGACCCTCGACGCTTTCGACTTCTTCCTCGTCGTATTCGCGCTGACCGCGATTGCCAAGGACTTCCACAAGACCGACGCCGAGCTTGCTCTAACAATCACCATCACGCTCGCGTTCAGGCCCGTCGGGGCTTTCATCTTCGGCCTGATGGCGGATCGTTACGGTCGCAAGCTGCCGCTGATGATCGACCTGGTGTTCTTTTCGATCGTAGAAGTTTTATCGGGGTTCGCGCCAAACTATACGGTGTTCCTCATTCTGCGTGCCCTTTTCGGAATTGGCATGGGCGGTGAGTGGGGTGTCGGGGCATCGCTGGCAATGGAGAAGGCGCCGAAGGGTAGTCGCGGAATCCTTTCCGGTTTGCTGCAAGAGGGGTACGCCACCGGATACCTGCTGGCGGCTGTCTGCTACTTCTTCGTTTTTCCCCGCTGGGGGTGGCGGCCGATGTTCTTCATCGGCGGACTGCCTGCCCTGCTCGCCCTGTTCGTCCGGGCCAACGTCCAGGAGTCCGAGGTCTGGCAGCGCACCAGACACAAGGACTGGAGCAGTCTCGGCCGAGGGATCGCTTCGAACTGGAAGCTTTTTCTTTATCTGACGCTGCTGATGGCGGGCATGAATTTCGTTTCGCACGGAACCCAGGACATGTATCCGACTTTCCTCCAGCGCGACTGGGGTTTCTCACCGCAGAAACGTGCCGCGCTCACCGCGTTCTCGATGGTCGGAGCAATCATCGGCGGAATAACCTTCGGCTATCTGTCGGATAGAATCGGCCGCCGGCGCGCGATTGTGATCGCGTTGGTTCTCGCCATACTCGTAATTCCCGTTTGGGCCTTTTCGCCTGCACTCGCGGGGCTCGTGGTGGGAGCGTTCGCGATGCAGTTCATGGTGCAGGGCGCGTGGGGAGTGATTCCGGCACACATCACCGAGCTTTCACCGGATAACGTGCGCGGGTTCCTGCCCGGCTTCGCGTATCAATGCGGCGTTCTCATCGCGAGCTCCGTTGCGTACCTCGAAGCGCTTTTGGCTACGCGAATGAGCTACGCCAAGTCGATGGCGATCGTAGCGGTGATAGTTTTTTCGGCGGCGGCGATTATCGCCTGGTTGGGGCGAGAACGCCACGCCGTCGAATTCGGCGGGACATCCGAATCTGATCTTGATAGCCCGGTCAGACTCGCTCGCTCAGGTTGATGCCAGCTCTTTCGCCTGCGCGACGATTCCGTCGAGCAGCGCCCGAACGTGGTCGGCGCCTGTTCGCGCATTCATCATGGTGACACGCAGCACCGGCCGGCCCTCGAGAACCGTCGCGGTGATCCAGCCGCTGCCCTTGCGATTATAGAGCGGCCGAACCGCGCGATTCAGCTCGTCGATGCGCGTCTTCTCGTCCGGCCCCAAAGACTCCCGCTTTTTCCCTTTGTCACTTCCCAGATAGCGAAAGCAAAGGATATTCGACTCGGGTTCGTGCACGTTTTCGAAATCATCCCGATCCTCGATCGCGTCATAGAGGAGTCTCGCGGTATTGCAGAGATGGTCGTAAAGCCGTCCCAGTCCTTTCGACCCGAAGCGCTGCATCACGAACCAGAGCTTAAGGACATCTGCCCGGCGGGAGCATTGAAAGCTTCTTATACCCTGATCGATTACTCGCGACGATTTCGCGGCGTGAAACAGATACGGAGCCTGCTGCGCGAAAGCGCCTTCCAGATCGCTCTCATTCCGCGTAAGGACCATACCCGCTGCGAGCGGCAGCAGCATCATTTTGTGCGGGTCCCAGGCTAGCGAACGGGAATGGCGCAGACCATTCAGCGCGCGAGGCGGCCGCGCCGAGAGAAGCGCGCTGGCGCCGTGAGCTCCATCTACGTGAAGCCAGATACCTCGTTCCTCGCAGAGCGCGCCGATGGTCTCGAGGTCGTCGAAGGAGCCCGTCGCGGTGGTTCCGGCGCTCGCTACCACCGCCATCACCTTCCTTCCGGCGTCACGCAGCTGTTCGAGGTACTGTATCAGCACGTCGGTGTCCATCCTGAAGTTGCGCGACGGAACAGCAATGCTGCTGCGGCGTCCCATTCCCAGCTGTCCGATCGCTCGCGTCACTGCATAGTGCGCGTGCTCGCCGTACACCACGACGGGTGGATCGGCACCGACGCCGTTCTCCCAGGCGTCGGGTACGGCCGCGTTTCTGGCAGCGAGCATCGCCGTGAAGTTTGCCTCGGTGCCGCCAGATGTAAGCGTGCCTCCGGCGCCGGCGCCATAACCGGCAAGCTTCCCGAGCCACGCTACGATCCGGTGCTCGATCATCGAGGCCGTCGGCGACATCTCCCACACCGCGAGGGACTGATTGAGCGCGCCGATTACGCTTTCCATCCACACGCCGACCGCGAGAGGCGCCGAAGTCTGATGGCCCATGTACATCGGATGGTAGTACTTGTTGGCGTCAGAGATCACATCTCGCTCGAGCCGGGCGATGATTTCCTCCACCGGTCGCCCATCCGCCGGAAAATCTTCATCGAAGCGATGCGCCAGCTCCTCGACGGTGCGCGGAGTTGACACCTGACCGTTGCCGCTGCGGGTCGACTCGAAGTAACGCGCGGTGACTGCAGCGAACTTTTTTCCCACGTCGAGCGAAGTGTCTGCTTCGAGCTCGGCGAGAATGTCGTCAATCATTCGCCAAATCTACTCCATCACTTGGCAGCGCTGACGTAGCTAGGCTTCGAGCAAATCGTTCTGCCGAACGAAATCGGCGAGCTCTCCACGTGAGCTCACGCTTAGCTTGACGAAGATATTCGACAAATGCGTGCTCACCGTGCGGGATGAGATCTGAAGCGCGCTGCCGATCTCCTTGTTGGATTTGCGGCCGGCCACCATTCGTGCAATCTCGATTTCGCGCCCGGTCAAGCCCGCGGCTCCGCTGGTGACGGTCTTGGGTGGCGGCCTTACTCCGCGTTCACGCATTTCCTCGCGAGTTTCCATCAAGTCATCGGCAGCCCGTAAGCGAGCGAGTACATCATGCGCGCGCCGAAGCTCGCGCGCGCCCTCCTCGCGCTGACCGATCTCCACCAGCGCGCCAGCGAGCTTGCGTCGGACCCTGGCCGCCTGGGGCGCAAACGGGATCGCCTCGAGCTGCTCCGCTGCGGAGCGAAGCAGCTCGATGGCGCCCGCCGGATTCGCGTCCCGAAACCATATGAGCAGACCGTCACACGCATCGGCATAGGCGAGGCCGAGCCGATGATTCAGCCTGCTGGCGTCCTTTCGCATCCTCGCCGAGTGCATCGCCGCGCGATCGAAGTCACGCGCCAGCAAGGCGGCTTCACCGACCACGGGCAGGAGCCATTGCAGCGACCAGACGACGTACCCGGTACGGTCCGCTATGGCGATACCTGCCTCGCCGATGCGGACTGCCTCAGCGGGATTGCCCGTGGCCAGATAAAACGACGCGAGACCCATGTGGGCCGGAACGATCGACGGAATGTCGAGCGCGCTTTCGCGGGCACCCTCGATAGATCCAGCTTTTTCGGCGCCAGAAATCTTCCACGCCAGATCGAAGTATTGCTTTGCTCGATCCTCCTCGCCGCGCCACAGGTAAACCAGACCAGACCATACGTACAACCGTGGCAGGAGCATCCGCTGGTTGAGGGTGTTAGCCTGACCTATCGTTCGCTCCGCTATCGCCAGGGCCGAGTCCCATTCGCCGATTACCGACAGGTACTGCACCCATATCTCACCCGACCAAAGCGGCAGCAGCGGCGAACGCATTTGGTCAGCGAGCTCGTCGGCGCGTTTGAGATGGGCCGCTACCGCCGCCGCATCGATCGACACGCCAGCCAGCAGCGCGAGCGCCCAGTTCGCGCTCCACTCCAGCATCAGCTGTCGCGCCGCTTTGGCGTGTGCCACCGCTTTCATTCCATGATCGTGGGCCAGATCGAAGGGTCCGGTCCATGTGTAAAGCAGCAGAAGCGCGCGGTGAACCCGGGAGAGCAGCGAGTCATTCTCGACTCCGCTCGCGGCGGCCAGCGCGAGCGCGTTTTCTACTTCGGTCTGCGCTTCCTGAAGGCGGCCGAGGTCCTCGAGCGCAATTCCTTTACCCAGTCTCAGCCTCACCGCAGTTGTCGGGTCGGCCATTCCCGAATGAACGAGACCCGCTTCGTAGTGTGACAACGCATCGGCGAGTCTTCCGCTCCAATAACAGGCGAGCCCCATCCGATGCTCGATATCCGCCAGTGCGAGCTTGTCTCCCCGCGCTGTCGCGTCGTCGCGCGCCCTCTGCCAAAGCGCGAGTGCCGCGTCGTACTCTCCGAGGCGCTGACGCGTGCGGGCGAGCGTGGCGAGGATTTCTTCTCGCGGCGCGTCGGTGATCGTCGGATCTCTATCGAGGTGATCGACGGCCGCCGCCAGATAGTTCGCCGCCTCCCGGTTGGCGTATTTCTCCAGCGCGGATCGCCCGGCGGCGTGCAGATAGGTCACCGCCTTCCGCGTCAAGGACGCGGAGTGTGCACGCGCGAAGTGGAGCGCGAGCTCGTCCGCATGTGCCGCAGCGGTCGCGCCATATAGATTTTCGAGCGCCTCGGCGATTACCCCATGAAGCAGTCTCGCTCGGGCCTGCCCAAGCTCGGAATACAGAACCTGTTGAAGCAGCGGATGGCTGAAGTCGTAGCGAATCGCATCGACGTCGCCCGTCTCGGTGAGTACTCGCTGTGCAATCAGCTCCTCGAGCGCGACAATGGTGTCGCTTTCAGCAAGTCCGGATACTTTTGCCAATACCTCGTGTGCAGCGCGCGTGCCTATAACCGCCGCCAAATTCGCAACGGTGCGAGCGCTCGTCGACAGGCGATCGACGCGGCTCTTGATGACCTCACGAATCGTCGATGGAAGCCGGATGCTCTCCATCTCCCATCCGGTCCATTGCCCGCTCTTTTTTACGAGCGCTCCCGAGTCGACCAGCGACTTGAGCGTCTCCTCGATAAAATAGGGATTGCCGCGAGTCCAGTCGTAGAGCATTGCGGCAAACCGTCGCGTCGTTGCACCGTCGGTCGCGAAGGTGTGACGAAGCAGGTCGTCCACCTCCTGCGGTGTGAGCGGCGTCAGTCGCCGCACATTACTCACGCCGAGACGCACCAGAGATTGCTCGGTGCTACGCAGCACGGGATTCTGTTCGCGCTCGGTTTCATTGTACGTGGCGAGGACGACAATCCGCTGGTCGCCGATTTGTCGCGCCACGAAATGAAGCAGCTCCAACGACGATTCGTCCGCCCACTGCAGGTTCTCGAGGACGATGAGCAATGGCTGCTTCGTCGAGAGTCGACCGAGAAACTGAGTAAAGCTCCAGAGCAGGCGCGCCTTGATTTCGGCCGGGTCGGCACCCGCAGACGAGCGGTCCTGCGGCCCAAGCGCCGAGAGATACGGGAAAACCGTCCCGAAGTCCGACGCGCCGCCGCGCGTGAGCAATGACATCGTTGCCGGCTCGAGCTTACTGACCAGAGGAAGGAACGCGTCCGAGAAAAGCGCGTAGGGAACGCCGGACTCGACCGGATATGCGCGACCGATGGCAACGTTCCAACCTTTCTTCGTCGCGCGTTCGGCGGCGGCTAGAACGAGCCGCGTCTTTCCTATCCCGCCCTCTCCGACAATGAAGACGGAACGGCCAGCGCCTCGGCCGGCCTCATCCATGGTCTTTGAGAGGAGGGCCAGCTCCTCTCCGCGACCGACGAGGGGCAGATCAGCCACATCGCGAGTTGGCATCCGGCCAATGTACGAACGCCCGTTTATGCAGGCCAGACCGCGAAGCAAGTATTGCCGGAATAGATCGCGAGATGCCGACCGCCTGGTTCATTCGTTGCGATTCATTTTTTGCATGCCGGCCACTGACCTTCGATCGCTCGCTCAACCTCTCGACGATTCGGAGCGGGATCATGCAAAGCTCGTCGAGCTCGTCGGCGATGCGCAATTCGTGTTAATCGGCGAAGCGTCGCATGGCACCCATGACTTTTATCACGAGCGTGCCGAGATCACCAAGCGGCTCATTATCGAGAAAGGCTTCAATGCAGTCGCTGTGGAGGCCGATTGGCCCGATGCGTTCCGCGTCAACCGATACGTTCAGGGACAAAGCGATGATCCGGACGCTGACTCCGCTCTCTCCGGCTTCGAGCGCTTTCCGACGTGGATGTGGCGAAACACGGTAGTCCTGGACTTTGTCGAGTGGCTCAGGAACGCGAACTCGAGTCACAACCAAGCGCGCAAAGTCGGATTCTACGGCCTCGACCTGTACAGTTTGTTCACGTCGATGGCTGTCGTGGTGGAATATCTGGAGAATGTCGACCCGGAGGCCGCGCGTCGTGCACGCTACCGCTATTCGTGCTTCGAGCATTTCGGCGAGGACAGCCAGGCATACGGATACGCCGCGAGTTTTGATCTGACGCGCTCGTGCGAGGATGGTGCGGTCAAACAGCTTGTCGATCTCGAGCGACGCGCGAGAGAATATGCGGGCCAGACAGGCTCTGAGAACCTCTTCGACGCCGAGCAAAACGCGCGACTCGTGAAGAACGCCGAGGAATACTACAGGTCGATGTTTCGTGGCAGGCAGTCATCGTGGAATCTCCGCGACACCCATATGGTCGAGACCGTCGACTCGATCGCCGACTATTTGAAGAGCCGCGGACGCGAGCCGAAAATCATCGTCTGGGCCCACAATTCACACCTTGGAGATGCGCGCGCGACGGAGATGGGATCCCGCGGCGAGCTGAATGTGGGTCAGTTGATTCGGCAGAAGTACGGCTCGTCGGCAGTACTCGTCGGATTCACGACATACACGGGCACGGTGACCGCCGCGACGAACTGGGACGACCCGGGCGAGTTCAAGGACGTCCGTCCCGCTCTTCAGGACAGCTACGAGCTGGGATTTCACGAGATCGGAATCCCGCGGTTCTTCCTGGATCTGAACGGCGAGGCGTCGCGCATTCCGCTGTTCTCGAAACCTCGTCTCGAGCGAGCAATCGGCGTCATCTACCGCCCCGAGACAGAGCGGATCAGCCATTACTTTCGCGCCGATCTACGGCGTCAGTTCAATGCAGTGTACCACTTCGACGTCACACGNGCGCTCGAGCCTCTCGAGAAGCCGGAAGCGTGGGAGCACACCGAGCTACCGGAAACCTTTCCCTCGGGAATTTGACGCCGGGCTATTCCCCGCTCTGCCTGCCTTTCGCACCGGAACCTTCAGACAGGTCGAGCATTTTTTCTTCACCCAGATATTCGACCGACCGCGGCTCTCCCATTTGGCGAAGCTTCTGGACGACCGCGGCGATGCGATTGGACGCGCCGAGTATCTCGGCCGCAATCTCCGGTATCTCGTCCGGCGTTGCGTCGTGAGCAAGGAGCTCCGCGTTCATCATCAGTACCGTCAGCACGTTGTTCATCTCGTGCGCGATGGCAATGGTCGTCTCCATTATGCCGGCGCGTCGCTGGGCGCTCGCGCGCGCCTCCTCCATCTCACGGTGCGCCGTGATGTCCTCCATCTGACCGATGAAGTAGATGGGGTTTCCCACAGCATCATGGATCGCCGAAACGCCGAGCGAGACCCAGATCATGTCACCATTTTTTCGGCGGTAACGCTTGATCCGGTGATAGCTGCGGATCTCGCGGGTCAGCAGTCGCTTCAGCTGATCGAGATCCGTCGCGACATCGTCGGGGTGAGTGATGTCGGCAAAACGCAGGTCCACAAGCTCGGTTTCAGTGTAACCGAGCATGTCGCAGAGCGCCCGATTGGCTTTGATGAACTTCCCAGCAGGATCGACAAACGCCATCCCATGCGGCGATTGGCGAAACGCGTTGGCGAATTTTTCTTCACTCTCGCGAAGCGCCTGCTCGGCTGTCGCTCTGCGGCTGATGTCCCGAATGAGACCGAGCAACGCTCTCTGACCGTCGAACACGATGGGAATGGACATTATTTCCGAGGGAATCACTTCGCCGGTTCTCGAAACGAATCGAACCTCCAGGGGTGGTCCTGTTTCTCCCGTTTTCGCAACCTCCTGCAGGCGCTGAATCACCACGGGTACCGATTCCGGATGTACGAACTGCATGATGGGCTCACCGGCCAGCGTCGCGGGATCGGAGCCAAGACGCGAAGCAGCGAATTGATTGAGAAAGAGAAATTTCTCCGGCGTATAGACGATGATCGCCTCGGGCGCCGCCTCGATGAGCATCCGATAGTCGATAGTCATCCGCCCAACCAATTATTTTCTTGCACGGGCGTAGTCTCGCACAGGTTTGTTGAACGAGGGCGATCATCCTGAAAAAAATCACGCGCCGCACCGGCAAGCACAGGAAACCGTCGGCGATCGCCGATCTGGCGGTCCGGACCCATGATCTCGAAGAGGCAAACAAGACCGCCAGTTTCGTTGCTCATGAGCTCAATAATCTCCTTACTGTCATCCAGATTAATACGGAGTTTTTGCTCGATTCGCTTGGCGAGAATCCTGCCAGCGCGCAGGAGCTGCATGAGATCCAGACCGCGTCGAAGCGCGCCTCAATCCTCGCGAGACAACTCCTCGCCTCGTCGCGACTCGAGCCGTTCGATGCCAATCTTGCCGAGGCCACGCTACGCCGAAAGATCACAGCGAAGACTTCAGACACGAAGGAGAACGCTCCGCGCATCGCCGAGACTATTCTCCTGGTCGAAGACGAGGCCGCCGTGCGCGGGTTGGCCAGGCGCATACTCACCCAGAAAGGCTATCGGGTGCTGGAGGCATCGGATGGCGTGATTGCGTTACGTGTTGCCGCCGCACATGTCGGCGAGATAGATCTCGTTCTGACCGACGTAGCAATGCCGAATCTCGGCGGGCGCGGGATGGTGGAGGAGCTGAAAGAGCTCAGCCCCACCTTGCGCGTGTTATTCATGTCCGGATATCCAAAAGAGGAAGTCTTTCCCGAGAAGGGGTCCGCCGATCGAACTCCTTATCTGCAGAAGCCCTTCACCGGCGACACGCTTTTCGCCGAAGTCCGTGCCGCGCTCGGTGACGAGCTATAGCTACGCAGGCGCCAGCTGACTGGTGCAGTTGGGACAGCGAACGGCGGCGGCGTCGATCGACATCCTGCAATAAGGGCAATCCTTCTTCGGCACATCGCGAATAAAAATCTTCGAGATTCGCCAGGCGACGAAACCGACGATGATGAAATTGATCAGTGCCGCCAGGAAACCGCCGAGGCCGAATGTGAACGGACCGACGGTCCATTTTGCGGTCTGCCAGTCGCCACCCGGCTGGACGACGAGAAGGATCGGCATGATAAACCCGTCAACAAGCGATTTGACGAGGGTGTTCAACGCCGTTCCGACAACGACTGCAATCGCCAGCGCAATTATGTTCTGCTTGAGCAGAAACTCCTTGAACTCGTTGACCATTCGCATTGAGGCGATCCGGTTGGGGTTATGCGGAGACGCCGAAGCTGGCGTCGCGCATCGTCGTCACTCTCACTGCTGCGAATCTACGTATGGCGGCGATTCCGGCGAGTGGTCCAAGAACCAGCATCGCAAACGCCCATCGCCAGCCCGTTTTCTGAGCGATGAGGGGAACGAGCTGCATCGGCAGCATCGTCAACAGGAATCCAAGCGAAGTCTGGATCGTGAGCGCAGTGCCGACCGTGTGAGCGGGCACAGACTCCGTCACCAAAGTGCTGAACTGGGCGCTGTCTGCGATGACGAAGAACCCCCACGTCATCGCCAATGCGCCCAGCACCCAGATTGGCCCGCCGAACAGGACGCCACTGAGTAGGCAGCAGCTTCCGCTCATGACCAGCGAAATCGAAACGAGCCGTTCCCTCCCGCGTTTGTCGGCGAAGAGGCCTCCCCACACCGATCCAAACCCCCCGATCGCGATAGTCGTGAACGCCAGCAGTGAAATGAGGCGCGGCGCCCGAAATCTCTCGCTCGCCGCGACGCTGGCGGCGAGAAACGACGGGATCCAGGCCCAGAACGCGTATAGCTCGAACATGTGACCGAGGTAGCTCGCAGTGGCCAGGCGCCACTGCCGTACTCTCACCACGTCGCCCACGTGGTGCCATGAGAACGGACGGGAGGCAAACGGGTACGGTCCATCCCGATAAGTCAGCGCAACGAGCGCTGCCGCGATGAGCGCGCCGATGCTGGATGTAAGAACGACCGGCCGCACTCCAACGTGGGGCAACGCGCGTACGAGATATGGCGTCGCCTTCCCGACCGTGAGTGCCCCGACGATTACGCCGATGGCCAGTCCACGTGAGGTCCGGAACCAGGTTGCAACCATCTTCATCGCTGGCGGATAAACGCCGGCGAGAAAGAAGCCTGTGAGAAACCGGCACACCAGCGCACCCGGGTAGCCGGGGGAGGCCAGGATGGCTGCGTTGGCAATCGAACCAAGCAACGCCGAAACGCTAAAAAGCCGGCCTGCCGGCACCAGGTCGGCGAGGTTCAGCAGGGCCGCCATTGCCGTCCCGCAGACGAAGCCCAGCTGGACGATGGTGGTGAGCCAGCCAGCCTGGGCGGTCGTCAGACCCCAGATCGAGCGCAGCTGCGGGGTCACGGCGCTGGCGGAGAACCACAGCGACATCCCCAATAACTCGGAAAAAGCGAGTAACGTCAGCACCCGCCAACGCGTCGAGTATAAGTCAGCCGACATCGTAAAAAATTAGCCTCGGCCGCCCGTGCACGCTCAATGACAAATTCGCCTCAAACAGCACCACCGGCAGCGCCCGCTGCCCCGTCCGGCGCTGCCTCCGGTTCCAAGCCGGCGGTGGCAACGCTGTCGCGCGAGCTCGCGGATTTTCTGGTCGAGTTGTCGATCACGCTGAACAAGCACGCCATTTATCCCACCAGCCATCCGTTGCTCGACGTCGCTGTCGATGGCGTAGCCAATCGGATCGGCAGTCTTTTCGTTGGTGACCGCGACTCACTTTCCATTGGCGTCGCGCGGCGGCAGCTGATTATCGAGGGCGTCGCTACCGATCCGCTCAACCCCGTGCTGAAGGAGCTCGCCCAACGTCTGCACGACCACCACATCGGTGCCGTTAAGTTCGTGCGCGGGATCACCCGGGACGAGCTCGGATCCGCGCTGGCCGCCCTCGCAGTCGATCCTTTGAGATCCACCACTCCCATCGGCCACGACACCGAGCGCATAGGCGAGCTCTGGGAGCATGTTCGGTTTTTCCCACTGACCTACGACCGCCTCCAGCTTATCGAGGAGGATCCCGCCGAGAAGCCGAGCGCGGACCAGATGAAAGCTGGTCGCGCCACCCAGCTGTGGATCGGTCTGGCGCGCGCCGCTCTCGTGTCGGATACGTCGGAACCGGGCAAACGCGACGAAGCGGCTGACAATGCCGCGCTCGAGCCCGCAGCCGTCGCCCGCGCAATCGACGAGCACCAGCGCGAGGAGGCCTACGACCAGGTCATCGTCGGCTACTTGCTGCAGATCGGAGAGGAGCTCAAGACCGCCGAAGGCCCGGAAGCAGCGGGACTCCAGCGACGTGTGTCGCGGCTGGTCGGCTCGCTCAAGACATCCACTCTCGAGCGGCTGCTGGAAATGGGTGGCGACAAGACCCAGCGTCGG
>C688J18823_10000429_pt1 | contig 24446 bp, 24 predicted proteins | sample HopSoiMetagenom1_FD_18823 | JGI IMG/M metagenome (IMG submission 18823) | reverse complement strand
TTCAAGCCAATAGTATAAACGTAAGCTAGCCGGTCAAAGCGTGCTACCTTTTTTTTCTTTACTTTGAGCCGTTAAGTAGATCCAATTAATCATAATACTTTCTCGGACATGTTTAAATAGTATACAGATTACGTATCAAGAATTAGGAAAATGACTTGTAAAGGCATTTGTGTGCGTCATAAGGCTCAAAAGCCAATAGGATTTGGTCGCTATGCAAGCGGCCAAAAACGCTGCCAGATCTGTGAAATCTTTATCAATTGGGAAGGGCTATGGTGTCCTTGTTGTGGTTATAGGTTAAGAACAAAGCCACGAAACTTGAAATACAAGGCGAAGCTGAGGTCAAGATCCAGAAGTTTGGAGCCGATGAGACCGGCCCTGATAGCTTGAAAGATAAATTTCATACCTTTGTTTTCATACGACCAGGGTTTGGACTAATCTACAAACATATTTGCATTAGATTCTTTGAAATAGTTAGTTACCTAAAAAACAACAACAATAGATTCGACGACAGCGAACATGTCCTCATGGCCTAATGTTCTATCCTTAACGCAAATGATCCAGTTACGTTGCTCAGTTAAACATGGAAGGGAGCGTAAAGATTAAGGATCATATTTAGCTCAATCTACTGGTAGATCCGAAGCACATTATCAAGTATGACCTAGTTTAAATCTGTTGGAGGGACAAAGGACAATGCTGTTAGAGTTAGAAATCTACTTGTTGGATCTTCTTTGCTCGAGTACACAAAAATAATCCATTCTTGTCCAAGACACAAATTTATATGAAGAAAATAACGCAATTCCATAGGCTCCGGTGGTGTAGTCCGGTTAAGCATTTCGCCCTCTCAAGGCGACGATCCCGGGTTCAAATCCCGGCCGGAGCAATTTTAACTCTTAAAGACTCAGAAGTCCAGAAAATTTCCTCATACTATCCTGGATTTGCCAGAATATTAGGTGGACTGTCACGTTCTTCATTGTCCTGTATATTCCAAAATGCATACCGAGTAAAAAGTCTTGTTCGGATTGGCATTTGGATCATTACCCAAGACGGACTCTAATATTGCAACATAAAACATACGCCCACTGAAGTATAACTCTAGCCGTTATTCTTCAATAATTTATTTCCTACTACAACGATGATGATAACAATAATAATAATAATAACAATAATAATAATAAAAGTACTTTCGCTTAGGAGAGTACTCAAAGATGCGATTGAATTGTAATTGTTAGTTTGTCTGGATCTTATAATCAACCGAGATAAGGTGCGTTCTTTATTCAGGTTCCCGTGTTGATAGAGAATGCCCATCCTTGATATGAGATCGATATTGTACTCGTACTATTTCTGATATGGTGTTGTCAGAAAAATACTCTGTGTTATACTTGGCTAATAATAACCGACAATCGCGACAGTATATTTCCTTAATGACACATGGCCTCATATTATTATTGAGTATGTAGGCCTAATTATTCGGATCGCTCGCCAGAGACCGCTCCGGGCTTCACTGATCCAGCAGCTGTGGAAAAGTTGTTAATAGCTCTATTTTTAAAGTGAGTACTATTTGCTTTATAATAAATAATCTCGCCTCGTCGCTCAATCACTGCAAGTATAGATTCTTTTCCCATCTTCTCAATTTGCTGAACTATTACAGCCAACCTGTCGACCTCCAAATCCACACCCTCGCTCACCGCAAATATGACATATTTTGCAGGTTTTATCCCAAATTCACCTCGTTCATACAATCTAAAATCTATACCGAACCCGAACCCATCCTTAGCAACATATCCTCTACTTCTCAAATCTCGATAAATCAAAAAACGCGTCAGAATCAACTTATCATGCTTTGAAAAGATTTCAATTAACGTTTTAAATCTGATATTTTTCTCAGATGTTGTACTGAGGCTCATGCGTCCAGAGTGAACAAGATATAATGCTTCATATGGCTCTAATATGTATTCTGAGCCTTCTTTTGATCCAAATCCCTTGTTTCTCAGATGGTCCTGGTCTTTGGTATCCTTGATTGCAATTCTTGTTCGATTACCCAGGAGCGACGCCTCTATAATATAAGAAAGATCCGGCTCCGGTTGAGAATTTCTAGATGATGAAGAATTTGCCAAGGACATAACGATTAAATCACGCCATCAATTCACATTTAAGTATTCAAGAATCTGATTGTTTATGAAAGGGGTTAATTATCGTGAAATACGTGGTATGCCTTATGTAAGAAGGGAATACATTCGGGGTAAACCACAGATAAAGATTGCTAGATTTTCTTCGGGCCTTGCGACTGGTGAATATGACTTTAAGGTTGAACTTGTAGTGACTGAAAAGTTGCAGATAAGGCATAATGCATTAGAAGCTGCCAGATTAGCTGCTAATAAGACTATGGCTAAGGCAGGGGACACAAGCTTTTTTTCGATGTTAAGAGTGTATCCGCATGTGATTCTCAGAGAAAATAAGATGATTGCTACGGCAGGCGCTGATAGACTACAAGAAGGAATGAGGAGAGCGTTCGGGAAGGCAATGGGGTTAGCATGCAGGGTATCTCCTGGGCAGGTCATTTTAGAGGCTCACGTAAAGACTAGCAATCTAGAGCTTGCAAAGCAAGGTTTCAAGGTTGCATCAAGTAAGTTAGGTTGTCCTACTCGCGTACATATTGTTCCTTTACGAGAACCAAAAAATAGTACGGATGAATAGGATTTTTGTCTTTTCAACCTGAAATTGAATCCTCTTTTTTACATCTCTTGATTTGCTAGGATCGTTGTAAGAGGATCCATGCTCTTTGTTTCGGCATCATCTATCTCTGTTGTGGGGATGTATCTTACATTTTCGTAGTTTGCTCTGTTTAATTAAATATGAATAAGAAAATTGGCCTACAGGACGCAATACGTGTTTCCTTATAAAATTCGGGATCATTGATATTTCTCGGAGTTATAGATTATTTGCGTGTCATCTTCGATTGCAGATATTGTTAGATTACACTACGAATAGAAAGCAGTCCAATTAGCAAGAGATTTATTCTACTATACGATACATCGTCTAATCGCCTGAAAATTATAATGCTAAGGAGTATTTCTGCTATTGAAGATTCAAAGTATTCTGGTAAGACAGTCTTGATCAGGGTAGACTTCAACGTCAGTATAATCGACGGTACGATAGGCGAAGATTATCGAATTCGTATGAGTCTACCCACAATCGAATATCTGTCAAAGCGAGGAGCAAAAATAATTTTGGCATCGCATCTTGGTAGACCGAAGGGATGGCAATCAGGCTATTCGTTAGAATTAGTTGCCCAAAGACTTTCTTCTATCGTGCGAACAGCGAAGGTCAGGTTTGTCAATAACTGTATTGGTAATGAAGTAGTTGACAAGATTAATAGATTGGAGAATGGAGACATTCTTTTACTTGAGAACCTCAGATTCTATAAAGAAGAAGAGGCCAATGACCCAGAATTTGCTCGTCAACTTGCATCTCTTGCCGAGATATATATAAATGACGCCTTTAGTACTTCCCACAGGAAACACGCATCGACGTACGGCGCAGCAAAGTTATTCGACACAAGGCTAGCAGGGCTCAATCTTAGTAGAGAGGTTGAATATCTTTCAACGATGAAAGAAAATCCAATAAAACCCCTGAAGATCCTGGTCGGCGGAGTAAAAATTCGAGATAAGATCGGAGCCTTAGAGAATTTACTTCCCAAGGCTGAAAAATTGCTATTGGGTGGGGCAGTAGCATACACATTTCTCAAGGCAAAAGGGATAAAGACTGGCATTTCTCCCATTGACGAAGAACATTTATCCTGGGTTACGAAAGCATTGACAATGTATGGAGATAAGATTCTTCTCCCTTCGGATCATATAGTAGCATCCTCTCCAAATGAAGGCTATGCAAGTATAGCTAGGGATATTCCTGATGAATTTGCCGGTTTTGACATAGGAAATGAAACGATCCAGCGGTATTCCATGGAGGTCGGTGGAGATGGCTCTGGCACAGTCTTCTGGAACGGACCTATGGGACAGTTTGAAATTGCATTGTTTTCAAATGGCACTATTAATATGGCAAAAAGTGTTGCCCTCGCGTTCTGGAGAGGATCTAAGACTCTTATAGGGGGTGGAGATACGCTGGAGGCCATGAAAAAATCAGGTGTCTCAGAGGGAGAGGTTAGTCATGTATCAACTGGAGGAGGTGCAACTCTCAGATTTCTTGCAGGCGACGAGATGCCAGGATTAAGTGCCATAGACAGAATGTAAACATGTCCTAAATAAGAAATAAATGAAGATAGGAGTCACAAATTCCTCACTCATTCTTACGAGTATTTCGAAATTTCTTTAAATTATGTTTATTCGTATTGCCTTTAGAACAGTCAGTGGACTGGTGTCAGCTCCTACCATTAGGACATACTGCCCTGGCTTCAGGTTTGATGCTACGGTAAAAATATAAGAAACTTCTTTTGAAGCACCAGCCTTAAGATTGAATTTATCTTGGCTAAAGCTCCCAGTAGAGTTTCCAAGATCTCCATTGCGTGTAAGTGATGATGATGATAACATATTGCCCTCTGTATCTGAAACTGCTTTGACTTGGACTTTGATATCAGTACTCTGTCCTCGCCGCAACGTGAGTTCAGCAGGGGAAGCAGATACAGATATGGGAGAAGCCCTAGAAGCGTTTATCATGCCTATTTTATTCTCGGACCACTCGCTAAACCACACATTGTTGTTACCTTGTCCAACGGAAAACTGTAAGGCATTTGCAATCCCGCATGGCACTCTTGGATCAATGCATTGTCCCCACCGACTGTCTTGAGTGGGTATCCAATATTCAATAAGAGTTTGGGTCGCAGGATCAAACTTTGAAATTTTATTCCCCGTATGTTCATTAAACCACAGCATCCCATTAGAGTCGCTTTTTATCCAGTAAGGCAGGGTGTATGCGCCTTGAGGGGCGCTGCTACTGTTGGAACCAAATATTCTAGCAGATGCCTTTGATGTCGAGTACTTGGTAATATTTCCTGTGCTGTGGTCCAACTTGAAAAACAAGCTGGTACCGTGATCAGTTATCCATGGATTGCTTTCATTGTCAATCGCAATACCCACTGGGGAACTTAGTTCAGGGGGCATATCATAAGTTTTGAAATTTTTATCTCTTAGATCATATCTTATAATTTGCCCCTTTGTATTGAAAGCAAGCATTGAAATCCAAATCACGCCATTTTTCTTATCCAGGGCTAGTGAGCCAGTACTGATAAGATCAGGCTCAATTCCTTTAAATCCAGAAACCGGGATTGGAATCTTGGAAAGTCCCTCGGATGTCCCATTTCTTAATTTTGTTAAATTTCCAATCCAAAGAGTGGGCGAACGGATTCCGACAAAATAAACATTTCCATTGTTATCGAAATCTACTGAAACTGGATATGTTGTCCCAAAAGAACTAGAATTTTCTGGAACCTTATACATCTCAAACTTTTGCGAGGATTTAAAGTACCTCCAAATTGCGTTTTGTTTTTCATCGGTAAACCAAAGATCTCCATTTTTATCGCTCTTCATATCCCAAACTTGAGAAGAGTCAATCGGTTCCGAGCGAGATTTCCATATTGGAATTAGCTTTTCTTTTTCAAAGTTACCGGATTTAGAATCAAACGCTCCAAGCGCACCGTTTTTTGTAGATATATACCATATACTGTTCCCATTACCTTCGGCATATACGGCCAAGGGCATTTCACAGTGTTTGGGAAGTTTGTACTCTTGAACATATTCGTTAGCGTTGGTCTTAGAGTCTGTTCCACAGAATTGTAATTGGTATTTCTTTACAGCATCTTGTTTAGAGTTAGCTACAAGACTAGCCGAGGGATATCTCGAAATGGTTGTAGGGGCGTTATTATTTCCTAGCAAGGAAACATATGCAACTATAAGAACTAATATCCCAATTGATCCGATAATCAGGACCGACTTAACCCTCTTAGATACAATCCGTGGCTTTGCCAACTAAGCAACAATTTCTAATTCAGAACATATATCTCTTGTTGAAACCAAACCAAGTATTATGATAAAATAGTCAATCCAAAGGTGCAGAAGCTGCCAGTCATGGGTCCTTAGCAGTGGCGAAGAGCCAATATGAAAATCTAACACTTTGATGTTTGACACTTTGAAAGGCTTATAGACGGCAGTTCGGATAAATGCCTTTTCTACATATACCTATTCAGGTTAACTCTGAGTCGTCATCACTGCCAGTTGATGGTAGGCCGCTATTGCATATATTTAGCATTTCCTCTATTGCTCTGTTCGCCAGGAAATCGGCTGACTTATTCTCTTGTCTAGGTATGTACTTGTAATAAATGACCTTATACCTATGTTCTAGATTTGATATTTCTCTGGACAAGATTTTCAAGTCCTTATTTCTTATCTTATACTGCTTATTTCTTTGTTGTACGACTAATTTACTATCAGAGAAAACCATAATCTCATTATCAATTTCAATAGCAACTTCAAGTGCCTTTTTTAAGGCAAGATATTCGGCCCTATTGTTAGTTTGCTTCCCGACAAATTGTGCTATCTCTTTTATTTTTGAGTTATTTTTCATTATCACAACACCAATCCCAGAAAGCCCGGGATTACCTCTACTTGCGCCGTCAATATAGATGGAAATCATGTTATCAGTTTCTCTGAAAACTTATCCTTGGTCAAAGGATGTTGCACCGAATTGAATGCCCTAATTGCTAAATCTGGAATCATTATCGATAAGGTGTTTTTATGCATCAAGATTAGATGCCTAAGGTCCGTCTAGAAACGGTTTATAGTTATCAACCAGATTTACAAGTGGCACCTTGTCACCTCCTACTACCTTGATCTCAACGGTCTGTCTTCCGTCCTCTATTGTTATGATGTTGTATGAATTTTCAAAAAATCCTCTAAACCTAGATGAAGACGCTGTTCCAGCATATGCAATACTCAGTGGGCCCAACTTCCAAAGCCACGGCCTATGCTTGTGACCACAGAGGACCAGGTTGACTTTAGACTGAAGACAGGATCTAAGAGTATCACCCGCGTCAAGTATTATTATCTTATCAGTACCTGTATCTGGTATCCCAATCAAATGATGATGCATTGTCACGATTTTTACTTTTTTCTGCGCGAGTCCGTTCGTATTCTTTTCTAACCATTGGTTCTGTCTGTACCCGACCTCTCCCTCATCTCTATCTGGCCTTGCAGTCCCTAGAGTAAGGATTACGGCATCATCAAACTCGTAGACAAGTCTTGATGGAAACAGCTTCTTAAAGATCAGATATCCTGTGTGACGATAATCATGGTTCCCGGCTATTATTATTTTATTTTGACAATTAAATCTCGCGATTTCCCTGCGGGCCTGCTCGAACTGAAAAAGTAATCCATCATCGGTCAAATCTCCACTAATGATAATGGCATCTGGATCTATCTCATTTGTCTCTTCTACAACCAAGTCAAATATCTCTTGCCGGAAGAGACTTCCAATATGAATATCCGATATCTGAACCAATTTCACTATATTTCATGTTGTCCTTACTGTCGGAGATATTAATAAGATATGGATTATACATAAAGAAATAATACCTGCAACAGATGGGATTAGACTATGAAAAAGGGAGATGCCTAAGCGAAAGGTAAAAGAAGAGAAACCTCCCAAGAGATTGGGTAAAAAGGAAATCTTGATAGCCCCGATTGCGATGGGTGCATCATTATTGGTTGCTCTTGTTATCATCCCTCACTTTGCTCCTCCACCTATACCAACAAGGATCTGTCTCAAGGCACATAACGTTGATAGTTTCAACTTGTATCCAACTGTACAAGTTGTAGTCAATGGTTCGCAAGAACAGCTTCCAAATGGAGTAGGAAAGACACAAACTGCAGGAAAAGAATGTCTCCATATTCTACATACCGATGCGGTCGGGAACAAACTACATATCGAATATATAAGACCTATTAGGCTCTCAATGGCCGACTTTATGAAAATATATTCACCAACAAACAAGACGATTACGGTTGTGGACAATCATACGGGTACTTCAAAGGATCGTATCATAACACTAAAAGATTATAATGTCAAGTATTCTTATTATTCTGAAAAAGGAGCTTTTACCAATGTCAGCTCGGCATCACGTATGCCTCCATTCACCAACGAATTGGTTGCGAGGATACAACTATCTGCCAAATAGATATAAGTAGTGAGCATTTTGCTTTTGATTGGTTTCATTTGGTAAACAAGACTGCTGCTGTCATACGAGGAGACGGGACCGGACCAGAGCTAGTAAACGCAATGTTAAAGGTCCTCAAGGAATGTAATAGCAACTCTGAGCTGATTTTATGTGACGCTGGTTCTGAATGGTGGAAGAAGAATAATGGAGATAGCTATATTTCAGAGGAGGTATGGAATCTGCTCAAGTCTAGCGATGCTTGCTTTAAGGGACCAACAACAACGATTCCTGTTCCCAATGCACCACGTAGCGTAGCAGTAAGCATCAGACAAAAGTTTGAATTGTATGCAAATGTTCGTCCAATTAAGACTTACGCTAACTCTAACCTACAATTAGACTTCACGTGCGTCCGCGAGGCGACAGAGGGAATGTACGCAGGAATTGAATTTAGGACATCGGATGAGTCAGCAATTGCCATTAGAAAGATCACAAAGAAATGTTGTGACAGGGTAGCTAGGAAAGGCTTTCAACTAGCCAATGATCTCGGCTTCAAGAGAATCTATGCAATAACCAAGAGGAATATTCTGAAAGAAACAGACGGGATATTTTGGTCATCAATAGAAAAATGCCAGCAGGAATTCCAGGGTATTCAAGTTGAGGAATATTATATCGACAATATAACGCAGCAACTTGTGAAGAATCCAGACAGATTCAACCAAAGCATTTTGCTAAGCACAAATCTATTTATGGATATCGTTTCAGAATGCGCCTCAGGAAATGTTGGATCTATAGGTAATGTGTATTCCGGTAACTATGGTGATTCTTATGCAATGTTTGAACCAGCTCACGGTAGCGCTCCTAAATACGCGGGTAAGGATATGGTGAACCCTGTAGCAACTATCTTGTCGGGGGCGTGGTTGGTAAAGTATTTGGGAGAAGCTTTCATATCAGATGCAATTTTTAATGCCACAGAATCAGTCATAAATGAGAACAAGTATGTAACATATGACTTGGGCGGATCTGCTTCTCTCTCTAGAATGGCAGAAGAGATCGCAACAAAGGCATCATCGCTCTTAAAAAAATAAAAATTAACAATTTCATAATTTGTTCGAGATTTCGTAAACATACAGCGTTTCGAAGAAAATTTTTTTCTTTCCTACTATCCTTATCTCAAGGTTCATTTTTTCGGTGAATGAATTTATTTTCATTATGTTTGACAGATCTGATAACACAACTAAGATCTTTCCTTCTACATCTAACAAAGATACTGAAGATCGTATAAAATGCAGTGCCAACTCGGAGCCATATAATCCTCCATATATTGTACTGTCAGTTATACCATTATCGTCTTGAGGTAGATATGGAGGATTGCTTACAATCAAGTCAAACTTTGCCGCTATTGCAGAAGCAGCATCACAGCAAATTAGGGTCACTTTTTTAGACAGATTGTTAAGACAGTAAATAAGTGAATTAAAATGGATATCTGTTCCAATTACAAATCTGAAACTATTACATAGTTTATCTAAGATTATCCCTGAACCTACACCAATTTCTAGAGCGCATTTACCAGTATAATGCTTTACCGTCTTGGCAAGAAGATAAGAATCTTCGGAAGGGATATACAAATATATTAAATTAGGCGAAGTATTATATAAAAAACGTTAAGCTGGAATTCAAACAAGATAAATACCTTTTACCACAACAATGCTTACCAATGTAGATATTAATGTAGCAACTATCAACTGATAATGATAGCCAATAAACTATGAACTTCTTTTTATGACAATGAAGATTTCGCGATATTTACCAGCTGATCAGAATCAAGGTGATCTATCTTAATGTCAAGGGGTATCTGGTTTAACCGAAATTTTTTGTTCAGTACCGAGACTTTACGGTTTCTCTGAGAAAAAATCATATTTAAATTCTTAATAATCGGTTCGGTAAGTCTGGGGGTATTCTTCGGAACTAGCTGCAAAACCATAGATTCAACCAGTGGCATAGGATAGAATGACTTTTTAGACACAGCAAACAAATTTCGCAGGTGGAAGCTATATTGGCATACCACTGAAATTGCACGGTAGCTCTTTTCTCCTACATTTGATTGTATCTTCTCTGCAAACTCCTTTTGAAGCATAACGATCGCCCGATCAAATTGTTGCAACGATAACCATTCCATTATCGGTTTGCTCCTGGAGTAGGGAATATTAGATACAAAGACATCGAATTTGAGATTGCGTGACTTTAGTGGATCTGCATTTACAAGTGACAAGTTGAAAAGGGGACTGAGACACACTTTTGCTTTTTCGAAGAGAATTTTGTCAATTTCAAATGAAGTCACATATTTGGCCCTTTTGCAAAGTTCTTTTGTTAACATTCCTGATCCTGTGCCTAGTTCACAAACCGACTCAGTTCCAACAAAGCATACCGAATTTATGATATGTTCGATGATGGGAGCCTCTATAAGCATGTGCTGACCATAGGCTCTCCTTCTAGATCTGATCATTTCCTTACAAATAGATTCATCCTTGATGTGCCAGTTATTTCATCAATTATCCTTTTAGCAATCAACTTTGCAGGATCTCGCAGGCCGACTCTATCTTGTATGTCAGCAAAAGAAACAAATTTTTTGAGTTCGCGTTTTTTTATGATAGTCATCATGTAGATTTTTCCTATGCCGGGAATGAGTTCTAATGCATGAATTCTAGGAGTGAGGGCTTGTGCCATGTTTATATAATCTACGAATCTTTTTTCGTTAGTTGTCACTATCTTCTCAACTATAGTTGGTAGTTCCGATTTGGCTGACTGAGATATATTGACATAATCTAACCTTCCAAGAACACTAATTACCTTATTTCGACCATCCCGACCTATATATACCCGTTCTCCAACCTCAAAATTCGCATTTTGGTCGCCTAATAATTCTAACAAGGTTAGATGCTCTTCCCCGATTGACTGCACAATTACACCTTCTCGCCCCCTAACGGTAGTAGACTTACCCCTCGGAACGAAATCTAAAATATAGGCGTATTCTTCGTACTTCCTTTGTGGCAGTTGCTGATAGTCATCTGAGCTTGACTGCGGACTTTTTTCGTTACCATCATCTGAACGCGTAGGCAGGGTAGCTGGCAATCTCTCTTCTCGACAAATACTTACGAATAACTTTTTATTTAACTTTCAGAAGATTGCTTGATTATATTCAAAATTTTTTCCAGATTTTCAGTAAGAATAAGCTTCTTCCAACCGAACGTGAAGGCTCTTAATTCTTCTAGAGACTGAGGTAATATATTGACAACCTCAGCTGCTTCTTCTTCTTTCAGGTCACACCGTTCAATCAGATCACTTTTCATTTGATGCGAACGCTCGTCATCAGATTTTGAAAACTTCACTACGTAATCATATGTCCATCGTTGGATTTGATCCATTTCTTCCGGTTTCGCTGCTTGCAGTAATGCTTTCACTTCAGGCAGGGTAACGACTTCCTTGCTTATAATATCAGTCATTGGGTGATATTCTCACCACTTGGTAATGGTCTAACGTGATTAGGCCTTGTTTGCAATGTCTTTTCCTTCGCCCCAGTATAAACCATAATTTTCAAAATTCTCTTCCCGACTTCATTTATCACTCCTACTTTGCCCTGAAATCTTCTGTGAGGCATAGTGTGGTGTTCTCTCGGATCGATATCAATGACAACCTTGTCACCCACTTTATAATTGATAAGGAGATATGATATTCCGCGTGATATCTTGCTTTTAGTTAGAATTGAGCGAGATTTTCTCTTAGGACCGTGTGACTTGGGCATGACAGATTATCTACCAAATGCCTTTAATTTAATATTATCTGCTATTTGGCTGAGGATCTTCTACCCCTTTCTCTGATAAGGTAAACAAGGTTTCTCTTTCAGGGTGACATGGACTATCTACCATCCTCGCAATTCTATTTTTTCCGGATCGCTTAAGATAAACACGGTAAGTGCTAGTATGGGCTACGACATGTCCCCCAGTAGGTCTATAAGGATCCCCAAATATTGCGTCTGGAGATGACTGAATTTGGTTAGTGACCACAAGAGCGACATTGTACGTTTCAGCAATTCTTATGAGAGTATGCATAAACTTATTTAATCGCTGTTGTCTCTCCGAAAGCGATGCCCTCCCCAAAAATTCAGCTCTATAATGTGCCACTGCGGAGTCAATTATAACTAGTTTTATGTTATTTTCTTCAATGACTGGACCAGTTTGCTCGATAATTAATTCCTGATGAGCGCTATTGTATGCCTTTGCAACTATTATATGGTCAAGACAGCTTTCCGGATCCATTGCTCTTGCCTCAGCTATTGATACTATCCTTTCGGGTCGGAAAGTATTTTCAGTGTCAATATATAGTACTTTTGCGTTTAAGCCTCCCTCGGATTTGGATCTAGATATTATGGCGCTCAACACATGGCAAATTTGCGTTTTACCAGTTCCATATTCTCCATAAACTTCGGTAATCGCGTTGGTTTCTATACCTCCACCAAATAATTCATCGAGGTTTCCAGAACCAGTAGAAATTCTTTCGGCATTCTTGCGCTTTTCGTAAAGTATGGTTGCTGTAACAAAGCTTTTGTCAAGTATTCCGAGGTCTTCGAGAATTACTCTTGCCTTATTGCATATATTGATAGTCTTTTCCATTTCCATTCCCGTGGCGTCTGAAACATCTACTGGTCCCCTTACGACCAAATCCTTAATGGATTTGAATCCGGCTAATTCAAGACGATCCCTTGTAGTTGTCCCAATCTCTTCTATGCTGTCCAAATCCAAGGTTCCATGTTCCATTTCTTCATTCAAAGACCATCGATCAAATACGGGGCGTCAGGACTATTAAATTAACACTGTTTTATTCAAACATTGCCCCAAGAAATGCCAATACGGGGCCAGATGACTCGTCGTTAGTATGACGGATTAGAAGCCTTTTTTTAGCTAGGGAGTGCGAGGCATCTTCAGACCATTGCATTGGCCCTTCTCTGCTGGGGTATAATGTAACAAATAAATAAAGATAAAAATAAGTTTTATTGCCTCAATTCTGGTGCTATGTTTGTTAGTCGACCTGAACCTATATAATAAAAAGGTAATTGTTATCGGTGGAGGTACAGAAGGCACAAGAAAAGTTAGAGGACTAGTTGGGCAAAATAGCAAGATTATAGTATTAAGTCCCAGGTTAAACCGTTATCTGAAAGATTTAGAATCCAGAGGAGAGATAATAACCACAGTATCAAAGGTGCGAGATGTTAATGTCCTCAATAACTACGAGGGTGTCTTTCTGGTTATAGCTGCTACTGATGACAAGGAACTAAATCGTAGGCTCGTTAAGAAAGGGAGGTCAATGGGTGCGTTTGTATATGCAGTAGACGATCCTGCAGTAAGTGATTTTTCATATGCTTCCATTATAAATATTGAGGACGTTATGCAAATAGCAGTGTCAACATCCGGTCGAAGTCCTATCATGGCTCGCAGAATTCGCATAAGGGCAGAGCGAGTATTGCGTAGACTAATAAAGAAAACAGATATTGAGATGGCAAAATTACAAGAATTTGCTCGAAATGCGGCGAGATCGAAGATAGATACCGTTACTGAAAGAAAGGAATTTCTATATTCTGTGGAAGGCAATAATGACATTCAGATGATGCTTAAAGAAAATAAAATTGAGGAGGCCAGGGTTGCCACTCTCAATTTATTGAATAGATGGAGTAATGATCACATTCATTGAGTACAGCTTCAATAAGCAATCAATTGCAGATCCTGAATGTTAGAATTACATTTAGGAACGCGCCCGTTCACATCCTTGAAAGATTTACATTTAAAAATATTAGCAAAGCGTGTGAATCGTTTAAACAGCAAGCTGCGCTAGAAGAATGCGTCATCCTTCAAACCTGTAACAGGGTTGAGGTCTTTGGTGCTGGTGCAACTATTGATGAACAAAAATTGTTGGAATCATGGGCGTCGCAAGTAGGCATGGCTATTGAAGAATTCGCAATGGCCGCAGAGATTAGTACGGGTAAGGATGTCATCTCCCATTTGCTTAGATTAGCTGCTGGGTTGGATTCATTAGTGATAGGTGAGGATCAAATTTTGGGACAAATGAAAAGAGCGTTTGATTTTTCTCGCATGAATCACTATGCTGGATCTGACCTCTCAATGGTGTTCGATAAAGCATTCAAGGTTGGAAGCCGAGTCAGAAGTAGCACCGGTGTTAACAAGGGCAGTGTGTCCATAGGATCAATGGCTGTCAATTTGGCCGAGGAGAATATGGATAATTTATATGACAAGAAGATCCTGTTAATAGGCTCAGGCGAAGGTGCTAGCCTAGTTGCGAAGGCCTTGAGACGGAGATCAATTAAATTTCAAGTTACTAGTAGAACGTTTGAAAGAGCCAAATCATTTGCAGCTACTGTAGCGGGCGAGCCAATAACTTTTGATAACGCTCTTGAATCATTATGCGACATCGATTTGGTATTCGTTTCTACTATTGCTCCCTACTTTCTTGTTACTCACAGTAGAATTGAAGCAGCAATGAAAAATAGAGAAAAGGGGATGATGATTTTGGACCTATCCAATCCTAGAACGGTTGAGGAGAGTGTAGCAGGTATTGGAAAGGTCAAGTTGGTGAATTTGGATCAGATCTCAGAGATAGTGGAGAAAAATATTCGATTTCGAAAAAAGGAGATTGCATCTGCAGAGAATATCATAAACTCTGAGATGAAATCGGTTGATATATTGCTTAAAAGAAAAAAAGTAGAGCCACTTGTGGTCTCTATATTCAAAAGCGTGGATACTATTAGAAAACGTGAACTTTATAAAACTCTTTCAATCCTTGGTAACGGTATTGGCCCGGCGGAAAGAAGGGTAATAGAACAGCTTTCTCATGCTCTTGTTGAAGGAATGCTAGCAGCTCCTATGAATAACATTCGAAGGGAAATCGATGTAGATGGCAAGGATCAAGAAGAGCTATTGAGATTGCTAGCCAAGTTATTTAAATATGAACAGAAATAATTCAAATTGCGACCCCGGATTTCCGATTGTTCGAATGAGACGGCTCCGTAAGAGCGCTGCAATACGTGACCTGTTTCAAGAAACACATCTCTCTGTCAGAGATTTAGTATGCCCAATCTTCATACAAGATGGTATTAATGCACCGACGAGTATCGAATCGATGCCGGATATTAATAGAATACCAGTATCAAGCCTGATTAGTGAAATTCAAGAAATAATTGATTTAGGAATACGTGGCGTAATCTTATTCGGAGTTCCATCGCACAAGTACAATCTCGGGAATACTGCCTATTCGAGCACAGGCGTAGTTCAACGTTCTGTTGAGCTTATACGTAAGAATTTTGGAGAAAAAATAGCTGTCATCACGGATGTTTGTCTTTGTCAGTATACCACTCATGGTCAATGTGGTATTGTCTCAAAAGGTAGCGTGGACAATGATAAGAGCATTAAGATTCTAGGAAAAGTTGCTCTAAGTCACGCCAAAGCAGGAGCAGATATGGTAGCACCATCTGCAATGATGGATGGTCAGGTAGGTCATATCAGAAACGATCTGGATGAAAATGGGTTTTCTGACGTTGCTATTTTGGGCTATTCTGCTAAACACGCTTCCGCTCTCTATACGCCATTTAGGGATGCTTCCTCTTCTTCACCACGGAGCGGTGATAGAACCTCATATCAACTCCCATACTCTAACAGGAGGGAGGCGATTAGGGAAATTGAATCAGATATTAGAGAAGGCGCGGATATAGTCATGATTAAACCAGCAATTCCGTATCTAGATATAATCTATCAAACACGTAAGATTACCAATCATCCTATTTGTGCATACAGTGTTTCTGGCGAGTATTCTCTAATAAAAGCCGCAGCAGCTCAGGGCTGGATTGACGAAAACAACCTAATGACAGAATTCCTTACTTCAATAAAGCGGGCTGGCTCGGACATAATAATTACCTATCATGCAAAGAGAATGGCAGGATTACTGAGAGATTGACAGAAGTAATTTTATAGTAGAGTCATGGATAGGATCGCCACCACGATACTATTATTTACTTTGACTCTGTACATTTGTTTATATTCACATTGCCCGATAAATCAGAATTAATTTTTAAAAGAGCGGCCGAAGTTATGCCAGGTGGTGTAAATAGCCCTGTTCGTTTTTATAGTCCATATCCTTTTTTTGTTAGTTCTGGATTTGGAAGTAAGATAGTAACGGTTGATCATAAAACGTATACTGATTATTGCATGGGCTATGGTGCACTGTTACTGGGACATGCTTATCAGCCGCTAATTGATTCAATCAAGGCTGATCTCGATAAAGGAACACTTTATTGCGTTCCTACTGAAAACGAAGTCAGGCTGGCAGAAAAGTTTTCAAACATTTTTCCATCTGCTGAAATGACTAGAATTTTAAATACTGGAATGGAAGCAACAATGACAGCGATCAGATTAGCAAGAGCCTATACTGGAAAGAACAAGATCGTAAAACTAGATGGCTGCTATCATGGAGCTCATGATTATGGTTTAGTTCGAAGAGGTCGAGCAGGCTATGAAGGCCTACCAACCTCAGATGGAATTATCAGTGAGATATCTTCGGAAACATTGGTAGTCGACTATAACGATATCTCAAAATTCGAGGATTTAATACGTAGTAGGGATGATATTGCTGGAGTTATAATCGAGCCAGTAGCAGCCAACATGGGTCTTGTAGTGCCCGAAAAGCAGTATTTAAACGAGGTAAGGAGAATTACGCAGCAAAACGGCCTTGTACTGATATTTGATGAAGTTGTTACTGGATTCCGACTCTCATTGGGTGGAGCTAGTGAATTTTTTGGGATCAAGCCAGATATCGTTACGCTGGCAAAGGCGATGGGAAACGGGTTTCCTGTTGCTGCGGTTTGTGGCAAGAAGGCTGTTATGGGGTTATTATCTCCCAAAGGTAACGTCTATCAAGCAAGTACTTACGCAGGCAATCCTATTTCAGTTGCAGCTGCATTAAAGACTATCGAGATACTCATGGAAATAGGTAACGATCTCTACCCCAGGATATCAAGGGCATGCGACATTTTGGTCGTTGGTATAACAGAAATGGCTGAGGATTTAGGATTAAATTTTACAATCAATTCCATCGGGTCAATGTATCAATTGTTCTTCACTAGTGAACACGTGAAGGACCTTAATAGCGCCAAGAAAAGTGATGTGATTAGCTTTCGACAGCTTTACAATCAGTTACTAAAAAGGGATATTTTTATTCCACCCTCTCAATTTGAAACATGTTTTGTATCTTATGCCCACACAGAAGATGATATTGATAGGACCGTGGAAGTTTATGGAGAGGCCCTGAAGGAGGTTAAAAATCATTCTGGCTAAATTAAGAGTTGGCACGAGAGGTAGTGCCCTGGCAATCAAACAGACTGAAATCGTGGTCAAAGCTCTCTTAAAATCCGATCCATCGACAGAATTTGAACTTGTAAAAATCAACACTAGGGGTGATATGGAAAAGAGGCCCTTATTTACTATGGATGAAAAGGGTATATTCCAAAAAGAAGTGGATCAATCGGTAATTCATGGTGAAGTCGACTTTGCTGTTCATAGCTTGAAAGACATACCTAGTGAGCTATCTGATGGACTAGTTATTGCATCTATTCCCAAACGAGCAACGCCAAATGACGTGCTGATTAACAGACATAATTTGTGTCTTAAAGATCTCCCTGATAGATCAGTAATCGGTACAAGTAGTCTAAGAAGAGCAATTCAGGTAATGAGGCTTAGGCGTGATTTAGATGTACGGCCTATAAGGGGAAATGTTGAAACTAGAATCAATAAATCCTTAAGCGGTGAATATGATGCGATAATCCTTGCGGAAGCTGGGTTGACTAGACTATCGTTACAGGCTAACATTGCTCAGAGATTTAGTATCAAATCATTTGTCCCAGCACCAGGGCAGGGGATTATCGCAGTTACCTGCAGTAGCGATAACCTAGAACTTGTAAGAAAATTGCAAAAAATAGAGGACTACGAGTCGAGACAGCAAGCAGTTGCAGAACGATCTTTGACTAGATGCATACAAGGTGGCTGCCGATTCCCAGTTGGAGCTATAGCCATTACCAGACTTAAAGCAGATGAATTAACTTTACACGCGAGTGTTTTTTCTTCAGACGGTTCAAATAATATCAAGATAAAGGAAACAGGATTGCTCTCTCATGCGGCTGAGATAGGAATCAAATTAGCAAATAGGCTTAATCTGATGGGCGTTGGTAAGTTTGCGGCCGAATGGCGAAATGCAATCAATCAATGGAATATGAGATTATGAGTATGCTACCCAGTAAGGGCGTAGTCTATATTTGTGGAGCTGGGCCAGGGGATCCAGGTCTGATTACTGTAAGATGTTTGGAGCTTTTAAAGAGCTGCGACATAGTTCTTTACGATAGATTAGTTAGTGAAGAAATCATTAGCCAGGTTCCAGCAGCTATAGAAAAAGTGTACGTGGGAAAATCAGTCGGTTGTTCGGGACAACAAAGTAATATAAATAAAATAATGATAGAGTATGCAAGACAGGGAAAAAAAGTATTAAGACTAAAGGGAGGAGACCCGTTCATTTTCGGAAGAGGAGCAGAAGAGGCCCAATTCTTGCGAAGCAAACAGATAAGATTTGAGATAATACCAGGAATATCTTCTGCAATAGCCACGCCTGCATACGCCGGTGTTCCATTAACACACAGGAAATACTCTTCATCAGTTGCGATTACTACTGGACATGAAGATCCTGAAAAAGGATTCGCTAGAGTAAACTGGAAAGGACTTGTCGAAGCCGTAGATACAATTGTCATATTGATGGGCATAGAACGATTACCACAAATCGTTAGGAAATTGAGAGACGGTGGTTTAAGCAATAAGATAAATGTGATCGTAATCGAAGCTGGAACTACGAACAAGCAAAGATATGTGTACGGAAGACTGGACGATATCTTGATAAAGGTGAAAAAAGCCAAAATTCATCCCCCTGGAGTTATTGTTATAGGAGAAGTCACTGCCTTATGCAAGAGATTAGCCTGGTTTTCTCGATGACACTACCTTGACACAGACCAAGCTTTTAGAGAACAAGACTCTTGTCATAACAAGAAAATCTGAAGCTGCTAAAGAATTTTTAAATCTAGTCACTTCTGCAGGTGGTGTGGGCATTGCGTTACCAACAATTGATATCGTTCCTAATCTGAGTGCAATTAAAAACGCGGTCAGGCTTATCCTCTTAGGAGAATATGATATCTGTATTTTTATGAGTCCAAGTGGGGTGGGAGTGCTTTGTGAATACGCAACCGAGTATGACAAGATCGAAAATTTGGTGTCAGTTTTAAATGCTAAAACTGTTGTCGCGCAAGGACCAATGACTGAGAAAAGCTTACAAAAGTACGGGATACATGTTAGTCAAATTCCAGATAGATTTTCATCTGAGGGAATAGTGTCCCTTTTTAGCAAATTAAATCTTGAGCTAGGAAAGAAAATTATTGTTCCTCGGAGTGGGATGTCAAATGACTTTGTCACACGGTCTTTGACAAACCTGGGATTAGATATTACTGAACTTTTTTTGTACACAACAAGAACAGCTATCCCAGGAAAAATCTGGAATGAATTCATTTATCTTTTCAAGAAGAGCAGAATAGACGCAATTGTTTTTACAAGTGGCTCATCAGTAAATTCATTTTTCGAAATTTTGCACAGGTTATGTTGCAATTATCATCAATTCCTGCGACCTAGCATGGCTATTATTTCCATTGGTCCGCTGACAACTCGAGAACTCGATCGAAGAAATATTTATTGTATTGAGGCTTCGGAACACACGATACGAGGTACCTTAGATCTAGCAAAGTCTCTCTTGAACAATAGGACATGGTGAAGGAAGTATATTACACTGAATTCTACGTATGGATTTTGATAAGGATTATTCGTTTGCAATTGAATATGAATTATCACTTAATACCAAGGTGGTAATAAAATACCAATATATATATAAAACATAACGGCGTTATATAATTAGTATGACAACAGAAGAACTCAATATGGATTATAGTAAGTACGATTTTAAGGATTCGACAGAGTTATATGTTTATCTAAGTAAGAAGGGCCTGTCAAGAGGCACGGTCGAAGAAATTAGTAAGTTGAAAGGGGAGCCAGATTGGATGAGGGACTTTAGGCTCAGAGCTTATGATACATTTATGAGCAAGCCCATGCCCCAATGGGGCGGTGACTTGTCAAAGATTGACTTTCAAAACATCTATTACTATGCCAAAGCGTCTGAGAAGCAAGGAAAGGATTGGAATGATGTACCAGAATCAGTGAGAAATACCTTTGAAAAGCTTGGAATACCTGAAGCAGAAAGAAAGTTCCTTGCTGGAGTAGGAGCACAATACGAGTCTGAAGTGGTATATCATAACTTGCGAGAAGATTTGCAGAAACAAGGAGTAATATTTATTGATACAGATACTGCAGTAAGAGAACAACCAGAACTATTGAAAAAACACTTTGGAAAGGTTATTCCACCAGAAGATAATAAATTCGCTGCTTTAAATAGTGCGGTGTGGTCTGGTGGTTCATTCATATATATTCCACCTAATGTAAAGGTTGAATTACCACTACAAGCTTACTTTAGAATCAATGCAGAAAATATAGGACAATTCGAAAGAACCTTGATAATTGCTGACGAAAATTCCGAAGTTCATTATATTGAAGGATGTACCGCACCAGTTTATACCACTGAATCATTGCACTCTGCGGTTGTAGAACTCATCGCAAAACGCGGGGCGAAGATCCGGTATACGACAATCCAGAACTGGAGTAAGGATGTTTATAATTTAGTAACAAAGAGGGCGTATGCCTATGAGAATGCGACGGTCGAATGGATAGATGGAAATCTTGGCAGTAAATTAACAATGAAGTATCCAGGCGTATATATGCTAGGCAAGAATTCCCATGCAGAAGTTATATCCGTGGCTTTCGCAGGCTCTGGCCAGCACCAAGATGCGGGTGCAAAAGCAGTTCATCTTGCTCCACGTACTACATCTAGGATAACAAGTAAATCTGTAAGCAAGGAATCCGGTAGGACTACATATCGTGGTCTGTTGCATGTGGCAAAAGGTGCAACCGAGGTAAAATCAAATGTCCGATGTGACGCACTACTGCTAGATGACAACTCCAGAACAGATACATATCCTTATGTAGAGGTTAATGCAGACGATGCGACAGTATCTCATGAAGCAACTGTAGGGAAAATAGGCGACGACCAGATCTTTTATTTGATGAGTAGAGGATTTACGGAATCAGACGCTCTCTCGCTAATTGTCGGTGGATTTATGGAACCTTTCACTAAGGAGCTGCCGATGGAATATGCTGTCGAGCTCAATAGGCTAGTGAAAATGGAAATGGAAGGCTCGGTAGGATAATGAACGTTGTCATCTGCCAGTAAAGTGTGAACGGGGCGATGATAAGGTTTGGTAACTCTTTCTTCAGTTAGCATAAATGATGTTGAGACAATAGGTAGGGAAAATGAGGAGCCTGAATGGCTTCTTCAAATGAGAAGAAACGCTTTTGCTGACTATTCATCTCTTCCAGCGGAAGTTTCTCCGCTTTATTCAAAATATTCAGACGTCAATCGATTAAAGCCACAAAATATCCAGTTACCTGACTTGAATACTATAGATGAGCCATATAAAGAATTAAGCGACCGCCTGAAGGAAGTGGAAGAAGGAAGCAGTGTCCTGAGAATTGGAACAAATATAAACGAAATATCGCTTTCAGATGCTCATTCAAAAAATGGCGTAGTTGTCACAGATCTGAGGGATGGACTAAAAAAGTTTGAAGAAAAAATCAAGTCGATACTTATATCAAATAGACTCAATTTTGTTGAGGATAAATTTCTCGCATTGGAGGGTTCCATTTTTAGAGGTGGTCTATTTATTTATATTCCAAAGAATCTAGCGGTCGATCAACCTATCAGATTAATTAATTCTCTAAGCGAAAAGGGCACTTCCTCGGTGACTAGGAACATTGTATATGCGGATTCAGGTTCAAAAGCTACCATAATTCAGGAAATGTATTCACCAACACCAATAAGCAATACTGAAACCCAACAAGCATATTTTGAATTATTAGAATGTCATGTCGGTCAAAATGCATCTCTAGAAATGGTAACCTTGCAAGCCATGGACAGCAAGTCTGCAAACTTCTCAAATAGAAAGGCATTCCTTGAAAGAGACGGAAGAATATCATGGTACTCGGGAATGTTTGGTAGCCAGTTGTCTAGGTATAAAATTGATAGTATAATGAAAGGGGCAGGCTCGATAGCCGAAGATGTGGAGATCATATTTGGTGTAGCCGACCAGTCGTTCGATGTGACCTCAAATTTGATACATGAAGGCAATAATTCTAGGGGAAGAGTCCTAGTCAAATCCGTAATGAAAGATGCATCAAAATCTCTATTTAAGGGTATGATAAAAATCGGTAAAGGAGCGAAAGGTTCGGAGTCGTATCTTGCCGGTCATTCTATTCTACTCGACAAGGGTGCTAAATCTGACGCTATCCCTGGATTAGAGATAGAAACCAATGAAGTCAAAGCAACTCATTCTGCTTCCGTAGCACAGATGGATGAGTATCAGATCTTTTATCTTATGTCAAGAGGGCTGAACTTGGAGTCCGCGAAACGGGAAATTGTAAGTGGATTCTTGGAACCTTTGTCTAGAAGGATGGGCTCAGGAATCAGAGCATGGATTAACTACTTGATTGAAAACAAATGGACAGGGAAGTCATTAATGCTTAGGACCGATGAAGCAATGGCTCAAATATTAGAAGTTGAAAAATCTCGATACCATGAAACTCAGGATATTTTTGAAAAGCATTACAAGTATCGCTAGGACTTGAAATTTATGGCGGAATGGATAAAGATCTGTCAAATAAGGGAAATTAATGCCTCTGAACCCTACAGCTATGACCGTGGCGATAGTAAGATAATGCTAACAAAATTAGATAATGAAATTTTTGCAACGGATAGAATTTGTACTCATGCTTATGCTGATTTATCAACAGGATTTTTGAATGATACAGAGAGGACTATTACCTGCCCCCTACACATGTCCAGCTTTAGATTAAATGATGGTGTTCCATTGAATTTACCGGCCGAGGAGCCTATAAAGACATATCAGACAAAGATAGAAGACGGCGTAATTTACGTCTTGATGGATTAGCAGGATAATGACTTCTCCTTACGAAAAGCGACTATTTTGTTTTGAGTATTAGTTTTATCTCATGATTGTTCCTAAACTTGATCTAATGTTCGGGCGCTTTTATCCAGGAATTGGTTAGTTGTGAATTAGTTGTGAATGGTGGAACTTTCATTATTTTGGGTTTGGCCAATTATGACAAATGTAAGTGCCAACATTGAAGAACTATGAATTGAATTTCGTCATTAAAGGCACCACGTTGAAATAAGTAGCTCGGACAAATGTCAGTCGAATATGAAGACACAATGTAAATAATTGTATGTGAATTGACTTGTGTTCTGTTATGAATTTGGACGACGGTACTATATCTATCTAGACGAGAAACAGTAGATAAGTCCTTATGAATACTACAGTATTTTGAAGTTAATCTAGAGTATGTCTCTATCTCAACTTCAGCCCAGTCGTGGTATACTGCTTCCTGGATATTGAATAGGTATGGTTTTTGTATCAAATCAATAGTCAAATCATATTAATGCAACATAGGTTTAGATTTTTTATACTACCCGAAACAAAAGTCGAATCGTATTTATACTACTATGACCACTCTGGATCGTGTTACGCGCTATTTTAAATTCAGATAACAAGCGCCTGTTTGTGGTTCTATTGATCTCTTTTGTTGTTATTTCAAGTATTCTACCTTTAGGTAGTTATGATTTGGTGTCTGCCAAAAGCAAAAAAAAAGTAAGGGAAAGTTCTGACACTTCAGACACCTCATCCAAGGACGTTACCAATGAAGATAATACCTCTTCTCAGCAGCCTAATATTGATAATGGCATCTCGGAACAATCACCTAAGTCTAATCCAAGTGAGCAACAATCCTCATTGCAGAACCTCCAGACAGGATTAAACGCTACTACTCCCGAACAACCGCCTTCTTCCGAAACCACAGATTCTGGAACATCCCCCGCCTTCGTGCCCCAGCCACCAAACTCATCTGAAAACAACGCACAACCTAGCTCATCTGAAAACAACGCACAACCTAGCTCATCTGAA
>C688J18823_10000428_pt1 | contig 24472 bp, 14 predicted proteins | sample HopSoiMetagenom1_FD_18823 | JGI IMG/M metagenome (IMG submission 18823) | reverse complement strand
GCGCCAGTACAACGAATACCGTGGTAACGGACGGCACGCAAACTGCACGAATCGCGTGCCACAGCATCGGCCGGCCGGCGAGCATCGAGTACTGCTTGGCCGCTCCCGGGCCCATGCGGGAGCCGGAGCCGGCAGCGGGAATCAGCGCGAAGGTGGCCAAAGTTCTTCTAATTCAGGACGATATAATTGCACACGTTGGTTGTTGATGCAGCGCGATTCACTTCCCTCCCGCAGGCGCTACACCCAGCTCGTCGGCTCGGCTGACGCGCTCGCGCTTGCGCGCCTGGCGCAGGAGGAGCATCCGGTCGCGGTCGTCAGCGCCACCGCGCTCGACGCGCAGCGGCTGGTCGATGAGGTCGCCTGGTTCTCGCCGCAGCTTCGCGTCTGCCTGCTGCCCGACTGGGAGACGCTGCCCTACGACCAGTTCTCGCCGCACCACGATCTGGTCTCCGAGCGCCTGGCTACGCTGTACCGCATCCAGCGCGGCGAGTTCGACCTCGCGGTGGTGCCGGCCTCCACCGCGCTGATGCGGCTTTGTCCGCCCGCCTATATCGCCGGCCACACCTTTTTCCTGCGCGCCGGCACCGAGCTCGATGTCGAGCAGCTGAAGACCCAGCTCGCGACGGCCGGCTACCAGCACGTCACGCAGGTCGTCGCGCCGGGGGAATTCTGCGTGCGCGGCGGCCTCATCGACCTCTTCCCGATGGGCAGCGCCCTGCCCTATCGAGTCGACCTCGACGACGAGACCATCGACTCGATCAAGACCTTCGACGTCGACACGCAGCGCACGGTGTATGCCGTCAACGAGGTTCGGATGCTGCCGGCGCGCGAGTTTCCGCTGGACGAAGCCGGACGCACGCGCTTCCGCAGCCGCTGGCGCGAGATTTTCGAGGGCGATCCGTCGAAGAAGCGCCTTTACCGCGATGTATCGAACGGCATTCCGGCGGCCGGGGTCGAGTACTACCTGCCGCTCTTCTTCGAGTCGGTGGCGACGCTGTTCGATTACCTGCCGAAGGGCTGCACCCTCGCCTTGCATCGCGACGTGTCCGGCGCCATCAATGATTTCTGGCGCGACATCCAGTCGCGCCACCGCATGGCGGGCGGCGATCCCGACCGGCCGATCCTCGCGCCGACCGCCATGTTCGTGCCGGCGGAGGAGTTCTACCTGCGGGCGAAAGAGCATCCGCGCATCGACGTCGGCGAAGGCGACGAGCCCGGCGAAGGCGCGCTCGCCGCGGCGGCGCTGCCGGCGGTGGCGGTCGATCGGCGCGCACAGGATCCGCTCGCCGCGCTGAAGGCTTTCCTCGGCACGTCGAATTTGAAGGTGATGGTGGCCGCCGAGTCGCCCGGCCGACGCGAGACCATGGCGAATTACTTCGCCGAATACGGGCTGAAGCCCGCGCAGGCGGCGAGCTTCGAGCAGTTCCAGGCCAACCCGGCCTCGTTCGTGCTCGTCATCGCCCCTCTCGCCCATGGCTTCGCGGTGCCGGCCGAAGGCTGGGCCGTCATCACCGAGGCGGAGCTCTACGCCGGCGTGGTGCGCCGGCGCGCGCGCACCGCGGAAAAGCGCAGCTCCGTCGAGGGCATGCTGCGCGATCTCTCGGAGCTCAAGGTCGGCGACCCGGTGGTTCACGAGGAGCATGGCATCGGCCGCTACCAGGGCCTGGTGGCGCTGGATCTCGAAGACGGAAAGGCCGAGTTCCTGCTGCTCGAATACGAAGGCGGCGACAAGCTCTATGTGCCGGTCTCGCAGCTCGCCGTCATCGGCCGCTATAGCGGCGCGCAGCCCGAAGAGGCGCCGCTGCACAAGCTCGGTAGCGGGCAGTGGGACAAGGCGAAGGCGCGCGCGGCCAAGCAGGTGCGCGATACCGCGGCCGAGCTTCTCGCGATTTATGCGAAGCGCGCCACGCGGCACGGCCATGCCTTCGGCATCAAGCAGCACGACCTCGAGGCCTTCGCCGCCGGATTCGGCTTCGAGGAAACACCCGACCAGGCCTCCGCCATCGAGGCGGTGACCGCCGACATGGCGTCGGGTAAGCCGATGGATCGCCTGGTGTGCGGCGACGTCGGCTTCGGCAAGACCGAAGTGGCTCTGCGTGCCGCCTTCATTGCCGTGGCGGATGGCAAGCAGGTGGTGGTGCTATGCCCCACCACGCTCCTCGCCGAGCAGCATTTCCAGACCTTCAACGACCGTTTCGCCGACTGGCCGATCCGCATCGGCGAGCTTTCGCGCTTCAAGACCGCGAAGCAAAGCAANGAGATCCTGGAGCGCCTGGGCAAAGGCGAGATCGACATCGTCATCGGCACGCACAAGCTCCTCGGCCGCGACGTCAAGCTGCCGCGCGTTGGNTTGGTGATCATCGACGAGGAGCACCGCTTCGGCGTGCGGCAGAAGGAGACGCTGAAGAAGCTGCGCGCGGAGGTCGACGTCCTNACNCTCACCGCGACGCCGATTCCNCGCACGCTCGCGATGTCGCTCGAAGGCATCCGNGATTTCTCGGTGATCGCCACCGCGCCGGAAAAACGCCTGGCGATCAAGACGTTCGTCTCGCCGTTCTCGGAAGGGCTGATCCGCGAAGCGGTGATGCGCGAGCTCAAGCGCGGCGGCCAGGTGTACTTCCTGCACAACGAGGTGGACTCGATCGAGCGCATGAAGGAACGCCTCGAGCGCCTGCTGCCCGAGGCGCGCATCGGGGTCGCGCATGGCCAGATGCCCGAGCGCGAGCTCGAGCGCGTGACGCGCGACTTCACTGCGCAGCGCGCCAATGTGCTGCTGTGCTCGACGATCATCGAGACCGGCATCGACAATCCGCACGCCAACACCATCGTCATCAACCGCGCCGACAAGTTCGGCCTCGCGCAGCTGCACCAGCTGCGCGGGCGCGTCGGGCGCTCGCACCACCAGGCCTATGCCTACCTCCTGACGCCGCCGGAGGACGCGCTCAACAAGAACGCGCTCAAGCGGCTGGAGGCCATCCAGTCGATGGAGGAGCTCGGCTCGGGCTTCTACCTTGCGATGCACGACCTCGAGATCCGCGGCGCGGGCGAGATCCTGGGCGACTCGCAATCGGGCGAGATCCAGGAGATCGGCTTCTCGCTTTACACACGGATGCTCGATCGCGCCGTGCGGCGCCTGAAGGCCGGCAAGGCCATCGATCTGGACGACGCGATCGACATCTCGACCGAGGTCAACCTGCACGTGCCGGCGCTGCTGCCCGATACCTATTGCAGCGACGTGCACGAGCGCCTGAACATCTACAAGCGCCTCGCCGATTCCCAGAGCCGCGAGGAGCTGGAGGCGCTGCGCGAAGAGCTGGTCGACCGCTTCGGACCGCTACCCGACGCCGCGCGCGCCCTCCTTCTCTGCCACGAGGTGCGCCTCGCCGCAAGGCCACTCGGGGTGGCGCGCGTCGACGCCACGCACGAGGCGGTGCAGCTCACGTTCGTGAAGAATCCGCCGCTCGATTCGAGCAAGGTGATCGCGTTCGTGCAGAAGAAGGGCCGCAGCGCGCGACTCGCCGGCCCCGAGCGCCTTCGCGTCGACGCCAAGCTGCCGGAGTGGGAAGACCGAGCCAAGGCGGTGAAGGAGATCCTCCTGCAGCTCGCCGCTTAGTGGGTTGCTCCGTGAACCTGGTCGTGCAAGGCCCCGCCATGACCGCCGACCAGGCGAACGATCTCGCGCGCCTCGCCGGCAGCACGCGCATCCACAAGATCGCCGAGCACGCCTGGCGCATTCAGCAGGCCGCGCCGGTGAACGCGATCGCGCCGTATTGCGAGGAGGCGCGCATCGACTACGGTTTCGTCCCGGACGGAGCGCGCTTCGCCGATCTCAAGCTGCTGGCGATGGACATGGACTCGACGCTGATTACCATCGAGTGCATCGACGAGCTTGGCGACCTCGCCGGCTGCAAGGCCGAGATCGCCGGCATCACCGCGCAGGCGATGCGCGGCGAGCTCGACTATCCGCAGAGCCTGCGCAAACGCGTCGGGCTGCTTACCGGCCTCGCGGAGAACTCGCTCTTGCGAGTGTATGAAGAGCGGCTGAAGCTCACTGCGGGCGCAGAAGTTCTACTCGCCGCGTGCAAGAAGCACGGCGTAAAGCTTCTCCTGGTGTCGGGCGGCTTCACCTTCTTCACCGATCGGCTCAAGTACCGCCTCGGCATCGACTACACGATCTCGAACCATCTCGAAGTGAAGGACGGCAAGCTCACCGGCGGGCTCATCGGCGACATCGTCGATGCCGACGCCAAGGCGCTCAAGTTCCGCGACGTGGTGCAGGAGCTCGGCGCGACGCGCGAGCAGACGGTGGCGATCGGCGACGGCGCCAACGACCTGAAGATGATGGCCGCCGCCGGCTTGTCCGTCGCTTTTCACGCAAAACCCGTGGTGCGCGCGCAGGCGAGCTGCGCCATTACCTACTGCGGACTCGACGCCGTGATGAATCTTTTCGAATAGCTACTTTGCCGCGATCACCATGATCTCGACCAGCGCCCTCGGATCGGCGAGCTTCGCCTCGACGCAGGCGCGCCCCGGCAGGTTCTTGGCATCGACCCAGGCGGTCCACTCCTCGTTCATGGCGGCGCGGTTGCGGATGTCGGTGACCCAGATCTGCGCCTGCAGGATCTTCGATTTTCCCGAGCCGCATTTGCCGAGCAGGCGATCGATCTCGGCCAGGACTTCCTTGGTCTGCCCTTTCACGTCCTTGTTGAGGTCCTTCGCCACGATGCCGGCGAGGTAGACGGTATCGCCGTGCTCCACCGCCTGCGAAAGGATGCTGCTCTGGTCGTGCCGTGTGATGCTCATTCCATGTTCTCCTCGAGGGTGCGTTTGTCGTAGCGGGCGACCTGCTGGTAGCGCTCCGAAATCGCCTTCAGCTCGGCGGGGCTGATGACGGAGTCGATGCTGGCAAAGGGCTTGTCGCCGGTGCGCTCGTAGATCTCGCGCAGGATCGCGTCGGGCGGGTTGCGGCGGTTCTCGAGCACCACGCGCGAGGTGGGTCCCAGGCGCTCGGTTTCGTATTTCTTCAGGGCGGTATCGCCGTCCTCCGCCAGGCACTTCGCCAGCACCTCGGCGTCGAGGATCGCCTGCCCGGCGCCATTCGAGCCGCGCGGGTACATCGGGTGCGCGGCATCGCCCAGCAGCGTCACGCGGCCGAAGCTCCAGGCGGGCAGCGGATCCTTGTCGACCATCGGATACTCGAGCACCACGTCGGCGGCGCGGAAGAAGGCCGGCACATCGAGCCAATCGAACTTCCAGGACTCGGCATCCCCGATGAAGTCCTCGACGCGCGCCGGCCGGTTCCAGTCCCAGCGCTTGTAGTTCGGCGTCTCGATCTCCCACAGCCAGTTGACGAGCTGGCGGCCCTGCTCGTCTACGTTGTTCCGGATTGGGTAGTGGACCAGCTTGCCGCCCTTGAGCCATCCCGCGCGCGTCATGCTCGCGCCGGAGAGCACGGGCTTCCAGCGCGTGACGCCGCGCCACATGTTGATGCCGGAGTAGCGCGGCTCGCCTTCGTTCGGATAGAGCTGCGCGCGCACCACCGAGTGGATGCCGTCGCAGCCGACGAGCGCCCGGCCGGTCACCGCATTGCCGTCCCGCAAACGAGCGGTCACGGCGCTGCCGGGATCGTCGAACGACGCGAGATGCGCGCCGAGATGCAGGCGATCCGCGCCGAGGCGCGCCTTCACCGCGTCCATCAGCACCGTTTGCAGGTCGCCGCGATGGATGGAGAACTGCGGCCACGGGTAGCCCGCGAATTTGCCGAGCGGCTCCCGGTAGATGAGCTGGCCGAAGCGGTTGAAGAAGGCCGCCTCCTTGGTCTCGACCGCGACCTTCGCCAAGGCAGGAATAAGCCCGAGCGTGTCGAACACGCGATTGGCGTGCGGCAGGATATTGATGCCGACGCCGACCGCCTTGATCTGCGGCGCCGACTCGAGCACGCGGCAGGCGATGCCGCGCCGGTGCAGCTCGAGCGCGAGCGTCAGACCGCCGATGCCGCCGCCGATGATGAGGACGTCTTGCACTTGCCTAGTTTACGGCGAGGTACGCCTTCTCCAGCGCGCCAGTGGCGGCGATTTCGCTCGCCGCGCCCGAGGCGACGATGCGCCCGCCCTCGATGACGTACGCGCGGTCGGCGAGCGCGAGCGCGAGGCCCGCCATCTGGTCGACCAGCAAGATCGTGGCCGACTCGGCGCGCAGGCGGTCGAGGGCGGCGAAGAGATCGTTGATCACCGTCGGCGCGAGGCCGAGCGAGGGCTCGTCCAGGAGCAGCAGCTTGGGCCGCGCCATGAGTCCGCGCGCGATCGCGAGCATTTGCTGCTCGCCGCCCGACAAGAGGCCCGCGCGCTGATGCAGCCGCTCGCGCAGGCGCGGGAAGCGTTCGAGCATCGCCTGGACGTCCGCAGCGGTGTCTCCCTCACGTCGGAAGGCGCCCAGCTCGAGGTTGTGCAGGACCGAGAGCTCCGGGAACACCTGGCGGCCCTCCGGCACCAGCACCAGCCCGCGCGGCATCACGCTGTGCGCCGGCAGCCGCGCGATGTCGGCGCCGTCGAATGCAATGCCGCCCTGCACCGGACGCAGCAGGCCGCTGATCGCGCGCATGAGCGTCGACTTGCCGGCGCCGTTCGCGCCAAGCACGGCGACCATCTCGCGCTCACGCACCTCGAGGTCGATGCCGTTCAGCACCGGCTCGGCGCCGTATCCGGCCTGCAGTTTTTGCACTACGAGGGAGGGCCGTCCTGCCGGCGCGGCGCGAGCGCCGCTCGGTTGCAGCGCGTGCTCGCCGAGATACGCCTTGCGCACCGCCGGATCGCGCTGCACCTCGGCCGGCGCGCCCGAGGCAATGACGACGCCGGCGTCGAGCACCACCACCTTGTCGGAGATTCCCATCACGACGTCCATGTCGTGCTCGACCAGCACGACCGCGATGCCGGCCTCCGCAATGCGTCGCAACAGCGTCGCGAGCGATCGCTTGTCTTCGCGCGACAGCCCCGCCGCCGGCTCGTCCAGCAGCAGCACGGAGGGCCGCGTCGCCAGCGCGCGGGCGATTTCCACCAGGCGCTTGTCGACGTGCGGCAGGTCCGCGGCACGCGCGTCCCGGTCGCCGCGATAGTTCACAAAAGAAAGAAGACCTTCGGCGCCGCCGGCGATCGCCAGGTTCTCGGCGACCGTCATGGAGCCGAAGAGCTGCGTCGTCTGGTAGGTGCGCGCGATGCCGGCGCGTGCGATGCGCCATGCCGGCTTGCCCTGCACTTCTGCGCCGCCGACGCGAATCACGCCGGCGTCGGGGCGATAGAAGCCCGAGAGCATGTTGAGGACGGTGGTCTTGCCCGCCCCGTTCGGCCCGATCAGGCTCGTGACCTTGCCGGGCTCGGCGAGCAGCGAGACTTCGTTCGCGGCCTTCACACCGCCGAAGGCGATGCGCAGGCGCTCGGCCTCCAGCACCGCCCTTCCAGGCGCATCCAGGTGCACATCGCCGGCGCTGCCCAGACGGGGTTTTCGGCGGCGCGCGGCGAAGCGCTCGAACACGCCCACCACGCCATCGGGCGCCAGCCAGAGCACGACGAGAAGCAAGGCGCCGAAGAAAAGCAGCCGGTATTCAGCCAGCCCGGCGAGGAATTCGGGCAGCAGCACCACGATCGTCGCGCCGACGAGCGGGCCGGCGAGCGAGCCCGCGCCGCCGATGATCACGACCAGCACGAAGAGGATCGACTGCGAGAACGCGAAGGTCGACGGCGTGACGAAGCCGGACAGCGCCGAGAAGAAGGCACCCGCCACGCCGGCGCAGAACGCGGAGATGGCGAACGCCACCGTCTTGATGCGCACCGGGTCGAGGCCGATCGATTCGGCGGCCACCTCGGAGTCCTTCACCGCGCGCATGGCGGCGCCCCAGCGGCTTCGCGCAACCCGGTAATAGCCATAGGTCGCCAGCGCGGCCAGCACGATCGCGGCAATGGCGACCGCGCGCTCGCTGTCCAGCAACGCGGGCTTGGCGACGCCCATGATGCCGTTCTGGCCGCCCGTCACGCCGCGCCACTCCACCGCGATGTTCTCCACCACGAAGCCGAACGCGATCGTCACCATGGCGAGGTACGGGCCACGCACGCGCATCGCCGGCAACGCGAGGAGCGCGCCCGTTGCACCCGCGAGCAGGGCCGCCACGGGGAGCGCGAACCAGAAGTTCCACTTCAAGGCCACGGTAAGCACCGCCACCGCATACGCGCCGATCGCGTAGAAGCCGACGTGGCCGAAGGACACCTGCCCCGTTAGACCCAGCAGGACATTGAGGCCGATGCCGACGATGGCGGTGAGGCCGAGCGTCGCCATGATGAAGACGTAGTAGCTATTGCCCATCGCCGTGAAGGCGATGGCGGCGGCAAAGGCGACGATGAGCGCGGCGAGCCTCATACCTTCTTCAGCTGGGCGCGCCCGAAAAGCCCGTTCGGCAGGATGGCGAGCGCCACGATGACCAGGGTGAACGTGAGGATCTGCGTGTAGGAGGAACCGAGGAACGCCGTGATCAGTGATTCGACCAGGCCGAAGAGGAGCCCCGCCAGCATCACGCCCCAGGCGCTCGTCAGGCCGCCGAGGATCGCGACCGCGAAGGCCTTCAGGCCGAAGAGCGTGCCCATGTCCGAATGCACGTTGAAGAGCGGCGCGATCATGATGCCGGCCGCGCCGGCGAAGACGGTCGAGATCGCATACGCCGCCATGACGGCGAGCGGCACGTTGATTCCCATCAGGCGCGCGGCATCGGCGTTCTGCACCACGGCGAGCATCGCCTTGCCGTACTTGGTCTTGCGGGCGAACCATTGCAGGAGCGCGGCGAGCCCGAGGCCGAACACCGGGATCGCGAGCTGCATCTTCGAGACGTGGATGCCCAGCACGGTGAGCCCTTCGCTAGCCCATGGCAGGACGAAGCCGCGCGGCTCCTTGCCGAAGGTGAAGAGCACCGTGTTGTCGGCGATGATGCCGAGCGCCACCGTCGCCATCAGCCAGGCGTTCGACCCGCGCCGCGCGAACGGACGCACCGCGACCAGCTCGACGATCAGCCCATAGACCGCGCAGAGGACGAGCGCCAGCGCCGCCGCCGGGATGAAATGCCAGCCGAGGTTGACCGTGAACGTATACGCGAACACCGCGCCCAGCATCATCGAGCTGCCCTGCGCGAAGTTCACCGTGCTCGACACCGCGTAGGTGACGTAGAAGCCGAGCGCCAGCAGCCCATACATGCTGCCGAGGCCAAGCCCGGAAACGAGCGCCGAGCCGATCACAATTCCGTACCCGGTACGTAATTAATTTGAAAGCTCGGATAAGAAAACGGCCGCGCGAGGCGGCCGTTGGTTTGCGTCTTTCCTTCGGTTACTTCTGCATTCCCACCGGCAGGATCTGATTATCGATGAACTGCGCCCAGACGTAGTCGTTCTCGGAAAGGGCGTCGTGGTTCTCGCGCGTGAACGGCTTGTCGTAGTTCTTGATCAAGCCCTCGTATTTGCCGATCTTGTAGTAGCCGTCGCGCACCTTCGGGCCGTCGGTCGAACCGGCGTTCTGGATGGCAAGCGCGCTCAGCATCATCGCGTCGTAGGCGTTCGCGACGCCCACGGCGGGCGTGACGTCGCCGGCACCCTTGATGTCCGGGTACTTGGCCATCAGCGCCTTGAGGACTTTCTGGCCGACGGGCGACTGCTTGCCAAAGAAGCTGTAGGTCTGCACGAAGTGAACGTTCTTGGCGCTCGGACCGGCGAGCTCGGTGAAGCGGCCGCCCGCGGGACCCCAGTGCGACACGATCGGCGGCATCCAGCCCATGCGGTCGAGCGACTTCACGACCTGGGACGAGGGGCCGACGTTGCCGACCAGGAAGAGGACATCCGTGCCCGCGGACTTGAGGCGCGAAAGCTGCGGCACCACGTCGACATCGTTGCCTTCGAATTTCTCGATACCGGCGGGCTTCATCTTCTTGTCCGCGAGCGCCGCGGAGAGACCCTTCTCGTTCGACTCGCCCCACGGGTTGTTGACCAGGATCATTCCGGGCTTGCGGGCGTTGTAGGTCTTCTGCGCGTACTGCAGCATTGCCTTGTCGACGAGCTCGTCGACGGCGGAGACGCGGAACACGTAGTTGTCTTTTGCGCCGTTCTTCGTGATCGGCGTGCCGGCGGCCCACGGATCCATGAACGGAATCTTGTTCTCGTTCGCGATCGGCACGATGGCGAGCGCCACCGGCGAATCGAGGCCGCCGATCAGTACCGCCACTTTCTCTTTGAAGAACAGCTCGCGCGCCGCGATCACGCCCTTGGCGGGTGTGGCTTCGTCGTCGCGCCGCAGGAGCTCGAGCTTGCGACCTTTGAGAAGGCCACCTTTGGCATTGATTTCATCGATCGCGACCTGCAGGCCGCGCGTGATGGCTTCGCCGGCGCGCGCCGACTGGCCGGAGAGCGCGGTAACGAGGCCGATCTTGATCGGCTCCTGAGCCTGCGCCGGCACGACGGCGGCCAGCGCAACCAGTAGTAATAGGCGTTTCATTCAAAAACCTCCCGCTCGTTTTCCTAGGATGGACCGGGGCAAGCTTAGCAGGTCGCGTGCCATACTTGCCGCCACGCATGCACGCCGCCGCGAAGCTGGTCGAAGAGTATCTGCGCATCCTCATGATCCCCGACCCGGAAGGCGCGCGGCGCTTCTGCGCGCCGGAGATGGAGATCCGTTTCACCGGCAACCGCTTGATGCGCGACCCATCCGAATGCGCCGCCTTCAACCGCGGACGCTACAAGTGGGTGAAGAAGGCCTTCGGCCCCACCCATGTCGCCGAGGGTGGAACGGACGACGAGACCGTCGTCTACCAGACGGGCACCCTGTATGGCGAGTGGCCCGACGGCACGAAATTCGAAGGCAACCGTTACGTCGATCGCTACGTCGTTCGCCGCGGGAAGATCGCGATGATGGAAGTCTGGAACGACAGCGCCGAGTGGCTTTTGGTGCGCGCCGGCCTCGCCAAGCCCTGATCCGGTGCAGCGGCCCCTCACACATCACGGTCGTTACGCGTACTCGGCGATCACGCACCGTCCCGACTACAGCTGGCCGGGCGGCAAGCGCCTCGCCGTGTACGTCGGCTTCAACGTCGAGCACTTCGAGTTCGGCGTCGGCTTGGGCGCGGCACTCGGACCGAAGAATCCCGAGCCGGACGTCCTCAACCATTCGTGGCGCGACTATGGCAACCGGGTCGGCGTGTGGCGCTGCCTGGAGCTCTTCGAGTCGCTCAAGCTGCCGCTCGGCGCGCTCATCAACACGGCCCTCTACGACTACTGCCCGGAAGTGATCGAGGCGTTCGTGAAGCGCGGCGACGAGCTGATCGGCCACGGCCACACCAACGCCGAGCGGCAAGGCGACCTGAAGCCGGAACAAGAAAAAGAACTGCTTAAAAGCTGCCGCGAGCGCATCCGCAAGGAGTCCGGCGTGACGCCGACCGGCTGGCTCTCGCCGTGGATCTCCGAGAGCGTCCACACGCCGGACCTGATGGCGGAGACGGGGTACAAGTACACGCTCAACTGGTGCCACGACGACCAGCCGACGAGCTTCGAGACGAAAAGCGGCGAGCTGTGGTCGATACCCTATCCACAGGAGCTGAACGACATCCCCATGATCATCGCGCGCCAGATGGACGGGCGTGACTTCGCGGACATGATCGTCGACAACTTCGACGAGATGCTCGAGCAATCGAAAGCGCAGCCGCTCGTGATGGGCATCGCGCTGCACCCGTACATCGTCGGCCAGCCTTATCGCCTGCGGCATCTGCGCCGTGCGCTAAATCACCTTGCTAAGGCGCCGGGCGTCTGGTTCACTACCCCTCAGAAAATCTGGGAGGTGGTCGCAAAATGAAAAAGATCCTCGCTGTCGTCCTGATGCTCGGTCTCGCTGCCGCGCACGCAGAGGACAAGAAGCCGGAGGCGAAGAAAGCCGAGAAGTCGAAGCCCGCCGCCAAGTCTGAGAAGAACGCCGCGCAAAAAGCCGAGCATGGCATCTACAAATGGGCGCGCGAGAACAAGATCTGGACGCAGTCCAAGTAACGACCTCTCAGTCGTGCCCGCGAAGGCGGGGATCCAGTTTGGGGAATTAGCGTCCTGACCCCGAATTCCTAGCCGACCCTGCAGCGTCAGTCCACCCACGCCCGCGCGTTGCGGAACATCTTCATCCACGGCGAATCCTCGCCCAGGCCCGGCGGCTGCCAGGACATCTGGACGGCGCGGAAGCAGCGCTCCGGGTGCGGCATGAGGATCGTGAAGCGCCCGTCTGCGGTGGTAAGCCCGGTGATGCCGTCCGGCGTGCCGCTCGGGTTGTAGGGATAGACCTCGGTCGCTTCGCCCTTGTTGCTGATGTAGCGCATGCAAACCAGCTGCGGGCTGATGTTTCCGAACTGCGCACGGCCTTCGCCGTGCGCGGTGACGATGGGGATCCGGCTGCCGTTCATGCCCTTGAAGAAGATCGACGGACTGTCGACGATCTCGACCATCACCAGGCGGGCTTCGAACTGCTCCGAGCGATTGCGCACGAAGAGCGGCCAGTGCGCCGCGCCGGGAACCAGCTCCTTTAACGCCGCGAACATCTGGCAGCCGTTGCAGGCGCCAAGAGCGAAGGTATCCTTGCGGCCGAAGAATTTCTCGAATTCGCCGCGCACGCGGACGTTGTGCATGATCGTGCCCGCCCAGCCGCGGCCGGCGCCGAGCACGTCGCCGTAGGAGAAGCCGCCGCCGGCGACGATGCCTTTGAAGCCGCCGAGCGTCTGCCGGCCGGCAAGAAGGTCCGTCATGTGCACGTCGACCGCCTCGAAGCCCGCGCGGTCGAAGGCCGCAGCCATTTCGACGTGGCCGTTCACGCCCTGCTCGCGCAGGATGGCGACGCGAGGGCGCGCTCCCGTACGCACCGCGGCTGCCGAAGGCTGGTACGTCAGGTGCAGGAAGAGCCCCGGATCGTTCGCATCGATGATGCGGTCGAACTCCTCGCGCGCCGATTCCGGGTGGTCGCGCAGCGCCTGCATGCGGTAGGTCGTCTCACCCCACGTGCGCTGCGTGTGGTCGCGCTTGTTGAAGTACGCCGTGCGGCCGTTGCGAGTGACGAGGATCTCGTCACGCTTGTTGAGCTGGCCGATGATGTGAGCGTGCGGGCCGAGGCCGGCTTCGCGCAGGCGCTGCATCACCTCCGCCCGGTCCGCCGCGCGGATCTGGATCACCGCGCCGAGCTCCTCGTTGAAGAGCGCGGCCAGCGTGAGCTCGCGTGCGCGACCGGCGAGCTGCTCCTCGGCGTTGCGCTTGAATGCGTCGACGTCGTCGGCCGCCGCGTCGAAGGTGAGCGCATCCAGGTTCAGCGTCACGCCGCAATGCCCCGCGAACGCCATCTCGCTGATGGTGGTGAAGAGGCCGCCGTCGGAACGGTCGTGGTACGCGAGGATCAGGGGGCGCAGATCCTGGATCGCGGCGAAGAAGCCCTTGAGGAGCGCCGGGTCGTCGAGGTCCGGGCCGCGCTCGCCGAGCGAGCCGTGCGTCTGCGCGAGGATCGAGCCGCCGAGGCGGTTCTTGCCGCATCCGAGATCGATCAGCACGAGCTCGGTGTCGCCCGCGTCGGTGCGAAGCTGCGGCGTCAACGTGTCGCGCGCGTCCTCGACCGGAGCGAACGCCGAAACGATGAGCGAGAGCGGGCTCACGATCTCCTTCCCGTCCCAGCGCGTCTGCATGGAGAGCGAATCCTTGCCGACGGGGATCGAGATGCCGAGCGCCGGGCAAAGCACCATCGCCACGGCGCGCACCGTGTCGTAGAGCGCCGCGTCCTCGCCCGGATAGCCGGCGGCCGCCATCCAGTTCGCCGACAGCTTCACTTGCGAAAGCGCGCCGATGCGCGCGGCCGCGATGTTGGTGATCGCCTCGCCTACCGCCATGCGCCCGGAGGCGGGCGCATCGAGGAGCGCTAGCGGCGTGCGCTCGCCGATCGCCATCGCCTCGCCGGCGTAGCCGTCGAAATCAAGGAGCGTCACCGCGCAGTCGGCGACCGGTACCTGCCAGGGGCCGACGAAGGGGTCGCGCGAGCAAAGGCCGCCGACCGTGCGATCGCCGATGGAGACCAGGAAGTGCTTAGCCGCCACCGTGGGGTGGCGCATGATGCGATGCGCCGCCGCTTCGACGGTGCTGTTGCCGAGCGCGACCGGTTCGGTCTTTGGCTTCTCGTGCCGCACGTCGCGCAGCATCTTCGGCGGCTTGCCGAGGATCACCTCGAGGGCGATGTCCACCGGCTTCTTATGCAGTTTCTCGTCGCTGACGACGAGGCGGCCATCGGCCGTGGCCGTGCCGAGGACGGCGACCGGACAACGCTCGCGCTCGCAGATCGCCTGGAACGCCGCGAGCGATTGTGGCGCGATGCCGAGCACGTAGCGCTCCTGCGCCTCGTTGCACCAGATCTCGCGCGGCGACATGCCGGTGTCCTCGGACGGGATCTTGCGGAGCTCGAGGCTGGCGCCGCGCTGCGCGGACCAGGCGATTTCCGGCAGCGCGTTGGACAGACCGCCCGCGCCGACGTCGTGGATGGAGAGGATCGGATTGCCGGCGCCGAGCTGCCAGCAGCGGTCGATGACCTCCTGCGCACGGCGCTGCATCTCGGCATTGCCACGCTGCACCGAATCGAAGTCGAGATCGGCGACGTTCGCGCCTGCGCCCATCGAGGAGGCGGCGCCGCCGCCCATGCCGATGAGAAGGCCCGGACCGCCGAGCTGGATGAGGAGCGTTCCCGCTGGCAGGTCTTCCTTCTGCGCGTGCGATGCCGAGATGTTGCCGAGGCCGCCCGCCAGCATGATGGGCTTGTGATAGCCGCGGTTGCGGTACTCGAAAGTGCGGAAGTAGCCGAGCAGGTTCGGGCGGCCGAACTCGTTATTGAAGGACGCCGCGCCGATCGGGCCCTCGAGCATGATCTCGAGCGCGGAGACGATTCGATCCGGCTTGCCTGCCGCGTCCTTTTCCCACGGCTGCTCGTGGCCTGGAATGCGCAGGTTCGACACCGAGTAGCCGACGAGCCCGGCCTTCGGCTTGGCGCCGCGCCCGGTCGCGCCCTCGTCGCGGATCTCGCCGCCGGCGCCGGTGGATGCCCCCGGGAAAGGCGCGATGGCCGTCGGATGGTTATGCGTCTCCACCTTCATCACGGTGTGCGTAACGCCCGGGTGCCGCACGTACGTGCCGTCGGCGCGCGGATGGAAGCGCTGCACCTCGCGGCCTTCCATGATCGCGGCGTTGTCGGCGTACGCCACGATCGTTCCCTGCGGCGTGACGGCGTGCGTGTGCCGGATCATCGAGAAGAGCGATTGCGGCTTCTTCTCGCCATCGACGATCCACTCGGCGTTGAAGATCTTGTGGCGGCAATGCTCGGAGTTCGCCTGCGCGAACATGGTGAGCTCGGCGTCCGTCGGATCGCGCCCGAGCGCCTGGTACGCCTGCTCCAGGTACTCGATCTCGTCCTCGCTCAAGGCGAGGCCCAGGCGCGCATTCGCCTGCCGTAATTCCTTCAGCCGGACGAAGCCGAGCGGCCGCGGCGGCACGTGCTGGAACAGCCGCGCGGCGTCGTCGAAAGACGAGAGCACGGTCTCGGTCATGCGATCGTGCAGCGGGGCGGCGATTCCCGGCGCCTTTGAATCGACGTAATAGACGGTGCCGCGCTCGATGCGCTTCACGCTCGCCAGGCCGCAGTTGTGCGCGATGTCCGTTGCCTTCGACGACCAGGGCGAGATCGTGCCCAGGCGCGGCACGACGAGGATCAGGCTGCCTTTTGCGTCCAAAGGACGCTCGCCGTAATCCAGCANCCGCTCGATAAGCGCGCGCTCCGGGTCGGCGAGCGGCGTGTCGAGCTCGACGAAATGCCGGAACTCGGCGGCGAGCGTGCGTACGCCGGCATCGATCTTCTTCAGCGCTGCGACGAGCTTGGCGAGGCGGAACTCCGAGGCCGCGCGCGGCCCGCGGAGCTGGAGGATTTGTGGCACTAGTTGCGGACCTGCGGCTCCTTCACCGTGCCGCTCATCACGATGGTTGCCTGCTGGGAGCGGTTCGCGCTCTTCACGTCGGCGACGATGCGGCCCGAGAGCGCGCCGCTTTGCGCGATGTCGGCGCTGGCAGCGGCGTTGAGCGCGCCGGCGCCGATGCTCACGTTGCGCAGCGACACCGCGCCGCGGTCGTAAACCGCCTGGCCGGTCATTTCCGTGAACGATGTCGTGCCGGCGGCCGCCTTGCCGCTGCTCTGGATGCCCTTCGCCAGGTCATAGCTGCCGAGCGTTCCTTGCGTCACGGTGAAGTTGCCCTCGAGCCGCCCGGTGGAGGCGAGCCGCGCCGGGTCGCTGCCCGTCATCGTGAAGCGGCCCGTGCCCTCGCCGGTGCCGTTCGAAACCAGGGCCGGCGCGAATACCGCGGCATTGATGCCGCGCACCGTGACGACGCCTTCGACCGTCCAGTTGCCGCCCCAGCGGATGCTCGCCGTGCCGGAGATGCCGCCGTTGAAGATGCCGCCGCCCCACTCGTCCACTTTCATGCCGCGCCGGCTGGCGCTGCCCTTCATGGCGAACTTGGAAAGCGTGATCTCCGGGGCGATCGGCAGCGTGAAGCCGGCCGCGACGACGTCGAACTCGACCGCGCCTTCCTTCGGCACGATCTTGGCGACCAGACCGTCGGGACCGTGCACCGTGGCGCTCCTCAGCGCGCCTTTGCCGTCGAGCTGNGCATCGGCCTGCAGGCCCTTCGGCATCACGGCCGGGCCCGGCAGCTCGAGATTCTTGATCACGATGCGCTCGATCGCGAGGCTGTCGGCCTTGACCGTGGCGAAGAGCGACTCGGCGAGCGTCTCCTGCGGCAGCGCCAGGCCGTCGATTTCCACGCGCGTGAATTGCTTGCGATCGCTGAAGATCGATCCCGGCGACAGGCTGGCCGCCACCTGCGCGATGCGGGCGTCGCCGACGCGCACGTTGCTGAACCGGATCTGCGGTCCCGTGAGCAGCCAGTACTTCGCCTCGCCGATCTTCACCGGGCGCCCGAGCGCCTCGGTCGCGGCGCGCTCGTAGTCCGCCACGCCCACCGGCATCACGTGCACGGCGATGAGCCCGGCCACGATGAGGAGGAGCAGCGTGTTGGTAATGACCTTGCCCCACTTGATGGGCTTCCTGATGCGCGCCGACTGGGATTCGGCCTTGCGCTCGGCCTTGGCCGCCGCGCGCTCGCGCTCCTTCTCCTTCTCCCTTTCCTTCGCCTCGGTCTTGGCGAGGGCCGCCTGCTCCTTCTTCACCTCGTCCATGTGGAGGTCGTCGTCCGAGATCGGAATGTCGTCCTCGGAGCCCGACTCCCCCTTGCCTTCCTTCGCCATGGCGGCCGCGGTCGCCGCGGCGGCCTTGCGGCGGATCTCCTCGGCTTCGCGCTTGCGGCGCTCGTCCTCGCGGGTGCGCTCTTCGGCTTCCTCGCGCGCGCGGCGCGCCTCCTCGACCTTGCGGCGCTCTTCTTCCTCCTCGCGGCGCTCGCGTTCGGCTTCTTCCTTCGCCTGGCGCTCGGCCTGCTCGCGCCGGCGCTGCTCGGCCGCCGCCTTCGCCTTGCGCTCCTCGTCCTCCTTCGCCTTGCGTTCTTCCTCGTCGCGGTTGGAGAACGAATCCAGGTCGGCGAGCAGCGAATCGCCGAAGCTTTCGGGTTTCTTGGGCTGCGCCTTGCGCGCTTCCGCGGCCGCCAGCAGGGCAGCGGCCTGTTCTTCTTCCTTCTTGCGCTTCGCTTCGCTCTCGGCCTGCCGCTGCGCCTCCGCGCCGGAATCCTCTTCCTCGCGTTGCCGGCGCTTGGCGGCGCGCTCCTCTTCCGCCCGGCGGTCTTCCTCTTCGCGCTGCTTGCGCTTCGCCTCGCGCTCTTCGTCGGCCTTGCGCTCTTCTTCCTCGCGCTGCTTGCGACGGGCTTCGGCCTCCTCTTCCTCGCGCTTCTTGCGCTCGGCGCGCGCTTCCTCCTCGCGCTTCCTTTCGGCCTCGAGGCGCTTCCTTTCCTCCTCGAGCTCGCGGCGCACGCGCTCGGCCTCTTCCTTCGCCTTGCGCTCGGCTTCCTCGCGCGCCTTGCGCTCTTCCTCCAGGCGCTGGCGCAGCTCGTCGGCCTCGCGGCGCGCCTTTTCCTCCGCTTCCTTGCGGGCGCGCTCGGCCTCTTCCTTCGCCCGGCGCTCGGCCGCTTCGCGCGCCTTGCGCTCTTCTTCCAGGCGCCGTTCCGTGTCCTCGCGCGCCTTGCGCTCCGCCTCGATCTTCGCCTTCGCTTCCGCCTCGGCCTTGACCTTCGCCTCGGCGGCCTTGAGCGCGGCATCGCGCGCGGCCTTGATCTTGGCTTCCGCCTCGGCGGCGGCGGCCTTCGCGGCGGCGTCCGCCTTGGCGGCCACCTCGAACTTCATCTTCTTCTCCGCCTCCTCGCGCATCTTCCCTTCCATCTCGGCGCGGGTCTTGGCTTCGGCCTCGGCACGGATGCGCTCGCGCTCGGCCTGCGCCTTGGCTTCGGCTTCCTCACGCGCCTTCGCGAGCGCGTCGGTCTGTACCTTGGCCGCCGCCGGCGGTGGGGCTGGCGGCGCGGCGGGCTTGGGCGGTGGCGCGGCCGCGGGCCTGGAAGGGGGCGCCGCGGGACGGGATGGGGCCGCCGGCGCGGGCTTGGAGCCGCCGCCGAGCGAGCTGAAATCGAGGTCGCCGAAGTCGCCGCCACCGCCGGCGGGCTTGGCCCCCGGCTTGGGCGCCGCGGCGGCGGGCTTTGCCGCGCCTGCGGCCGCCGCACCGGCGGAGATTTCGCGGATGAAACCGTCCTTGTCGAGCTGGCCGATNAGCTTCTGGAAGCCGGCGTCGAAGCTCTTGCCGACCTTCTGCGCGACTTCGGTCAGGTTCGCGCGGCCGTCGATGGCGGCGAGCACCGCCCGATCGGCGCGCTGAAGGAGGCTGGTCTTCCCCGCAGCTTCCTGGACTCCCTTACCCGACTTCGAGTAGATGGCGGTCGGATTCATCCCTTGCCCGAATTATATTCGGGCGCGCCGTACCCGCCGCCGCCGGGACTCTCTATAACAAAGGTGTCGCCCGCGGCCATCTCGGTCTCGTCGAAGGGACCGAGCTCGGTTTTCTCTCCATTCGTTCGCAGCACATAGTTGCGTCCCGGCATGCCGTCCTCGCCACCCGCCATGCCGTGCGGGCGGACCAGCCGGTGCCCGGAGAGGATCGCGGCGGTCATGGGCTCGAGGAAGCGCACGCGGCGCACGGCGCCGTTGCCGCCGCGCCAGCGCCCGCGGCCGCCCGAGCCCTGCCGGATCTCGAAGCTCTCCAGGAGCACCGGGAAGCGCCACTCCAGGACCTCCGGGTCGGTGAGCCGCGAGTTCGTCATATGGGTCTGCACCACGTCGGCGCCGTCGAAGCCGGGGCCCGCGCCCGAGCCGCCGCCGATGGTCTCGTAGTACTGGTAGCGCGCGTTGCCGAACGTGAAGTTGTTCATGGTGCCCTGGGCCGAGGCCATCACCTGCAACGCGCCATAAAGCGCTTCGGTCAGGCACTGCGACGTCTCCACGTTGCCGGCGACGACCGCCGCCGGATAGCGCGGCCGCAGCATGCTGCCTTCCGGAACCCTGACGTCGAGCGGCTTCAGGCACCCCGAGTTCAGCGGAATGTCCGCGTCGACCAGCGTGCGAAACACATACAGCACCGCAGCCATGCACACCGCGGTGGGCGCATTGAAGTTGTTCGCGAGCTGTGCCGACGTGCCGGCGAAGTCGATGCTCGCGCTGCGCCGGTCGGCGCCGATGCTCACCTTCACGCGCAGATGGGCGCCGTTGTCCATCGGCAGGTCGAAGCTGGAGTCCTTCAGAGAGCCGCTCATTTTCGTAATGACGCGCCGCACCGACTCCTCGGCGTTGTCCTGCACGTGGCGCATGTAGGCCTGCACCACCTCCAAGCCGAACTCCGCGACCATGCGACCGAGCTCCTGCACGCCCTTCTCGTTGGCCGCGATTTGCGCGCGCAGATCCGCGATGTTCTGCTCGGCGTTGCGCACCGGGTAGCGCCCGGAGGCGAGGAGCTTGCGCGTCTGCGCCTCGCGAAAGCGCCCTTCCTCGACGAGGAGGAAGTTGTCGATCAGCACGCCCTCCTCTTCCACCACCTTGGAGGTCGCGGGCATGGAGCCCGGCGTGAGGCCGCCGATGTCGGCATGGTGGCCGCGCGAGCCGACATAGAACAACACCGAGTTGTTCAAAAAGACCGGGGTGATGACCGTTACATCCGGCAGGTGCGTGCCGCCGTTGTAGGGCGCGTTCAGCACGTAAACGTTGCCGGGCTTGATGCGGCCGGCGTTCTCGCGGATCACGGTCTTGATCGATTCGCTCATCGAGCCCAGGTGCACCGGCATGTGCGGCGCGTTGGCGATCAGGTTGCCGGTACCGTCAAAGATCGCGCAGGAGAAGTCCAGGCGCTCCTTGATGTTCACCGAGTAGGCGGTGTTCTGCAGCCGCAAGCCCATCTGCTCGGCGATCGACATGAAGAGGTTATTGAATATTTCCAGCCTGACCGGATCCACCTGCGTCCCGATCGCGTGCTCGACCTTGCGCGCCTTCGCGCGCTCGAGGACCAGGTGGTCGAGCTCGGTCACCGTCACTCGCCACTCGGGCTCCACGATGGTGGTGGCATTCGCCTCGGCGATGATCGCCGGGCCGTCGATGCGCTGCCCGACCGCCAGCTCGGCGCGCCGGTAGAGCGGCGTGTCGTGCCATTGGCCGGCGGTGAACACGCGCACCTCGTCCACCGGCTTCCCGGGCTTTCGCTTTTCGACCGCCGCCTCTTGCGGCGCATCGCCCGGCGCAATCGCCTCGACCGACACCGCTTCCGCGACCAGCGCGCGACCCGGCATCAGGAAGGAGAACTGCTTGCGGTAAGCCGCCTCGAATTGCGCCTTCATCTTCTCGAGGGAGGCGAGGCTGACGATCAGCGCGGTGTCGGTGCCATCGTATTTTAGATGCGCGCGGCGCTCGACGCGCACTCGAGCGGCCGGCACGCCCTGCAGGACGAGCTCGTTGCGCGCCTCAACCGCCAGTTCTTCAGCCACGTCCTCCAGGTTGCGGGAGTCTTCCAGGCGCATCTCGACCGCCCGCTCGCGCATCGCCGTCTGGTCGGCGAGGCCCATGCCATAGGCGGACAGCACGCCCGCGTGCGGATGGATGAAGACGCGCGTCATGCCGAGCGCGTCGGCGACGAGGCACGCGTGCTGGCCGGCCGCGCCGCCGAAGCAGCACAGCGTGTAGCGCGTGACGTCGTGCCCGCGCTGCACCGAAATGTGCTTGATGGCGTTGGCCATGTTGCCGATCGCGATCTGCACGAAGCCTTCGGCGACCTGCTCGGCGGAGCGCCCATCTCCAATAGTTTTGGTCAGTTCAGCGAACTTGCGCGCGACCACGTCCGGGTCCAGCGGCTGCTTGCCATCGGCGCCGAAGACGTGCGGGAAGTAGCGCGGCTGCACCTTGCCGAGCATCACGTTCGCGTCGGTCACCGCGAGCGGTCCGCCACGCCGATAGCTCGCCGGGCCGGGATTCGCGCCGGCCGAATCGGGTCCCACGCGGTAGCGCGCGCCATCGAAATGCAGGATGGAGCCACCGCCCGCGGCGACGGTATGGATCGACATCATCGGCGCCCGCATGCGTACGCCGGCGACACGCGTCTCGAACTCGCGCTCGAAGGCGCCCGCGTAGTGCGACACGTCGGTGGACGTGCCGCCCATGTCGAAGCCGATGATGCGATCGAATCCCGCCAGCTCCGACGTGCGCGCCGCGCCGACGATGCCACCCGCCGGCCCGGAGAGGATCGCGTCCTTGCCCTGGAAGCGGCGCGCGTCCGTCAGGCCGCCGTTCGACTGCATGAAGAAAAGGCGCACGCCTTCCAAGTCCGTGGCCACCTGATCCACGTAGCGCCGCAGGATCGGGGAAAGATAGGCATCGACCACCGTCGTGTCGCCGCGACCGACCAGCTTCATGAGCGGGCTCACCCGATGCGATACCGAGATCTGGGTGAAGCCGACCGCTTTGGCGAGCTCGGCGACGACGCGCTCATGCTCGGTGAAGCGATAGCCGTGCATGAACACGATCGCAATGGACCGGAATCCCTCGCTGAAAGCGGAAAGGAGCTGCTGCTTCGCCTTTGCGGCGTCCAGCGGCAGCACCATTTCTCCACGTGCACCCACGCGCTCGTCGACCTCGACGACCTTCGCGTAGAGCATCTCCGGCAGCACGATGTGGCGGTCGAAAAGCCGCGGACGGTTCTGGTAGGCGATGCGCAGCGCGTCGCGAAAGCCCTTGGTGATGAAGAGCACCGTCGGGTCGCCTTTGCGCTCGAGGAGCGCATTCGTGGCGACGGTGGTGCCCATCTTCACCGCGTCGATCTGCGCCGGCTCGCCGCCGAGCAGCTCGCGGATGCCGGCGATGGCGGCATCCTTGTAGCGCTCGGGATTCTCCGACAGCAGCTTGTGCGTGACGATCTGCCCATCCGGGCGGCGCGCCACCACGTCGGTGAACGTACCGCCGCGGTCGATCCAGAATTGCCAGCCGCTCATGAGAAGCGCTTGCGGATCTCCGACACCGCGCGCAGCAGCAGCGCAATGCGCGCCGCGTCCACCGGCAGCGACTGCGACGCGAAGCGCGCGATGACGATCTGGTTCTTGCGGTCGATGAAGAGGTGCTGGCCGTGGATTCCCCAGCCGAAGACGAGCGGCGCTTCTCCCTCGAGCACATACCACTGTGAGCGGTAGCGCATGGGCAGGCCGCGGAACACCTGGGCGAGATCGCCGCCCGACCAGGCCTTGGGATCGCCGCCGGTCTCCACTTCCTGCAGGAAGCTTTGCCGTTCCTCGATCAGCCACTGCCCCACGCGCGCGAGGTCTCGCAGGGTCGAGCACATGCCTCCCGCGCAACGCGGCGCGCCGAGGCGATCGACCGTGATGTAGGCGCTGCGCTCGGCGCCGACTTTTTTCCAGACCAGCGTGCTCATGACCGTTGCGTAGCGCTCGCCGGTGGCGTTCTCTACCACCCAGCCGAGAAGGTCGCTATTCGGGGACACGTAGTGAACCGGCCCGTTATGCGGCGCGGTCTGCTGCAGGTTCGCATAGAAGGACTTCAGGTCCGATGGCGTCTCGCCGGCGCCGAGCGGATTCCAGCCCGTGGCCTTGCGGTACTCGACGATCGGCCCGGAGGTGGCGAGGTAATCCTCGTTCCACACGATGCCGGCGCGCATGTCGAGCAGATCCCGCACTCTTGCCTCGCGGTACGCCGTGCCTTTCACCTGCGGCACGATCTCGGCCACCCGCCGCCCGGTATCGAGCCCGATTTCGTGGATCAGGAGGCCCAGCATGGACTTCGACACGGACATGAAGATGTGCGGCGCTTCCTCCGACAGGCCGTTCGCATGGCGCTCGAAGACCAGGCGCCCGCGGTGCAGGATCGCCATGCCGTCGGTATCGGTCTCGCGCAGGAAGGCGTCCATGCCCATCGCCTCGCCGGCGTCGGGCTCGATGCGCAGGTCCAGGTCTTGTTTTTCTACCGGCAATTCCCGGACGCGGCGCGGATCGTTCGGAATATCGGCGGTGGGGATCAGCTCGCGGACATGGTGAAACGCCCAGCGATTGAAAGGCGCGGCGCGCCAGTTGGCCAGCGTGACTTGCGGGTTCATTAGAATCCAATGCTAGCTTGAATAACAACGAAACTTCGCCGGCGCTCACGCTGCTTCTCGGCATCCTGATCGCGTTCTCGGCCCTCGGCACGGACCTCTACGTGCCGGCATTGCCGGACACGGCGGCGTCATTCGCCGCGCCGGTAAGCGCGACGCAGCTCATGCTCACCACGTATTTTCTCGGCATCGCGCTGGGGCAGCTCGTCTGGGGACCGCTGTCGGACCGCTTCGGGCGGCGGCCGGTGCTGCTCGCGGCGCTCGCCATCATGCTGGTCATCACCGCCGCGGCGCCGTCGATGCCCACCATCGGCACGCTGACCGCCCTGCGCCTCGTCCAGGGGTTCGCCATGGCGGGCGCCGTGGTGATCGCGCGCTCGGTCGTGCGCGACCTGCACTCGCACGAGCAGGCCGCGCGCTTGCTCGCGCGCATGATGATCGTGTTCAGCTTCGTGCCGATCTGTGCGCCGATTGCCGGCGCCTTCCTCACCCAGGGCGGCGGCTGGCGCGCGGTGTTCTGGACGTACGCCGCCATCGCGGCGGGGCTGCTGGTCGCGGTGTCCACGGGGCTGCGTGAAACCGCGCCCGCCGAGCGCCGTTCCGCGCATCCGGCCGACATCGCGCGCACTTTGCGCGACATCGTGACCGATCGGCGCTTCGTGGCGCCGATCCTGCTTTTTCTCTGCTGCCAGATGGGCATCCTCTCCTGGGTGGCGAGCTCGTCGTTCACCCTCGCCGCGACCGGCGTCTCGGTCGCGGCCTACGGCTGGATGTTCGCGGGCGTGA
>C688J18823_10000427_pt1 | contig 24480 bp, 16 predicted proteins | sample HopSoiMetagenom1_FD_18823 | JGI IMG/M metagenome (IMG submission 18823) | reverse complement strand
TTGCGAAAAAATTGAGCGCCGGCCACACTGGCGATGAGGAGTGCAGCCGCGATGGCTAGTTCGGCCACGACGAGTGAACCGAGAAGACGGCGACTGCTCCGATCGAGGGTTGCTCCACGGCCAGCAGAGTTTGTCGCGGCCCGCAGATTCGTGCGCGATGCGCGGAGCGCAGGAAGGAATCCCGACGCCAGCGCAACTAACAACATCGTGCCCGCGGCGTAGGCGAACACCGGCCAGTCGAAACCAACGGTGTAATCAAATTCCCGCATTGCGCTGCCGGTCGAATCGGCTCCTTCTGGACTCATCGCCACTAGCGACGGCGTAATCCAGAACGCGATAAATAAGCCAGCAAAAGTGCCGGCGGCGGCGAGGACCACGGCCTGCACAAGTTGTTGGCGCGCCAATATCCGCCAGCTCGCGCCTAACGCCGCCCGGACCGCGAATTCTCCTTCGCGCTCAATCACCCGACTGAGCAGCAGCCCAGCGAAATTGGCGGCGGCAATTAACAGCGTGCAAATCGCGGCCCCGACAATCACCAGGATCTTTGGTCGCAGATCCATGACAAAACTCTCTCGCAACGGCGGCATGTAGACACCGGGGGGATTCGTCTTGTCCGGATGAGCACGATTGATCTCAACACACATTTGATGAACGCGCGCTGATGCCCGCTCCACGGTGATGCCCGGCCTCAGTCGGGCAACTGCGTACAAATAATGAAGCCCGGGTTGTCCGTCGGACGCCTTCTGGATGGTCAATGGCAACCAAAGCTCTGATCGATACGGATGCCGAAACGTTTTCGGCATAACCCCAATAATCGTGTGTGACAGCCCATCAATCGGCAAAGTTTTGCCGATCACGTTCGCGTCCTGACCGAGATATTGCCGCCAAAAATCGTAACTAACGATTACGGCTACGCTGCCACGGTCGCCATCCTCGTCAGGAGTGAAGCCGCGCCCCAGGAGAGGCGACAAACGCAGAATCGAAAAGAAATTAGTCGTTACCCTTGCTGCGGCAATATTCCTGGCCGAATTCGCACCAAACGCGCCGACGGTAACGTTTCGGCCGGTGGCCGCTGCAATTCCCTCGAAGATGTCGGTTCCGTACTCACGCCATTGTCGAACCGTTTGATCCGTCAGGTTCATCGAGAGACCACGCGAACCGTTGTCGTCTGCTGCTTCGTAAAGGCGCACCAGCCGATCGGCCTTCGGAAACGGTAATGGCCGAAGTAATGTTCCCTCTACCACCGAAAAGATGGCGGTGTTCGCGCCGATGCCGAGCGCGAGAGTCAAGACCGCGACGGCGCTGAAAGCCGGCGATTTCGCCAACATCCGGAGAGCGTATTTAAGGTCCCGAATCATGTCGGCAGATATTGTGCAGGTTTGCTAAACCACCCAGCCATCACGCAGCTGGATCACCCGGTCGCCGTAAGTGGCATTCTTTTCTGAATGGGTGACCTGAATAATCGTCGTCCCCTCGCCATTCAGCTTCTTGAACAGCTCCATAATCTCTTCGCCCTGGCTGGAGTGCAGGTTTCCGGTAGGCTCGTCCGCGAGAATCAGTTTCGGACTGGAAATGATCGCGCGTGCGACTCCCACCAGTTGTTGTTGGCCGCCCGACAGCTGCCGCGGATATAAATCGCGTTTCGCAACGATTTGAAACCGGTCCAGCGTATCGGCTACGATCGCGGTGCGTTCATTCTTGCTGACCTTGCGATAGGATAACGGAATCTCGAGGTTCTCGTATACGGTCAGATCATCGAGCAGATGATACTGTTGGAAAACGAATCCCACCTGCTCGTTTCGCAATGTCGCCCGCTCCTTTGCCTTGAGATGGTGAACAGCGATATCATTGAGGAAGTATTCACCGGTCCAGCCATGGTCATGCATGCCCAGGATGTGAAGGAGCGACGACTTACCCGCTCCGGAGGGCCCCATGATCGAGACAAACTCGCCTTCCTGAATCTCCAGATTGACGTCGCGGAGGACATAAAAGAATCGCCCCTTGGCCAGGGGGTAACAGCGTTCAATGTTGCGGAGTCGGATCATAATATTTAGACGTTGTGGCTAAGTGCGATCATCGGATCAGCCTGGGTGGCCCGGAGGGCCGGAATGTAACTGGCGAGCAAAGCAACCGCTGCGAGGACCAGCGTCACCGTCGCGAAAGTCAGGATGTCGAATGGGCCGATCCCATATAATAATGAGCCGAGTGCCCGGGTGCTGAGAAAGGCGAACACCAGGCCGAGGCCGGTCCCGGCCAAAACCAGTCTGGCGCCTCGGCCCAGAATCATTTTGAGCACATCTCCGCGCTGCGCTCCGAGCGCCATTCGGACGCCGATCTCATGGCTGCGCTGCGCCACCAGAAAGGACATCACGCCATACATGCCAATCGATGCCAAAATCAGCGCAATGGCAGCGAAAACGCCTAACAACAGCACCGAAAGTCTTCGCGGAGCGATCGAATCAGAGACGACTTCCTCCAGAGGCCGGACGTGCGCGATCGGCAGATCAGGATCAAGATTGGCGATTTCCCGGCGGATGGCAGAAGTCAGGCCGCGTGGATCCTGCGAACTGCGGACCGCCAAAATCATCGACCGATAGGGCACTTGAGCGTGCGGCGCATAGAACTCCGGCTTTGCCGGTTGATCGATGCCGCGATGTCGGACATCCCCGACAATCCCAACAATGGTGGTCCACTTCACATCAGGCTTGCGCGGATCATCAAATGTGACCCGCTTCCCTAACGCCTGACCATCCGGCCAATATTTTTTGGCCAGCGCCTGATTGATGATCATTACCGATGGTGCTTCCGCCGTATCGGCATCGGTGAAATAACGCCCCTGCAGCAGGGGAGTTTCCAGAACCCGAAAATAATCCGGAGTCACGACTCGTTGCTCCTCATCCGGGTACGTACCAGTTGTGCCGGGCGCGATGACTTTTCCTTCAATGGAAAAGGAGGAGTCGCTGTTGCTCCCGCTCAACGGAAGGATTGAGGTAAGCGCTGTCGCCCGCACGCCGGGTAGACGGGCAACACGACGCTGCACCTCAGCGAAGAGATCCGCTACCGGCTTTCCTTTCGGATACTTCAGATTCGGCAATGACAAATCCATGGTCAGCACGTGCCGCGGATTAAACCCAGGATTAACGTTTTGAATTTCAACGAAACTCCTTATCAGCAACGAGGCGCCGACCAGCAATGCAAGCGCGATCGCAATCTCGGCGACAACGAGCCCGCTGCGAAGCGCGTTGCGCCGCGCCCCTTCGCTGGAACCGCGCGCGCCTTCCTTCAACGCTTCGGTGAGTTGTGGACGGGAACTTGCCAGGGCCGGGACAAACCCGAATAAAACGCCCGTGCCGACAGCGACAACAAACGTCCAGCCCAAGACGGTCAGATCGAGATTCACCTCCGCAATGCGGGGCACGGTTCGCGCCGTTACGGTCCTGAGCACATCGAGACCCCAAATGGCGAGGACGATCCCAGCCAACCCGCCACAAAACGAAAGAATAACGCTTTCGACTAACAGTTGCCGGATCAAACGCATCGCGCCGGCTCCAAGGGCGAGACGAATTGCCATCTCACGCTCACGGCTCGAGGCTCGAGCAAGCAGCATCGTCGTCATATTGGCGCAGGCAATCAGCAGCACCAGAAGCACCGCGCCGAACAGGATCCACAACGCCGGACGCATCGCACCGACCACTTGATCCTGCAGCGGATAAACCCTTGCTCCAAAGTTTTTGTCAGCGCCATAACTGTTCGAGTAATCCCTCTTCCACCGGCTGATCGTCGCATCGAGTTCGGCCTGCGCCTTCTGCGGAGTCACATTTGGAGCCAAACGAGCAATCACACCGTAATCGCGCGAGCCCCGGTTTTTCATCTCCTCCTGGGTGAACGCGACTGGCATCCAGATATCCACGGGTTGGGTAAACTGACCGCCCTGCACATTGAATAACGGCAATGGAAACTCGAATGTTTCCGGCATGATGCCGACCACCGTGTAAGTTCGGCCATTGAGCAACAGCGTTTTCCCGATCAGTCCCGGATCAGAATTAAACCGGCGCTGCCACAACCTCTGGCTGATCACCACAACGTTGTCGTGTCCTTCGCCTTGTTCAGTTTGATCGAACACCCGTCCCCGAATGGGTTGCACGCCTAACAACGGCCAAACCGCGGGTGAAACCTTCGAGCCTTGAACTCGCTCGGCGCTGTCGCCGCCGGTAAGATTCAAGTCGAGAAAGGTAAATGCAGCGATGTGACTAAAGCTCTTTGTCTGTTTTTCGTAATCGACGAATTCTGGCGGGGACACCGGAATACGTTCCAGTCCTTGAGCCACGAATTCTTCAAATAACAGCACGAGACGCTGGGGCTGGGCGTAAGGCAGCGGTCGGATCAATAGGGCATTAACCAAACTGAAAACCGCCGTGTTCGCGCCAATCGCCAGAGCCAGCGTGGCTACCGCGATGATGACAAAGACAGGGCTCTTCGCCAGGACGCGAATAGCTACTCGGAATTCTTGTAACATATCGATGTGGGTTCAGTTGAGGATGAATCGGTGATGTCTGTCATCATGAAACTATCATTCATTCGTAGCGAAGCGCTTCGACGGGATCGAGACGCATGGCGGCACGCGCCGGCAGATAACAGGCGATCAAGCCTGCCCCTAACAACACCAATGCCACGACCGAAAAGCTTAAGGGATCGCGGGGGGATATTCCTTCCAGATTCGTTTGCAACAGGCGGGTCAGAGCGAGGGCGCCAGCAAACCCGAGCACCAGACCCACAGCCATAAGTCGCAACCCATGGCCGGTAACGAGTCGCAGCACATCGGCAGCTTGCGCTCCCAGCGCCATGCGCACGCCGATCTCCTGCGTTCGCTGCCGCACCGAGTAGGCCATCACTCCGTATAAACCGAGTGCGGCCAAAAAGAGCGCGAGTGCGGCAAATATCGCGAAGAACAACCCAAAGAACCGTCGCTCCCAAAACGATTGGCGCACGATCTCGTCCATCGTGGATACGCGATAAATTGGGATCTCGCTGTTGGCCGCCAAAACTGCGGAGCGCGCAAGATTCACAAAATGGCGCGGAACAGTTCGAGTGCGGAGAACTACTGACATGAACGAATCGGGGTGCTGGAACTGCGGAATATAGACGCAGGGAATCACCCGTTTGTCCGTTAGGCGATCATAGATCACTCGGCGCACTACGCCGACGATCACTGCCCGTTTCCCCGGCTCACCAGGCTTGCTGAGCATCCGCACTTCGTGACCAAGCGGATTCGTGTTAGGGAACCACGCCCTCACTGCATCTTCGTCGATGAGACAAACGGGCGGCGATTGCTCGTTGTCGGCTTCAGTGAAATCCCGGCCTCGCAACAACGCGATACGACAGGTAGTCAGGTACCCCGGAGTGATGCCGATACCGCGGGCAAGCCGCGCGTTTTGCGCTTCTTTTGGCTCCGGCTCCTGGTCCAAAGCCATCGCTCCGACGCCCGCGTTGCCGGCGGTCGGCAGGGAAGTGGTGGCACCAGACGACACAACCCCCGGAATCCGCGCCAGCTGCNGCATCAAAGCCTTGAAAAATTTTGCTGCATCTTCCGATTTGAATTGGGAGGGCGGCATACCAACGCGGAAGGTGAGGGTGTTCGCCGGATCGATTCCGATATCGATCGCCTGAGTTCGGAAAAAACTTCGCACCATTAGTCCGGCGCCAATCAACAGAACAAGGGCAAGCGCGACTTCGGCTACCACCAAACCGTTACGAACCCGTTGACCGCGGCCACCTCCGAGCCCGCCGCGACCGCCCTCTTTCAATGAATCAATCAGCTGGGGCCGCGATGCCTGAAGCGCGGGAAACAGTCCGAAGGCGATGGCCGATCCGACGCCGAGCGCGCTCGCGAATAAAACGATGCGCCAATCGAGGTCGAAATTGATGTAGTAGGGAAGGTCTGATGGGAGCGCCTGAACCATCAGATCAATGCCCCACACAGCAAATAACAACCCCAGTCCAGCTCCGATCAGGCCGAGAAAAAGGCTTTCGGCCAACAGGTGCCTAACGATCGCACTGCGGCTTGCTCCCAACGCCAGCCGAATTCCAATTTCGCGGCTGCGTGTTGCCGCCCGGGCCAGCAGCAGATTGGCGACATTGGCGCACGCGATCAGGTGCACGAACAAGACCGCGCCCATCAGCAGGATCGTCAGAGCCTTTCCGTCCCGGGTCATTTCTTCCCGGAACGTGCGAACCCGTACCGTGGTGCCGCTGTTCGTGTCCGGATGTTCGGCCGCAATGCGCGAGCCAATCATCTGGAGCTCCGCTTTCACCGCATTCAGGGACACACCCGGCTTCATTTTCGCGAATCCGAGAAGGTAGAAGTTTCCGCGGGTTTGCTCTTTGCCATCGAAGTGCAGCGGCATCCATAAATCCGATCGCGTCGGGAACCGCCAGCCTTTCGGCATCACGCCAACGATCGTTACCCGTTTCCCGTTTAAAGTAACGACTCGCCCAATGACGTTCTTGTCGGAGCCGAAATAAGCCGTCCAGACATCGTATCCCAGCAACGCTACCGGCGCCGCATTGGGGCGCTCTTCTTCCGGAAGAAACACGCGTCCAAGTGCCGGCTTCACTCCCAGAAACCTGAAAGCGTCGGCGGATATAAACGAGCCGAGATATCGTTCCGGCTTGTCGGTGCCGGTTAGGATGAAGGTGGCGTCCTCCGACGCGCCGACACTCTCCAGTGTTTTCGCCTGCGCCTTAAAATCCCGATAATCGGGATAGGCTACGCCGGTGTCATCATCGGGGTGATTGTTGAAGTACTCTGAATAATAGATGATCCGGTTTTCATCCGTCATGTACGGCCAGGGACGGACTAACAGCGCGTTGATTGCCGAAAAGACGGTGGTCGACGCTCCAATGCCGAGAGCCAGGGCTAACACTGCCACCGCCGTGAATGCCGGTGTCTTCACCAGCATTCGCACGGCGATCCTAAACTGGCCGAGCATATGCTCTTGCCGCAGCTATCGTTAGGCGGCGATTCGGTCTTCTACTACACGACCGTCGAACAGATGGACTGTCCGGTCGGCGTGCTGAGCAAAACGGGTATCATGCGTGACCATGCAGATGGTGGCGCCGCCGGCGTGTAATTCCTTCAGAAGATCCATAACCGCTTCACCGTTGCGGGAATCGAGGTTACCCGTCGGTTCGTCCGCCAACAGGATGGCTGGCTTGCCGGCAAGCGCGCGGGCGACGGCCACTCGCTGTTGCTGTCCGCCAGAGAGCTGACTCGGCAAATGTTTGGCGCGATGAGCCATGCCGACGCGTTCGAGGGCCTCCGTGACAAATTGCTTACGCTCCGAAGCACTCATGCCGCGGTAAGTCAGCGGCAGCTCCACGTTTTCATAAACCGTGAGGTCGCCAATCAAGTTGAAGCTTTGGAAAATGAAGCCGATCTCACGGTTCCGAATCCGCGCCCGTTCCGGAAACGAAAGATTTGCGACTTCGGTTCCTTTCAAAGCATAACTGCCGGCGCTGGGCGTATCGAGCAACCCGAGAATTGAAAGCAAGGTCGATTTGCCGCAGCCGGATGGACCCGCAATCGACATGTATTCGCCGGTGCGTATGTCCAAATGAATTCCGGAGAGAGCATGAGTTTCGACTTCATCGGTGAGAAACACCTTGGTAACGCCGTTTAGGCAGATCAAGGGTGTCGCTCCGTTCGAGGGAGTCCGGGTAGCAGTAGTGGGTTCAGTGGAGACCATGTGTTTGAGTGGTGTAGGTTTGTTAGGTTCGATAAGGGAATCTGATTCGGGTGCGGATTTTGGGGTTAGTTAAGTCGAATTCGTTCGTGAGAATCCCAGGCACTGGTGTCGGACAGGATGACCTGGTCGCCCGGTTGCAGGCCGCTCTGGATTTCAATCGTGTTCACTGAGCTCTTGCCAAGTTTGACCGGGGTTCGAATCGCTTCTCCACCGCCATTGACCAGCTTGAAAATACCGACGGTGTTGTTCTCCTGGCCGAAAGCCGGGCGTCCCACAAAGATCACGTCGTTAAGCCGCTCGAGTTCGACGGTGCCATCAACGCTGAGATCAGGCCGCGCGCCTTTCGGCAGCGGCTCGTCGAACGCCACATCGACCGTCACTGTTCCTTGTTCTACCGCTGGATTTACGCGCGTGACATGGCCTTTGACAGTGCCGTTCCGGGTATCGATCACGGCGGTTTGATTCAGTTGAATGTCCTTGGCCTGGGTTTCGGCGATCTTCACTTCGGCCTTCAGCTTTGTCGGGTCGGCAACGCGAGCGAGATTGTCGCCAACCTTGACTCGCTGACCGACCTCCACCGGTAACTGCTGAAGCACGCCGACCATTCCGGCGCGGACATGCAACGCTTCCACCTGATCCATTTTTAGTTTGGCCAGCTGATTGGCCTGATCGACGGCGGCCTGCTTGGACGCCAACTGCGGCTCAATCGACTCGCGGGCAAATGACAGCCGTTTTTGTTCGATCTCATCGCGATTGGCTAGTTCGGCCTCTTTGACCTTGGAGGTTTTGTAAACGAGCTCGGCCACCAATCCGTTCTTGGACAACTGGTCGTTAGTCTGTCGCTCCATTTTGGCCTGCTCGTACTCCGAATGAACTCGGGCAGTGGTCGCTTCCTGGTCGAGCAACTCACGCTGCAGCGTCGCTCGCAATGTCGTTAGCTCTGACTCGGCCGCTTTCGCTTTCGATTCTGCGTCATGCGCGGTCTGCTCGAACTCCTGGCTGCTCATTTCTAAAATCAGCGTATCGGCTTCAACCCGCGCGCCGGGCCGAACCACGATCTTTTCAACCCGGCCCTCGGTGGCCGCTGCGATCCAGCGGATTTCTTCGGGTACCAAAGTGCCAAGCCCGCGCACCTGCCGAACCATGGGACCCCGCTTCACCGTGTCTACCCAGACAGTGGATCGATCCACACTCGGTACCGCCGGTTTCAATCGCGAGATTGCGAACGTCGCCACGATCAATAACACTGCGCCGCCGGCGATCATCATGATCCGTCGTTTCCGCTTTTTCGCCGCGACGCCGGCTCTCGGAACGTCCATGGACGAAAGGCTAGGCGTAAATCCGGCTGGTCGCACAATCGTACTTTCGACTTTTGCTTCGCTTTTTTGCATGGCGAATAAAACTAAACACCCGCAAATGCACGAACGAGGTGGGTCACTGCCTGCGCGTTTTGAAGAACCGGGCCAATGGTGGTTGCGATGATTAACGCGAAAAATCCCGCTTCAGTTACGAAACTCCGACGAGCTTCACTTTTGAAGTAGTCCGCACTGATGTCTCGAAATGACTCGCAACGATTGGCGCAGCCCCCGCGATAGCCGTCTAGCGTTACCGATTGATACGAACTGTCCGTGATCGGAAAACTGCGGGATACAAATTGGTTCTCACCAGACGGTTGGTTGCGGCCGGTTTTGTGGGAGGTTGGTTTCATAAGAGTTCTAACTTGGTTTCTAATAGGATGCGGTCGGGCTTGGAGTTGGATTCAAAGCTTTCCGCAATTGCACTGCCCCTATTGCAATGCGCGTGCCACACTCAAAAACAAAGTTATAACTTGCTGGACATAAGTGCATTACGAAATATTGCCTAACTTGAATTCCGTCAAAAACGGACCGCAACTGGGATACCACCGTCCCGTTTTCGGGACGTATTCCGCCGCAAAAACACGGCGGGTTCCGCCGAAGTTTCAAACTAACTTACCCTATCGGGTAGCCTAACGAGGCAAGCGCAGCAATGCTTCCGCTCCTTGTCTGTCCCGTCTGTTGCCTAACGTCAGTGAGCCGCCGTGTGCTTCGGCGATCTGCTGGCTTAGGGCCAAACCGATTCCCGATCCGCCCGGCTTCGTGGTGAAGAATGGGACGAACAGATTGGTCAGGTTCATGATCCCAGGGCCTTCGTCAGTAACGAAAATCTCAACGCAATCACCGGCAACACGCCATCCGACAGTCACTTTGCCCTGGGTCTCCAACGCCGCGTCCACCGCATTGTGAACAAGATTAATCAGCAACTGCTCCAGCTGGGCCGCATCCGCCATGATTTTGATTTCCGCGCCGGCCGCCATCGTGACCGGCAATCGCGGTTCGAGATTTACCACCCGTCGAATCAGCTCGCTGAGATCGAAGTATTCTTTTTGCGGCGGCGGCAGTCGAGCGAGTCGCGCGTAAGCTTCCATGAAGCGACTCAGTGAATCGGCGCGGCCCGCGATGGACTTTAACCCGCTGCGAGCATCATCCTGCCAATCGGCCGGCCGCGGTTCCTTGCGCAGGAGAGCTTCGAGACTTCCGGCTAACGACTTAATCGGCGCCAGCGAATTGTTCATTTCGTGTCCGAGCACCCGCACGAGCCGCTGCCAGGCGCGGCGTTCTTCCTCACGCAATGTCCGGCTCAGATCGGTTAACACCAGCAGCTCATGGGGCAGGCCGTGTTCCCGGAAAGAACTTCGGCGGACGCCCCATCGGCCGCTCGCGCCGGGAAAGGCCAGCGATAGCGGCGCATCTTCATTCGCTTCCAGGCAGGCAGCCAGACCGAGATCAGCCGCTTGTTTCCCGAGAAGTTTGTCCATTGGCTTGCCCAGGAGATGTTCGCCGGCCCGGTTAACGAGTCGGAGCCGACGTTCCGGATCGAAGCTGAACACAGCCACGTCAATCTCAGCCATGATGGTGCGAAGCAAGGCGGTCGCTTCAAACGCCCCGAGCCGCTGAACCCGCAACGTTTCCCCCAACGAATTGATCTCGAGCAACACCTCGCCCAGCGCGTCGTCCTCCCGGGCTCCTCGCGCCCGAATCGAATAATCGCCTTCGCGAAGTGCGGCCAGCAGATTGGTCATCGTCTGCAACGGCCGGATTACGTGTTCACGGACACTGGAAACAAACCCGACGAAAAACACGACCATTATCAACGTGAGCGTCCATTGCACTTTCGGTGTGTAATCGCCGAACCAGAGGATGCTCAGGGCGATGATGGCCGCCGGCAGGATTGCGCCTGCGGTCAACAGCGTGAGCCGATTTTCGTGAGTAATCCGGCGACGCGGTTTGCGATCGTTCATTCAGTCGCCGAGAAGCACGTCGTCAGAGCCCGTACTGTTGTAATCGCCGATAAAACGCGCTGCGACTAAGGCCGAGAGCTTCCGCGGCCTTACGGGCGTTCCCGTTGTTTCGCGACAGCGCTTTCTTGATCAAAAAAGCTTCTACTTCCTCGAGACTCATGTCTTCGAGGCTTCGGGAATCGCCCGCTGAACTTGTTAGGCCGAGATCGTTGGGTTTTAATTGCGCCCCGTGCGACATCAGGACTGCGCGCTCGATCACGTGGTCCAACTCGCGGACGTTCCCCGGAAAAGTATGCTGAAGAAGTCGATCCCGGGCGCCTTCGTCGAACCCGGCAATGTCCTTGCGATATCGCTGACTATGCTGGCGCAGAAAATTCTTGGCTAACGGCATCACGTCTTCGCGTCGATCGCGCAAGGGCGGCAGCGAAATCTCGATGGTATTCAGGCGGAATAACAAATCCTGGCGAAAGCGCCCGGCGGCGACTTCGTCATGCAAGTTCGCGTTCGTCGCGGAGATGATCCGAACATTAGCGTGTAGGGTTCGCGAGGAACCGACCCGTTCGAATTCGCCGGTCTCAATGACCCGCAGGAGTTTTGCCTGCTGATTCAAAGGGATGTTCGCGATCTCATCCATGAACAGGGTACTTTCGTCGGCCAGCTCGAACCGGCCGGCCCGATCCGTTTTGGCGTCGGTAAACGCGCCTTTGACGTGACCAAACAACTCGCTCTCGAACAGCGTTTCCGACAAACCGCCCATGTTAACCGTGATCATCGATTTCGCAGATCGCGGAGAAAGCGAATGAAGCGCCTGCGCCACCAGGCCTTTGCCAGTGCCATTCTCACCGGTGATCAGGATGTTTGCGTCAGAGGGCGCAACTTTCGAAATCATTTCCATCACCGGCCGCATCGACGGTGATTCGGCGATGATGTTCGGCATGTTGCCGCGCAAAAGCTGGTTCTCGGCTTCGAGTTTGCGGCCGCGGCGAAGCGCGGTGCCCAGCTCAATCTGAGTGCGAACGATTGCCAGCAATCGTTCGTTGTCCCACGGCTTCGGCACGAAATCGCGGGCGCCGCGTTTCATCGCCTCCACCGCGAGGTCGATCGTTGCCCAAGCGGTCATCACCACGATAGGCAACGTGCTATCGAATTCCTGGACCTTCGGAATGACCTCCAATCCTTCCTGGCCGGAAGTGGTGTCGCGGGTGTAATTCAGGTCCATCATCAGCAAGGCGAAATCCTTTTTCTGCAGCGCGTTGAACACGCCGGCGATCGAGGTGACGGCTTCCGTCTGATATCCTTCGCCCTTCAGCAAAATGCGCAGAGCCTCGAGCACATCGCGCTGGTCATCGGCGATTAGAATTCTTGTCACTGCCTAACTCTCAACCGCGTTTCTGATGTTGTGTCAATCGTACAACCGAAAAACCCGCGGAAGAGAACGGCTCGATGATCGTCGATTTGCGAACGAATTTAATCGGGATGAAGGGAAACGGGCCCGCGAAGAGTGGCCGCTTGCCGCGGAATTGGGAGAGCTGGGAACGATGTTCCGCCTGAGAGAGTCCTCAATGCGATGGGCAGTCTACTTGGACACCGTCCGTCTGATGCCTTTTTCTCTATGCGGCTGCTTCTTGACTCTGCGCAGCCGAAATCTACGGTCGCAGCTTGTGAAAAGAACGTCGCTCTTTCCGGCCCTGATTACGGGCGCGGCATTTCTGGTTTGTTGCAGCTGGCTCCCAGCTCAGGGTGTTCAGATCGAGAAAGCACCGTCGGCTGATCAATCTGCCGCCAGTCCGGCTGCCCCCGCTAAGGTTGCCAAGCCCATCCCGCCTCCGACTCCGGCCGAGGCACTGTTCGATTACCTGCAAAAATACCATTTGGAGGTCGCCAAGTATCAGGCGGGCACTCGCTACATCTGGACTGACCGGGTTCTGATTGAGATTACGGACGCTCCGCCGCCCGAACCANTGCGGGCCTTGCTCGATGCCGCGCCTAACAACACCAGCCAGTTTTCCACCTGGGTATATGACAATTTCGAAAGTCAGGCAAAAGCGTGGCATCCCGGTAAACGCAATCCGCATCCACCAAAGCAGGGCACCGAAGAATTTGTGGCCGACACGGGCGGCACTCACTGTTTCTTCAATCCGGTATACGTCTCCTATGTCCTGAACCGGTATCCCAAGGCGAGCATTCTGGTCAAAGGTCCAACTGACCCGGCGCTGTTCACGGTGAATGGCCAGGTCCGGGCGATCGTGTCACCCTGGACAAAGTTGCCGGACGGAACGCCGTTGCTTTGAGTTCTTCGCGCGGCCGGCGGCGAACAGTTAGACCCAGAGCGTGCGATCGAGTGAACGATACTGAATCGCTTCACTCACGTGGTCGGGCATGATCTGTTCCGCAGATTCGAGATCGGCAATCGTTCGCGAAACTTTTAGAATTCGGTCGTAAGCGCGGGCACTGAGGTTCAGATCCGTCATTGCGATGCGGATCAGTTCACTGGATTCGTCCGTTAGGCGGCAATACTGTTTCAGGTGTCGCGGAGTCATCCGCGCGTTGCAGCTGGTCTTGCTGTCGCTTCCGAACCGCTGATGCTGATGCCCCCTGCCTCGCGAAATCCGGTCGCGAATGGCCGAGGAATTTTCCTCCGCGCGCTCGCTCGCGACGTCCCGATATTCCACCGCCGGCACTTCAATATGGAGATCGATCCGGTCGAGCAACGGACCCGAAATGCGCTGACGATAACGCTGCACCTGAACCGGGCTACAGCGGCACTCCCGCTTCAGATCTCCAAAGTATCCGCAGGGACAGGGATTCATCGCTGCGACGAGCATGAATTCGGATGGAAACGTAACGCTGCCCGCCGCGCGCGACACAGTGACCTTCCCGTCCTCCACCGGCTGCCGCATCACCTCGAGCGTTGATCGTTTGAACTCCGGTAGCTCGTCGAGAAACAAGACCCCGTTATGCGCGATGCTGACCTCGCCTGGGTTCGGAAAGGTTCCTCCGCCTAACAAGCCAATGTCGCTGATGGTGTGGTGAGGCGAACGGAACGGACGAATGGATACGAAAGAGGTGCTGCCATTTAGCAGCCCGGCGATGCTGTGGATCTTGGTGGTGTCGATCGCCTCTTCCAACGACATGGCGGGCATGATCGTAGGAATCCGCTTTGATAGCATCGACTTGCCCGAGCCCGGAGGTCCGACCATGAGAATGTTGTGGCCGCCCGCTACCGCGACTTCGATGGCGCGCTTCACATGACCCTGCCCTTTTACGTCGGCAAAATCGACGTCGTAATCGCGATGCGCCGAAAAGAAGTTTGTCAGGTCGCCGCGCGTTGGCTGCATCGGTTGATTACCGGAGAGAAATTCAAACGTCTGCCTCAGGTTCTCGACCGCATAAACATCGATATCCTTCACCATTGCCGCCTCTGCGGCATTCGCGGCCGGCACGAACAAAGCGCGTTTACGGCGACGTCTCGCTTCTAACGCTACCGGCAGAACTCCCTTGATCGGGCGCACCGATCCGTCGAGCGCAAGCTCACCGACAAAACTAAAATCATGAAAGGGGGCTGTATCCAGCTCGTGCGAGACTGCCACCATTCCGAGCGCAATCGGCAGATCGAAACTGGGGCCTTCCTTTTTTACATCGGCGGGAGCGAGGTTGATCGTGGTTCGGCCCTTGAGGATTTTGAAGCCGCTGTTCGCCACCGCCGTGGTCACCCGATCGCGGCTTTCTTTGACCGCGGTGTCAGGCAGCCCGACAACTACGGTCGCAACCTGGCCGCGCCCATCGTTCACCTCGACTTCGATCTCGAAGGCGTCGACGCCGTAAACCGCCGCCGAATAGAATTTGGCCAACATCGCCTGACGAGACTGTCAGAAACGGTCTGACAAATCCAAGCCGTAGTTTTTGAAGGTTAGATGCAGCTGTCCGCACCGCCGTCGCGCAGAGACGGCCTACGAAGAAGGGCCGAGCGGGGAATGTGCGGGGCCAGGGTGGAACGCGATCTCCGAGCGCGTTGCTAAAGGATCAATCGCAGCGAAGCTTCGACAAAATGAGCGCCGGCGGCGCTGCTTACATCACAACGCGCTCGGAGATCGCGTTCCACCCACTTTCGTTCACTGCGCCGGTTCCTTCCCGAGCGGGTATTCATGTCCGCCGAAGAGCATCGCGATGTCGATGTTTTGGGAGGAAGGCGGACTCGGGTCCGGCTCGTTTGATTGGTGGGCTACGGCGGCGATGTCGCGACCGCCCCTTTCCGGCGTTCAATGCGAGGAGGCTAGCTGCTCGCTGCGTTCGTATAGCGGCGAGTCTTCATAATGGTCTAACAAGTCGGCCGGATCTTTGTAAACTGCGATCGCACCGGTTCTCCGTAAGGTTTCCTCGTCGGCGGCGCGGCCGCACAACAAGGCGATGGTTGGGAGATCGATCTGTTTAGCAGCTTCGATATCGAACACGGTGTCCCCCACGGCAACGGCCTGCGGCCCGGTTAGCTGGAGTTTTTCGAGAGCGACTTGAAACACGGCAGGCGATGGCTTCGATTCTTCCGCATCATCCGCGGTGATCAGGCAATCGACCAGATCCGTTATCCCAGCAATATCGGTGTAGGTTTTGGCGTCGTCCTTTTTGCTCGATGTCGCGAGCGCGATTCGGCGGCCGTCATCTTTGATCCGCTCAAACAGTTCACGGACTCTTGGAAACGGTTTAATGCGCGACAAAAATTCTTTGCGAAATAATCTCGAACGATACTGGTCTATCTCCTTTCCAGACGTTTCGAGTTCTTTCGGAGTTAGAAACTCCGGAAGATATTGATCCGATCCTTTGCCGATGTTGGCGCGCAGTTTGGCCAGCGGGAATTGCTTCCCGAAGTGCCGAAACGCCAAATCCCACGCTTCCACGTGAAAATCGTTCGAATCCACCAAGGTGCCATCGAGGTCGAAAATGACCCCCTGGATACTGGCTCGGTTCTGGCTGCGATTTGCTGGTGGGTGGTGCATTTTGGAAGTCCTGAAAGGTGCGGAGACGCGATCAAGTATTCGGGGAAAAGGGGCGATCCGGTTGTCTGATTCCGATCTGCGTGCGGTTGCAGCGTTTCCGGTCCGCCCAGCGCTATTTCCACCGGTTATAAAGCGGGGGAAAACGCGAGGGAAAACGCCTGGGAGAAATATTGAACAGGACACATCCCGAAGCTGTCTGAAATCCGAATATTTAACCTTGTTAAATACTTTTAGAATGCTAGAAGATTTCGACTACAAGGCGTGGGGCCTTGCGTCTGAGGGTCCCCCACCTTGGCAACCCCCCAAGTCGTTTAATGAAAAAGAGTTATATGGCCGCTGAAGATAGCGATACCGGAATCAAAATTTACCTGCGGGAGATTGGGCAGATACCCCTTTTGACCCCTGACCAGGAGATCGAACTGGCCGCCAAGATCAAGAAGGGCGACCGGGAAGCTCGTGCCCTGATGATTCGGTCAAACCTCCGGCTGGTGGTGAAAATTGCCCATGATTACGCCAATTTGGGCCTGCCACTGCTGGATTTGATCTCTGAAGGCAATATCGGTCTGATGAAGGCCGTCGAGCGGTTCGACCCTGCCAAAGGTGGCAAGTTGAGCACCTATGCCGCCTGGTGGATCAAGCAGTCGATCAAGCGGGCTTTGGCGAACCAGAGCAAAACAATTCGTCTGCCCGTGCATCTCGTCGACAAGATTTCCAAGATGCGCCGCGTTTCTCTGCAAATGAGTGAGGAACTCGGACGCGAGCCTACTGATGAGGAGCTCGGCGACGAGATCGGCATTGCCAGCGGGAAAGTTTCCCAGCTGAAGACCGTCTCGATCCGGCCGGCTTCACTTGATGCCCCGATCAGTGATGACGACTCGACTGAGTTTGGCGAAATTGTTGGCGACGAAGATGCGCAGACTCCGTTCGAATTGCTGCGAGATAAAAATCTTCGCAATGAAGTCGGCGGTTTGCTCGATGTGCTCGATGACCGCGAGAAGAAGATTATTTTTCAGCGATTTGGACTGGATGGCGGCAAGCCGAAGACCTTGGAAGAAGTCGGCAAGAAGTTCGGTGTCACCCGGGAACGTATCCGGCAGCTGCAGAATATCGCGTTGTCGAAACTCCGTCGCGCACTGAACAAAAAAGAGCGCCCCGTCGACGTCGAATTGCCCGTCGAAGCGTAACTTCGCAACCAGTTAGACTTGAGAACGCGCGGATAATCTCCGCGCGTTTTTTTGCCGCAAAAGAGGTTAAGGCGTTGCCTACTGGCGTCTATTTCGCGACCCGCAACTGCACCGCATCAACTCGATCTTCGTCCACGCGCAGATCGGAAATGATGACCAGGTGGTCACCGGGCGTGGTGAGACCGTGAGCCCGCAGAAGTTTTTCCGCGGTGTGAATCGTCACCGCCGGATCGTCATCAAAATCGATTCGCTCCGGATAAACGCCCCAGCAGATCGCCAACTGTCGCCTAACGATTTCACTCGGCGTAAAAGCAAAGATAGGCGCTTGCTCCGGCCGAAGGTTCGACACATTGCGGGCCATGGTGCCGTGCCGGGTGAACACAATCAGCTTTGCTCGACGGAGCGAGTTGGCCAGAACCACAGCCGATGACACCGTCTTCTGCCTGGTATCCTCGAGCACAGCTGATTTGGCGAAGCCGGCGCCTCCACTTCGCTCGATCCGCACCGCTACTCGGTGCAAGACCTGAACACACTCCGCCGGATAACGGCCGGTGCTGGTCTCCCCACTTAACATCACCGCGTCCGTCTGCTCGAACACGGCGTTCGACACATCGGTAATTTCAGCGCGCGTGGGTAGCGGGTTTGAAATCATCGATTCCAGCATGTGTGTCGCAACGACCACCGGCTTGCCGTAGCGAATACTCAGTTTCACGATGCGCCGCTGAATGATCGGCAACTCTTCCATCGGGCATTCGATGCCGAGGTCTCCGCGCGCGACCATTACCAGATCAGCAACCTTGATGATCTCGTCGATGGAGCGAACCGCCGATTGATCTTCGATTTTGGCGACGATCTGCGCCTTACTCTGTTTTTCGACCAGCAATCGGCGCAATTCCTGGATGTCGCTTTCTTGCCTAACAAAACTTAGCGCCACCAGGTCGACTCCGAGCTCCACCCCCAGCGTTACGTCTTCGATGTCCTTCTCTGTCATTGGCGGCAGGTTGACTCTGACGCCCGGCAAATTGATGTGGCGACGCGAACCCAGGACTCCGGGAGTGAGAACCTCGCACCGAACCCGGTTCTTCTTTTTCCCGAGCACCAACATGCGCATCATTCCGTTATCGACCAAAACTGTGTCCCCGACCTGAATGTCGTTAACCAGCCCGGCATAATTCACATCCACTGAATATTTCTCTTCGCTTTTGGCGCCACGGACGGTGAATTCGATAACGTCGCCGGGCTGAAGCTGGAGGTTCGTCTTCAAATCTCCCGTGCGAATTGCCGGCCCCTGAGTGTCGAGGAGTATGGCTACGGGCCGGCCGGCGGCATCTGCGGCTTCCCGGATGCGCGGAACGATCCGTCGAACCCAGTTGTGCTCCGCGTGGCTCATGTTGAGCCGGAAAACGTCGGCGCCGTCTTTGATCAACCGCGCCATCATCTCCGGTTTCTCGGTGGCCGGACCGAGGGTACAAATGATCTTTGTCTTACGCACTGATCTCAGGATTCGAACTGCCTACCGCAAAAGCAAGATTATAGGCGGTAGCGACCCGGTGGCGCGTGTTTCCGACCTGCGCCGCAGCTTGCAGACGGGCGCAAACAAAAGCTGCAGGCCGGACGGTAACCGTCCTGCCTGCAGCTTAAGATTTACGACTCAGGTCGCGGTGCAACACCGCCTGTACCGGCCTAACGGGTTAGGTTGGATGTACCGCCCTTCAGCTCTTTGTTGACTCGACGAGCCTCGGACAAGTGACTGGCGATGACCTTGGATGTCTTGTCGGCGAACTGCTTCAGATCAGGATCGCTGCCGCTCTTGGCTTCCTGCTGGAACTCGGCCAGATCCTTTTGGTGGTCTTTCACCATCATCGACATGTATTCGGCATCCGAGTTGAAGGTGTGGGACGGTGCCTCCGCGCTCAGGGCGATACCCTTCTTGCTGGCGATGCTTTTCAACTCGTTGTTAGCCTTGGAATGGTCCGAAACCATCCGCGACCCGAATTTTTTAACGTCATTGTTTTGAGCCTTCTGCGCGGCCATCTTTCCCATCGACACTTCCATCATTCCGCCCTTGGCAGCGTTATCGACGAACTTCCTGTCAGCGGCACTCAGATTGCCTTTGGAATCTGAGCTTTTTGCCTGCTTTTCGGCGGCAACTACTCCTTGCGGTGCGGTTATCAACGCCACCGCGATGATCGCTGGGCCGATTATGGTCAGTTTCTTTTTCATAAGGTTTTTCTTCGTTTCGGTTGTGAGCTTGCCGATACTTCGGCACCTGAGATTCGCAGCGGTCAGGTTATCTGGACGTGAGAACCCTATGAGGGTTTCTGCTGATACGAGCTCTCCACCCGTTGGGCTACGTCGCGGAATCCGTAATCGGCTTCGTAAATCTGTTTCATGCACTCAATCGATTTTGCCCTGTTACCCATCTGGTCGTGAACCAGTCCCAGATTATAAACGATCTCCTTCTTCATCGCGTCCATGGACATGATTTCCCGGGATGCTTCTTCGAACTGCTTCATGGCGAGATCCAGCATCCCAAGCTCCTGATAGCATCGGCCGAGCAGATTCATGGCTCTCAGCCGCGCGTTCGGATGCTGGCGCGCGCGCTGCAACTCGGGTAAAGCTTCGCGGAATTGCCGCGCCGTCACTAACTGTTCGCCCAATTCGAATCGCAACTGCAGATCCGTGGGATTGCGTTCCACTCGCTTTCGGGCCTCGCCGATGACAAGCTCCGCCCGTTTTTCTCTGGCACTATCCAATTCTCGCCGCGCATCCTCATAACCCGATTCCTTTGGATCATGAGATTCCAGGAACTCCTGGTGACGCCGGATTTCGCGATCTGCCTGCCGCATTTTGAGATCTGAAACCTTGCGCGCCAAACCGGTATCGCTGCCCCCTGTTAGCTCAGCAGCGTACTCATACCAGGATAGTGCAGTATCGAAGTCTTCCTTTTCTTCGTTAAAGGCGCCGAGCTTACGAGCGAGATCGACGTTATCCGGCTGGGCCTGATGCGCGGCATAAGTCTCGGCGATTTGCTGATCAAGAGATCCTCCCGCCAGCTTCATCCGTCCTTGTTGCTCAAGCGAAACGGCCGCGTCTTTGTCTTTGATTAAATCACGGTAACTTTCGGCCTGAGTCCAGCCACCGCTGGTCATTGAGGCCCGGGCCGATGCATCTTTCCCGCGCCGTAGAGCTTCCGCGTCTAACGGATTGATGGCGGAGATTCTGTTGTACGTCTCCACTTCGGCGTCACTCTGGCCCATCTCGTGGTAAAGCTGGCCCAAATCGTGCAACACCTTCACGTCGTTAGGGTGTTCTTCCAGCAGGGTCTGCAATGCGAACACGCTCACCTCCGGCCAGCCGGCCAGAAGCGCTGCTTCCTTCAACAGCATGTTTGCCTGCCGATTATACGGTTCCTCCTCCAAAACCTTCTCGATCATTTCGACAGCGCGTTTCGGATCTTTTTTCATCTCCCGCTGCGCTTTCATGACCGCGATGGCCGCCGTGGAAATATTGAAAAAGCTTTTCTTAGCGGCGCGTAGTTTGGTGACTTCGCTGCGCCGCAACAATTGTCGTCCCGTTAGGAATTCCGGCTCCTGCTTGAGGATGGCCTGCAACAGCGAGATGGCGTAACCGAAGTTCCGGAGCTCGATTGCCGCGACGGCTTTAAGCCAATGCGATCGTTGGCTCTCACTCAGCTCCTTTTCCGTTTTGACCGCCATCTCTCTTCTCTCTCAATCCAGTATAGTTTTTGCAAACAATTCCGTCAGGGCAAAATCTCGGCAATCCTGGCCTCGCGCCAAAAAAAAGCGGCACGCCGGGTCACGACGTGCCGCTTGGTTCTGAATCTGTATGCCCTGCGGCTACTTGCCCGCGGACTTCAGCATGCTGTGGTGGGACTTTAACATCGGCAGCGTCTTTGAAGCATAGGCTTTGAGGTCTTTGTCATCGCCAGATTGCGCTTCCTGTTGAAACAATCTGATGTCTTCGTCGTAATCATGCGTCGTCGTGTAGACGTATTGTTTATCGAAGTTCGCCTTGCCCATGCTGCGGGGCTTGATCTTATCGGTTCCAAGACCGACGCCCTTCTTCTTCGCCAGAGCCATGAGCTCTTTATTGTTGGCGCCGCGTTCAGAGGCAATCTGCGACGCGATTTTTTTGGTGTTTTCGTTGCCCTGCTTGGATGCGACTTCGGCATCAGCTACCTCCTGAACACCGCCGGCTGCGACCTGAGAAAGGAATTTTTGATCCTTCTGGCTCAACTTGGTCTGAGCAGCAGCGCTTGCTGCTGGTGTTGGCGTAGTTCGGCGTAAATGGGGGTTATCGACAGTTTCATGGCCGCTGACGTCCTGCGCACGTGCTGCGCTGAAGGCCAGGCCGGCCGTCGCTGAGACGATCGCGATTCGAAACAGGAATGTGGTGTTTAGTTTCATTTGAATGTGTGGGTTGGTTGTTGGTGTCCGTGAGTACGAACCTTAGTTAATTCGCAACTCCGCACCTATTCGACGGTGCCGCTATGCCAGTCTTCAAGCTTATTTTAATGAACGGTTGCCTATCCAATCCGGCGGGAAGCGGCGTGGCTCATAATAGATCCATCTGCGGCTTCTGCGCAGTCGGCATGCTCGCGGACTTCTTCCGCTTTTTCTGGGTAACGGCGGCCGCGCCATTGGGGTTTTCCAGATGAATAAGAATGTCTTTGGCTCGATCCAAAATCTGTTTCGGCAAACCGGCCAGCCGTGCCACCTGGATACCGTAACTCTTGTCCGCGCCACCCGGGACGATCTTCCTTAAGAAAATGATCTGCTCGTTCCATTCTCTAACCGCGACGTTGAGGTTACAAACCCCCTTTCGTTCCTGCGCCAGCTTGGTCAGCTCATGATAGTGCGTGGCGAATAAGGTGCGCGCTTTCACCTGCTCGTGGAGAAACTCAGCGACACTCCAGGCGATGGACAAACCGTCAAAGGTGGAAGTCCCGCGGCCGATCTCGTCCAGGATCACCAGACTTCGGTCAGTCGCGTTGTTCACAATGTTTGCCGTCTCGTTCATCTCCACCATGAAAGTCGATTGGCCGCGGGCGAGGTCGTCGTTGGCGCCTACCCTGGTGAAAATGCGATCAACCAATCCGACCTCGGCGTCGGCCGCGGGGATCCAGCTTCCGATTTGCGCCATCAGAACAAGGAGCGCCACCTGGCGAATGTAAGTTGATTTCCCCGCCATGTTCGGCCCGGTGATGATCGCCAGCCAGATGTCCCGATCCAGCATGGTATCGTTAGGCACGAACTTCTCCTCGATCAACGTCTGATCCAGGACGGGATGTCGCCCATCTTTGATTGAAAGTTTCAGCCCGTCGTTCAATCGAGGCCGGCAGTAGCGGAACAATCGGGCGGTTTCGGCGAGCCCACAGATCGCGTCCAGCACGGCGATGGCCGAAGCAGTTTGCTGGATCGATTCGATTTCTGTCACCACTTCATCGCGCAGTTTCAGAAAGAGCTGGTACTCAAGATTGCGGGCGCGCTCATCGGCGCCCAGGATCTTCGATTCGATCTCCTTCAATTCCGGAGTCACGAAACGTTCTCCGCCGACCGTCGTTTGCTTTCGGATGTAACGCTCGGGCACGCCGGACAGATTGCTTTTGGTTATCTCGATGAAATAGCCGAAGACGGAATTGAATCGCACCTTCAGTGATTTGATTCCGGTTGCGGCAATCTCCCGCTCTTGTAATTCGCCGATCCACTGCTTGCCTTCGCGCGATGCGGTCCGGAGTTCATCCAGATCGGCATCGAAACCGTCCCGAAAAATCCCTCCCTCCTTCAGCGCCAGTGGAGGATCATCCAGAACCGCACGAGTCAGTTTTTCAGACAACGCAGGCAACACTTTGATCTCGGTTTGCAGCCGAACCGCCAGAGAGGTGTGATTCGTCTCCGCCGAGCCGTTAGTCGCAGGCGCGCCGGGATCACGTCCGGTCCCGAATTCGTTGCGCTCAATGAGTTTTCCGAGCTCGCGTTTCAATCCTGGTACTTGCTCGAGCGATGTCTTTAGAGCGACAAGGTCACGCGCGTTGCCCGATGCCTGGCTTAGCCGGCCTACCGCCCGTTCCAAGTCGCGAATCGCCTTCAGTTCCGAACGAATGGAACCGAGCAGATCCGGCTCTCGTAACAACTCCCCTATCATTTCCTGGCGGCACTCGAGTTCTCGTAATTCACGCAACGGCTGCAGAATCCACGACCGCAGCCGACGCCCACCCATTCCGGTGGACGTTCGATCAAGAACAGAGAAAAGGCTGGAATCACGTCCGGTGCGCGATTCCACCAGCTCGAGATTCGTCTGGGTCGCCGCGTCTAGCACAACGAACTCGGTAGAGGCTTCACAGCGTAGCGACGTCAGGTGATCGATTTTTCGGCGGAGCTGATGTTTGAGGTAATGAACGACCGCACCGGCCGCACCGACCGCCGCGGGCATGTCACCGCAACCAAAACCATCGAGAGCTTTGGTATTGAAATGTTCGCACAGCGTAAACGCCGCCTGTTCCGGAAGGAACGCGTAGCCGTCGTAGGCCAGCGACTGCGCAATACCGGGCAGCTCGTCTTGCTGGGTATCGCTAATCAGCAGCTCCGCCGGCGACACCCGTGCGAGTTCGTCCAGTAATCCCTGCCGCGTCGTGCTCTGGCTCAGGCGGAACTCGCCGGTAGTAAGATCCGCGTAGGCGAATCCGTAAGCGCCATTGTGGAGATAAACCGCGCCCAGATAATTGGCACGTTTCGCGTCCAACAGATTCAGCTCGCTGACCGTGCCGGCGGTGATGATTTGCGTGATGTCGCGCGAAACGATTTTGCCGGGTTGCGGTTCGCTGGTCTGATCGCAAATGGCCACCCGTTTTCCGGCCTTGATCAGTTTGGCGATGTAACTTTGAGCGGCGTGATAAGGCACGCCGCACATCGGAACTGTATTTCGCTTCGTTAGGGCGACATTGAGCAGGCCGGACGCCTCTTTGGCGTCTTCAAAGAACAACTCGTAAAAATCTCCCAACCGAAACATCAGCAGGGTATCGGCTGGAATACTTTTCCGCAGCCGATGGTACTGCTGCATCATCGGTGTGAGGCTGTCGTTCACCCAGTCAGCTTGGAATCAGCCGGCGCGAAACGCTAGTTTGTATTTTCGCTGAGGCCGAATGGCCTGTGCAGGCGCCGGGATCGGCGAATGTTTAACTCACTGAACCACAGTGGCTACAGGATCAGAGCCATTGT
>C688J18823_10000426_pt1 | contig 24506 bp, 21 predicted proteins | sample HopSoiMetagenom1_FD_18823 | JGI IMG/M metagenome (IMG submission 18823) | reverse complement strand
ACATCGTCTCCCAGGCCGGGGTGCCCGGCGCGATCACCATCGCGACCAACATGGCCGGCCGCGGCACCGACATTCAGCTCGGCGGCAACGCCGACATGCGCATCCGCCAGGAACTGAAAGATGTGCCGGAAGGCCCGGAGCGCGACGCCAAGGTCGCCGAGATCAAATCGCAGGTGGCGCGGCTCAAGGAAACGGCGCTGAAGGCCGGCGGCCTATTCGTGCTCGGCACCGAGCGTCACGAGAGCCGCCGCATCGACAACCAGCTTCGTGGCCGCTCCGGCCGTCAAGGCGACCCCGGCCGCTCGAAGTTCTTCCTGTCGCTCGAAGACGATCTGATGCGGATCTTCGGCTCCGACAAGCTCGACGGCATGCTGACCAAGCTCGGCCTCAAGGAGAACGAGGCGATCGTCCATCCCTGGATCAACAAGGCGCTGGAGAAGGCGCAGTCCAAGGTCGAAGCGCGCAACTTCGATATCCGCAAGAACATCCTGAAGTTCGACAACGTGATGAACGACCAGCGCAAGGTCATCTTCGAGCAGCGCGTCGAATGGATGTCGGATGCGGTGACCGCCGAGGTCGTCGCCGATATGCGTCATGACGTGATCGAGGCCTTGGTGCACAAGCACGTGCCGGAAAACGCGTATCCAGAGCAGTGGGACGTGGCGGGCCTGAAGGAAGAGCTGATGCGCGTGCTCAGCCTAGACCTGCCGGTCGATCAATGGGCCAAGGAAGAGGGCATTGCCGACGAGGAATTGCTGGCGCGCATCAATCGCCGCGCCGACGAGCACATGGCTGCCAAAGTCGCTCAGTGGGGACCGGATGTGCTGCGCTATGTCGAGAAGTCGATCCTGCTGCAGACCCTCGATCATCTCTGGCGTGAGCATCTCGTGATGCTGGAGCATCTGCGTCAGGTGATCGGCTTGCGCGGCTATGGCCAGCGCGATCCGCTCAACGAGTACAAGGCCGAAGCGTTCAATCTGTTCGAGACCATGAGCCAGAGCCTGCGCGAGGGGGTGACCGCGCAGCTTATGCGGGTGGAGATCGTGCAGCAGCAGCCGGACGGCGCCGTGCCGGAGCTGCCGCCGATGCAGGCCTCCCATGTCGATCCGTCAAGCGGTGAGGATGAGCTGGCGCTGGCCGCCGCCGGCGCGCAGACGCTGGCGCGTGCTGGCATCACGCCAAAGCCTGCCGCCGAACGCAATCAGAACGATCCGTCGACCTGGGGCAAGGTTGGCCGCAATGAAGAGTGCCCGTGCGGCTCGGGCAAGAAGTTCAAGCACTGCCACGGACGGTACGCATAGGCCCTTGGGCGAACGCCAAACTAAATCGCCGGGCGCATGCCCGGCGATTTAGTTTCAGGTCCGCCGATCATTCAGCGGAAGCCCGACCAGCGATTGTCGAAGTTTCCAGTCGGCACCACGGGCGCGGCGCCGTTCATCGCGGTGCCGGCAGGTGGCGCGGCGGCGGCCGGCGTCACGGCTCCGGGCGCCTGCGCTTCGGTGGTCTTGACTGGCTGGGCGTCGGACTGCTTGGCGCGGATCGCACCGTTCGAGGCGAGGCTTGTCGGCTTGGCCGCGGGCTTCGGCTTCGGTGCCGGCGCGGCCGTTGTCTCCGTTGCCGGAGTTGCCTTCTTGCCGAGGCCGACCAGGCGCGCCATGCGATCCATGGTGCCTTCGCTCTTCGGTTCTGCGGGCTTGGCTTCCGCCGTCTTCGACGAGAACAGAGATCCGAACAGGCTGCTGCCGCTCGACTTTGCGGTCGGCTGAGCCGCCGGCTTGGTCTCGGCAATGGCCATCGCGGGCGGCGTGACCTCGCCGGAGACGGCCGGCGTGGGCGCTGTGCCGGCAACAGCCGGCGCGTCGGCGAGCTCGGGAATGCGCGGCGGCCGCACCGTGACCGGGATGGTCCCCGGCGCCGTCGAAACCAGGAAGGTCGATTCCTGCGGCGCGACGCCAAGCTGGTTCTTCTTCACCGCTTCCACAAACACCGGATGCATGCCGCCGTCGGCGTTGGTTTTGATCGGAGCGACTGGAATATTGCGGCGGCTCAGGTCGGCGAATTGCTGCTCGTCGTGGCGTTCCTTGTCCCGAACCAGGCTGGCGATCTCCTCCGGCACTTCATAGGCCGGGCATTTGGCTGTGGCGTTGAAGGACAGCGCGCGTCCAGCCGGCGACTGAGCGTCGAACACATAGTGCTTGTCGCAGACGTTGACCTTCGGCTCGAGCTTGCTGACCTCGAAATGGTCGCTGCCCTTCTTCAGCATCTTCCAGAACGCCAAGTGCGGGCTGTTGCGATGCTTGGCGAGATTCTGCGCCGTCATCCGAAACGGATAGGCCTGCACCTGAAACGATTTCTGTCCGCCGAAGAAGGAGTCGCGGCCGAGCGCGTAAATTTCGGAAATCTGCTCGTCGGTCATCGAATAGCAGCCGCGCGACGAGCAGTCGCCGTGCACCATCAACTGTGAGCCGGTGCGGCCGTAGGCGCGGTCGTAGGCGTTCGGATACCCGAGATCGAATGACAGATAATATTGCGAGTTCGGATTCATCTGGCCGGGGGTGATGTTGTAGAATCCTTCCGGAGCCTGACGGTCGCCTTCCCTGACCTTGGGGCCTAACTCTCCCGACCACCGGCAGATCGGGTAAGTCTTCAGCAACGCGAAGCGGCCCTCGCGATCCTGCTTCCAGACCTCCAGCTCGGACTCTTCCTTGAACAGCCGCACCAGGATCGGCGATTCCATGTCCATGTTCTTGGACTGGATCTCCTTTACCATCTTGTCGGAGAGCGGGCGCGCCGCCTTCTCGCTCATCGGCAGGATGCTATCGGTGTTGCAGCCCGACAACGCCGTCGTCGCGCCGAGCGCGGCCGATATCAACAGGACGCGAATGAGCGGGCTTCGGTTCAAACGCTAATTCCCCCAAAGGCGGCAGGCAGTCCCCGGGTCACCATGCCGCTCGTTATCCCCAAAAGGGTCAAAAACCGCAAGACCTCGGCCTCGGAGCGGGCCTGAACCAAGATCCCGATTGAGCACGGGTAGAGTGAACGAACGGTAAAATTATGACCGAATCCCTGGACAAACCCAATTGAATCAACGGGCCGGTCCAAGCTTCGGCCAGGTTTCCCCCGCCGCCACAATTGCCATGGCTGGTCGTACAGATCGCCCGGTTCGACTGGGGCGTTTACTCGAGGTTGCGGCCAATGGCGAGGAACTTGTCGCGGCGCTGCCGCCGCACGGTTTCGCGGTCGAGCCCTTTCAATTCCGCGAATGCGCTGGCGATGGCTTCTCCGGTCGACGCAATGGCGGCGGCCGGATCGCGGTGAGCGCCGCCGATCGGCTCGGTGACGATGCCGTCGATGATGCCGAACGCGGTCAGATCGGCCGCGGTGATCTTCATGTTGGTGGCGGCGTCTTGCGCTTTGGTTGTGTCGCGCCACAGAATCGAGGCCGCGCCTTCCGGAGAGATCACGCTGTAGATCGCGTGCTCCAGCATCAGCACGCGGTTGGCGGTCGCGATCGCAACCGCGCCGCCCGAGCCGCCTTCGCCGAGGATCACCGCGATATTCGGTACGCCGAGATTGAGACAAGCCTCGGTCGAACGCGCGATCGCTTCGGCCTGGCCGCGTTCCTCGGCGTCGATGCCCGGATAGGCGCCCGCGGTGTCCACTAGGCAGAGCACCGGGATGTCGAAACGGTCGGCCATCTCCATCAGCCGTACTGCCTTACGGTAGCCCTCAGGCCGCGCCATGCCGAAATTGTGCTTGAGCCGGCTCTCGGTGGATGAGCCCTTCTCGTGTCCGATGACACAGACACTCTCGCCGCGGAACCGTCCGAAGCCGCCGACGATGGCTTCGTCCTCGGCGAATTTGCGGTCGCCGGCGAAGGCGATGAACTCCGGAATGAGCGCGTTGATGTAGTCGAGGCAATGCGGCCGTTGCGGATGGCGCGCGACCTGGGTCTTCTGCCACGGCGTCAGCTCGGAATAGAGGTCGCGCAGCGCTTGCGCCGCTTTGGTCTGCAATCGGACGATCTCGTCAGCGATGTTGGCGGCGTCATCGCCCGCCTGCATGGCGCGCAGTTCCTCGGCCTTGGCCTCAAGTTCGGCCACCGGCTTTTCGAAGTCGAGATAACTGCGCATTTGGAGAACGTATCGCCTTTGGGTTACCCATGGTTCGGCTCGAAACTGGCCTGCGACCGCGCTTTAAGTCAACCGGTTAGGGCTTTTCCGCCAGCGGGTGCAGGTCGCGCACCAGGCTCTTGAGGCGCTCTTCCAGCACGTGGGTGTAGATCTGCGTGGTCGAGATGTCGGCATGGCCGAGCAGCGTCTGTACCACGCGAAGGTCGGCGCCGTTCTGCAGTAGATGACTGGCAAAAGCGTGGCGCAACACATGCGGACTGACCTGCGCGGCTTTGAGACCCGCGGCTGCCGCGAGTTCCTTGAGCTCGCGGGCGAAATGCTGACGGCTGAGGTGTCCGCTCTCACCGAACGAGGGAAATAGCCATTTGGATTTGTCGAGCTTGGCCTCGGCGCGGAGCGCCAGATAATCGGTCATGGCGCGCTTGGCCTGGTCGTTGAGCGGCACCAGCCGTTCGCGGCCGCCCTTGCCGCGGATCACGAGCATGCGCAGGTCGCGCCGCGCAGCGGCCTCGGGCAGCGCCACAAGTTCGGAGACGCGGAGGCCGGTGGCGTAGAGCACCTCCAGCAGGCAGTTGAGCCGCGCCGCGCGCAGCCGCTCGGACTTCGCTTCGGCCTTCATGCCTTCGCGTGCCTGCGACAGCAGATCGTCGACCTGCTTCACGCTCAGCACTTTCGGCAAACTGCGGCCGCGCTTCGGCCCCTCGATCACCGCAGCCGGATCGTCGGAACGATGACCTTCGCTGTAGAGGAAGCGATAGAGCTGGCGGATCGCGGACAGCCGCCGCGCCACCGATGCCGCCGCCAGCCCGCGCTTGGCAAGCCTCCCGAGATGGGCGCGTAGCGCGTCGCTGTCAGCCGCCGCAACGGTGTTTCCGGCACCGGCAAGGTCGGCGGAAAAATCGCCGAGATCGCGCCGGTAAGCGTCGAGCGTATTGGCGCTCGCGCCGCGTTCGGCCGCGATCATGTCGAGGAATAGCTCGATCAGCGTTTCGTTGCTTGCGCGCGGCCTGCGGCCCATCCGTCGTCAGTGTGATGGCTTGAACAGCTTGTCGGGCGGAATCGTCACGGTCATCTCGCGCGGCTGGGGATCGACAAACCGGCTCAGCCAGAACGCGCCGGCATAGACGAGGCCCCCCAGAAGCCCAATCACCAGCAGAAATCGAAACAGGGTCGGCATTTGGCACTCGGACGGCCGAATCGACGGCATTTGCCTTTTCAGGGCACGGTTTATGCCATCGCCGGATTTGGATACAAGTATAGCATGTCGGATGTCGTGACACATAACGGCGCCAATAAGGGCGACGCGCCGCAGCCGCAAAGCGCGCTCGGCCCGGCACTGGGTCGCCGCTCGGTGGTGCTGGTCGGCATGATGGGCGCGGGCAAGTCGTCGGTCGGGCGCAGGCTCGCCGCCCGGCTTGGTATTCCTTTTGTCGATGCCGATGTCGAGATCGAAAAGGCGGCCGGTATGACGATCTCGGAAATCTTCGCCGCCCAGGGTGAGCCGTACTTCCGTGCTGGCGAGACGCGGGTGATTGCGCGCTTGCTGGAGAGCGGCCCGCAGGTGCTGGCCACCGGCGGCGGTGCATTCATGAATGCCGACACGCGCGCGGCCATCCGCATCAAGGGAATTTCGGTGTGGTTGCGCGCCACCCTCGACGTGCTCAACCGCCGGATCAAACGCCGCGGCGACCGGCCGCTGCTCAAGGGCGCCGCAGAGCCGGCGGAGACGTTGCGCAAGCTGATCGAGGAGCGCGATCCGGTCTATGCCGAGGCCGATCTCACGGTGGAATCGCGCGACGTGCCGCACGAAACCATCGTCGACGAAATCTTGGAAGGCCTGCGTGGCCGCATCGTGCCCGCCGGCGCCGCGCCGGGGCAGGTCGCGTCATGACCGTGCCGCTGCGCTCCGGCGATCCGACTACGGTCAACGTTGCGCTCGGTGACCGCGCCTATGACATCGCGATCGGTCGCGGTCTGCTGGGAAGCCTGGGCGAGCGGATCGGCAGGCTTCGGCCAGGATGCAAGGTCGCGATCGTCACGGACGAGACGGTGGCGCGCCATCATCTTGCGGCGGCGGAGGCTTCGCTGACCAGCGCCGGCATCCCTGTCTCATCCGTGAAGGTGCCGGCCGGCGAGAGCAGCAAGAGCTTTCGCCATTTCGAGCGGGTCTGCGATTCTCTCATCGCGGCAAAGATCGAGCGCGACGACATCGTAGTGGCGCTCGGCGGTGGCGTGGTCGGCGACCTCGGGGGCTTCGCGGCTTCGGTGGTGCGGCGTGGCGTCGATTACATTCAGGTGCCGACGACGCTTCTGGCGCAAGTCGATTCCTCGGTCGGCGGCAAGACCGCGATCAACGCCCGTCAAGGCAAGAACCTGGTCGGCGCGTTCTATCAGCCGATCCTGGTGGTGGCCGACACCGCGCTGCTCGACACATTGCCCGAACGCGAATTCCGCGCCGGCTATGCCGAAGTGGTGAAATACGGGCTGCTCGGCGACGCCGATTTCTTCGAGTGGCTCGACGCCAACTGGCGCGACCTGTTCGCGGGCGGGCCGGCGCGCGAGCACGCCATCGCGGTGAGCTGCCGCGCCAAGGCGGCGATCGTGGCGCGCGACGAACGCGAGACCGGCGACCGCATGCTGCTCAACCTCGGGCACACGTTCGGACATGCTTTCGAGGCGGCCGCCGGATTCTCGGACAAGCTCCTGCACGGCGAGGCCGTCGGGCTCGGCATGTCGCTCGCCTTCGAATTCTCCGCCCGGCGCGGGCTTATTTCCCAGAACGAGGCCCACCGCGTCATCGCGCATCTTGCGGCGACCGGATTGCCCACCCATGTCAAAGCTGTGGCCGGCGGCAACTGGCCCGGAATCGATGCCATAATGGATCTGATCTCGCAGGACAAGAAGGTGAAGCGCGGGCAGCTCACCTTCATCCTGGTGCGGGGCATCGGCCAAGCTTTCGTGACCCGCGACGTCGGAATGGATGAGGTCCGCGCCTTCATCGCCGAAAAGCTTAAGCCCAGATCATGACGGTTGAAGACTGGCTTTCCGTTGCCGCGATCCTGATCTGCCTGCTGCTGTCGTTTTTCTTCGCGGGCAGCGAGACCGCCCTGACCGCGTCGTCGCGCGCCACGATGTTGCACTTGCAGCAGGACGGCAATCGCAATGCCGGCATCGTCAACCGGCTGCTGGCAACACGCGAGCGGCTGATCGGAGCGCTGCTGCTCGGCAACAATGCCGTCAACATTCTCGCGTCCTCGCTGGCGACCAGCGTATTCCTGGTCTGGTTCGGCGACGTCGGCGTGATCTACGCGACCGGGTTGATGACGGTGCTCGTTGTGGTGTTTGCCGAAGTGCTGCCGAAAACCATCGCCTTCAACGCGCCCGATCGCATGGCGCTGGCGGCGGCGCGGCCGATGGCGATGGTGGTCCGCGTGCTCGGCCCTGTGCTGGTGGCAATCGAATGGCTGGTGCGCCAGCTCCTGCGTATCCTCGGCGTGCGGATTGGCGAGGAACAGTCGATCCTAGCGCCGCACGAGGAGATCCGCGGCACCGTCGATCTGCTGCACCGCGAGGGCAGCGTCGAAAAGCTCGACCGTGACATGATGGGCGGGCTCCTCGATCTCCGCGACCTGACGGTGGCCGACGTCATGGTCCATCGTACCGAAATGACGACGGTCAACGCCGACGATCCGGTGGAGGACATCGTCAACGCCGTGCTGAAGTCGGGTTTCACGCGCATTCCGCTGTGGCGCGACAAGCCCGAGAACATCATCGGCATCCTGCACGCCAAGGATCTGCTTCGCGTTCTGAAGAATGCCGAAGGCGACCTCGGCGACGTCGACTTCATGGCGATCGCCCTGCCGCCGTGGTTCGTGCCTGACATCCGTCCGCTGTCCGAGCAGCTCAAGGCGTTCCGCCGCCGCAAGACCCACTTTGCGCTGGTGGTCGACGAATACGGCGAGGTCGAGGGGCTGGTCACGCTTGAGGATATCCTGGAGGAGATCGTCGGCGATATTTCCGACGAGCACGACGTGCCGGTGCCCGGGGTGCGGCCGCAGCCGGACGGCTCGGTCAACGTCGACGGCTCGGTGCCGATCCGCGATCTCAACCGCGCCATGGACTGGAACCTGCCGGACGCCGAGGCGACCACCATTGCGGGCCTCGTCATCCATGAGGCGCGATCGATCCCCGATGTCGGCCAGAGCTTCACCTTCCACGGCTTTCGCTTCAGCGTGATGCGCAAGCAGCGCAATCGCATCATGGCGCTGCGCATCACCCCCCTGGTGCGCAAACCGACCGTGATGGCGCGGGCGAGCTGACGGCAGCCAAGGCCGCCGGGACGATCATGCCGCGTTGACTTCGGCAGCCTCGCTCCTAACCTGCCGATAAGAACAAAAACGGGAGGGGCGTCGTGACTGCATTGTGCCGGATTCTATCAGCCGTATTCGCGTTGTCTGTCGCATCCGCCGCGCAGGCGCAGAATTATCCTGACCGTCCTATCCGGCTGATCGCGCCGTTCCCGGCGGGCGGGCTTGCCGACGTGCTGGCGCGCGCCGTCGGCGACGAGATGAGCAAGACGCTCGGCCAGCCGGTCATCGTCGAGAATCGGGCCGGCGCGGGCGGCAACACCGGAGCCGATGCCGTCGCCAAGGCGGCGCCCGACGGTTACACGCTGCTGATGGCCTCGGCGGGAATCCTCACCGCCAATCCGTTTTTGTATGCGCAGATGCCGTTCAACGTGGAGACCGCCTTCATTCCGGTTTCCAACGTCGCCGATATGTCGATGCTTGTGGTGGTCAATCCGAAGGTCGAAGCCAAGACGCTGAAGGAATTCGTTGCGCTGGCCAAGGCCAATCCTGGCAAGATCAACTTCGGCTCGCCCGGGATCGGCACCACCGGGCATCTCGGGCTGGCCATGCTGATGGTCGCGGCGGACATCAAGATCACCCACGTGCCCTATCGCGGCGCGGCGCCTGCGGTCACCGATCTGATCGCCGGCCAGATCGATGGTGTGGTGGACAATCCGCCGACCGTGCTCGGGCATATCCAGGCCGGCGAGCTCCGGCCCCTGGCGGTGGCGGCAAAAGAGCGCATGGCGCTGCTGCCCGACGTGCCGACGGCGGCCGAGGCGGGGGTCGCCCATTACGAAGCGTCGTCCTGGTTCGGGGTGGCGGCGCCCGCCGGCACGCCGCCGGCGATCATCGACAAGCTGCATCAGTCCATCGCGAGTGCGGTGCGGACGCCGGCGATGCAGGAGCGTTTCAGCAAGTCCGGCGCACGGCTGCTCGGCAGTAGTCCGCAGGAATTCGCCGCGCAGATCCAGACCGAGCGAGTCGAATGGGGTAAAATTATCAAGGCGGCGAACATCGCGCCGCAATAAGCCGAACGGGGAGATTGCCATGAGGGTGCTGTTTGGTACCTGCGTTGCCGCGACGCTCGCCGCCATTGCGCCCGGCAACTCGACGGCATCGGCGGCGGATGTGCTGAAGGTCGCCGTCGGCCAATGCGGCAACTGGGATTCATCACCGGTCCAATTGGGCGACGGCGCCGGCATCTTCGCCAAGCATGGCGTCGCGATCGAAGCGGTCTGTACCCAAGGCACCGGTGAAACCCAGCAGGCGGTGATCTCCGGCAGCGCCGATATCGGGATCGGCATCGGCACATTGGGCGCGCTCGGCGCTTTTGCCAAAGGCGCGCCGATCCGCATCATCTCGGGCAGCGCGACCGGCAACGCCGATTTCTGGTTCGTCAAGGCGGACTCGCCGCTCAAGGCTATCAAGGACACCACGGATGCAACCACGATCGCCTATTCGACCAACGGCTCGTCCACCCACGCGGTGGTGCTCGGTCTCATCCGCGAACTCGGTCTCAAGGGCAAACCGATGGCGACCGGCGGTCCGGCGGCGACGCTGACGGTTGCGCTGTCCGGACAGGTCGACATCGGCTGGACCTCGCCGCCGCTCGGCTTGGACATGCTCGACGACGGTCGCATCCGCATCTTTGCCCGCGCCAACGACGTGCCGAGCCTCAAGGGTCAGACCATCCGCGTGAACACCGCCAATGCCAACGCGCTGAAGGAGCGCCGCGATGTGTTCGTGCGCTTCATGAAGGCATTCGGCGAGACGATCGACTGGATGTATTCCTCCGACCCGAAGGCGTTGGAGGCCTATGTCGCCTTCCGCAAGACGACACCGCGCAACGCCGCCCGCCTGCGCGACGAGTTCTTTTCGAAAGCGGCGCTCGACCCGAACACCGTGAAGGGCATGGATGGGCTGATGTCCGAGGCGGTGAACCTAAAATACATGGCGCGCGTGCTGACGCCCACGGAACTCGCCGAATTCGTACAAGTGCCGTTGAAATAGGCGCGACGGGAAAGAGCGGCGGGGCCTAGGAGCCTTCGCCCGGCGCGCTGGCGTGGATCGCCAGCGCATGGACGCCAGCCGCCAGCTCGCTCGCGAGCGTCTGGTTGATCATGCGGTGGCGGTCGATCCGGCTCTTGCCGCGGAACGCCTCCGACACGATGGTGACCCTGAAATGGGTCTGGCCGCCTGGCCGATGGCCGGAATGGCCCTCGTGCTGATGCGATTCATCGGCAACGTCGAGGCTTAGCGGCGCGAACGCAGCGGCCAGCTTTTCGGCGATCCGGGCCTTAACTTCCATGGAACTGACCTATGCGAGGGTAGCGCAGGGGTCAACCGGCACGAAGCGGCGCGACCTGTTGGAAAAACCGTATGTCAAGACTTGAAGGTGTCATCGCCTGCTCCGCATAATGCTCGGTCATGAAGTTCGACTCACCTTTGTTCGATCGCATTCGCGTCAAGCCCAGCGAGGATCGCCGTGCGCGTCCGGACGGGCCGTGCTGCGAATGGAAGGGCTGTGCCAATGCCGCGACGCATCGCGCGCCCAAAGCGCGGCCGCGCGACAACGAGCATTGGCGCTTCTGCATCGAACACGTTCGCGAGTACAACCACTCCTACAATTATTTTTCCGGCATGAGCGACGATGCTGTCCTGAAGTATCAGAAGGACGCCATCACCGGACACCGCCCGACCTGGAAGATGGGCACCGGCAACCATCCGGGCCCCGAGCTCGGCGCCGACGCCGCGCGCGATCCGTTCAACGTGTTTCGCGAGTTCGGTGGCCGCGCGAAGACCGAGAAGGCCGAGCCGCCGCGAGCCATTCGCAATGCCGAGCGCAAGGCGCTGGGCGAGCTCGGGCTGGATGTCGGCGCCGACAAGGCGGAGATCAAGGCGCGGTTCAAGATGCTGGTGAAGCGCCATCATCCAGACGCCAACAACGGCGACCGCGCGACCGAAGACAAGTTGCGCGAGATCATCCAGGCTTACAATTATCTGAAGTCCACCGGGATGCTTAAGTAAGACGGGTCAGCGTGTCGCCGGCCGCAGCAGGATCAGCGCGGCCGCGGCGAGTTCGAGCGCAATGCAAATCCCGAGCGGCGCGGCGTAGCCGCCGGTGACGTCGCGAACGACGCCGAGCAGGCCCGGTCCGAACGCGTAGGTGAATTGGCTGATCGCCCACGATAGGCCGACCAGCATGCCGAACGAGGACGCATCGAATTCGCGTTGAATGACCAGCGACGGCAGCGTGAGCAGATTGCCGGCGGACAATCCGAACACCACGCAGCCGACGATAAGCGCCGTCATGTTGGTCGTGGCGGCCAGCGCCAGCAGTGCCGCAGCCTGACTGCCCAGCGACCAAGCGGTGAAGCGCCGCAAGTCGAGGCGTTTGGCGAAGGCGCCGAGCCCGAAGCGGCCCATGATCGCGGCAACTGTCAGCGCAGCGACGGAGAATCCCGCCTCGGCGCGGCCGATGGTTGGCTGAAGGATGGCGATCTGGTGCACCAGGAAGCCGACTTGTGCCGTCAGCCCCATGGCATACGGCGCGGCCACGCTCCAGAATTTCGTGCTGCGCAACGCGCTTCGGCGCGTCCAGACGGCGGTCGCTGGCGCGGTGTCTGCGTGCGTCGTCGCAGTGGCTGGGCGATCGATCCACAACACGATTGCCGGGAGCAGGATCGCGGCCATCACGATGGACGACCCGAGGATGGCGTTTGAGAATCCATAGTGTGCGATCGCCAGGACCAGCACCGGCGTGATCAGAATGCCGCCGGAGCTGGCGCCGTTCAGCGCTAGGCTGAGCGCAAGGCCGCGCTGGCGATCGAACCAAAGCCCGACCACGTTGGTGATGGCGCCGACATGCATCGAGGCGGCGCCGAGGGCCATCAGCAGGTAGGCGAAATAGAGTTGCCAAAGCTCGGCGACGACCGCGAGCAGTGCCACCGCGCTGCTGAAGCAGCACGCCCCAATCAACATCACCAGCCGCGGACCGAGCCGCGTGATCGCATCGCTGACGAACACCACCAGTGCCGCGGTCAGTAGATAAAAGCCGGTGATGGCGCCTGAAATGACGGCAGTCGGCCAGCCGTGCAGCCGGTTCAACTCGGTGAGATAGACTCCGTGGCCGTAGAGGCCAAAGCCCCAGCAGAACACCGCCGCGAGATAGCATGCCAGCACCACGCGCCAGCCGGCGTAGCGCGGCGAGGATTCGTGGGCATTAACGGGCGGCACAGGGGCAGAGACCGCAGTCATAGTGCGTCGACTTTCGCAGCGAAGGCCTCGACCTCCAAAAGGAACTCCGGCCGGATCGATTGCGGCACGACCAGCAGCGTCGACGCCGGTCTCGCAGTGCCTAAGAATCGCGAGCGCACCTTGACATAGTCGGGGATGAAAGACGCATGCAACAAATACTGCGTGACCTTGACGATGTCGTGGACCGTCATGTCGGCGCTTTGCAGCATCGCCACGATGTGCGTCCACGCCAGTTCGGCTTGGCCTGCGATGTCGGTGGGCAGCCGGCCGTCGAGCGCGAGGCCGGGAGTGCCGGAGGTCAGCAGCCAGCGTGCCGCGGCGGGCGCTTCGACCGCATCGCTGTAAATCCCGATTTGACGCGCGACACCGATGTCGTGCGGTTTGTTGCTCATTGCCGCCTCCGTGAACACGTTCATAACGAGTGGCACCCTGGCACGTTGACAGCCATCCATAGTTCGGTAATCGTCAAACTATGAAAGAAGGGCCCGATATCTCGATCGTCGCAGCTCTGATAGGCAATCCAGCCTGCGCCAACATGTTGGTGGCGCTGATGGCCGGTCCGGCGCTCACCGCGACGGAGCTTGCGCAAGAGGCGGGCCTGACGCCTTCGACCGTGAGCGGCTACCTCGACAAGCTCAAGAATGCTTGCCTCGTTGCTGTCGAACGGCAGGGCAGGCACCGCTATTTCCGTCTCGCGGATGCCGATGTTGCCATCGCCATCGAGGGGCTGATGCCGGTCGCGACTCGCGCGGGTCATCTGCGCGTCCGTACTGGACCGCGCGATCCCGAGTTGCGTCGCGCGCGCTCCTGCTATGATCATCTCGCTGGCGATCTGGCCGTAAGAATGTTCAACAGCTTCATCGAGCGCAGGCTGCTCACGCGCCGCAGTGACGAGCTATGCGTTACGCTCGCCGGCGAGCGCTTTTTCGCCAAGTCCGGCATCGACATGAAGGCACTGGAGGCGCTCCGCCGGCCGCTCTGCCGGCCCTGCCTTGACTGGAGCGAGCGCCGGACGCATCTCAGCGGCACGCTCGGTGCCGCTATCTTCGATCATGTCCTCGAACGTCGCTGGGCCGTCCGCGAGGCGAAGACCAGGATTGTTCGCTTCTCTGCGTCGGGCGAGCAGAGGATGGCCGCGTGGTTTTCCAGATAGTCCATTATTTTACGTAGGGCGGCGGAGTGTAGAGCCACGCCAGGCGATCGAAGAATTCCTCCGCGGTGCGGCCTTGGAAGAGCGAGTTGCGCACCTTCCGCTCGACCCCCTTCGCGTGGTTGAGCTTGCTCATCATCATCGAGGAAATCTGCACCCGCGCCGTCCGCACGATGCGGATGTCCTGATAGCGCTGGAACGCGCGCGCGAAATCGCCATCGCATTCGTCCGCGATGTTGCCGAGGCAGATCGCGTCCTCCAGCGCCATCGCTGCGCCCTGCGCGATGTATTGCACCATCGGATGCGCGGCGTCGCCTAACAGCGTCGCCGCACCCATGGTCCAGTTGTCGACCGGCTCGCGATGGACGATGACGAAGCGGCGGAAGCTTTTCGGAATGCGCAGCACGCGATCCGGAATTGCGCAGCGGTCGACGAAATACGGCAGCACCGCGTCTGGCGAGAATTCCTCGGCTTCGCTCAGTTTGTCCTGTCCGGTCAGCACCGTGCAGCCGAGGTTGAACGTGGTCCAGTCGCTGATCGGGTAATAGATCATGTGCCAGTCGGGCCCACCCCAGAACGTCGGATAGGGCTTCTGCAAGTCCTTCGGCATTTGGGCGGCCGGGATCGTGGCGCGGAAGATGATGGCGCCGGCGGGCAGCGGATCGCCGTCGCCGACGATGTGTTTTCGCACCGTTGAAGACACGCCGTCGGCGCCGATCAACGCTGCTGCCGCGATGCGTTCACCGCCGTCCAGCGCCACCGACACCCCGGCACTTTGCAGCTCAAACCCCGTCACGCGGCTGCTGGTGCGGAGCTCGATCAGTTCGTGCGCGCGGCAGGCGTCGAGCAGCGGCCCGTGAATATGCGCGCGATGCGCCACCGCATACGGATTGCCGAACCGCCGTTCGAACCGCGCGTCGCATGGAATATTGGCGACCTCCTCGCCGGTGACGGCATCCATCATCAGGAGTCGCTCGATCATCAGCGCGTTCTTTTTGGCCGCGGCGCCGACACCGAGCGCGTCGAGCACCGACAGCGCATTGGGCGCCACATGGAGGCCGACACCGACCTCGCCGAATTCGCGGGCTTGCTCCAGCACCAGCGAGCGGAAGCCTTTGCGCGCCAGCGCCAGCGCGCAGGCGAGCCCGCCGATGCCGCCGCCCGCGATCGCGACTGGCAGCGTGTTGCGTGCTGTCGGCGGCGCCACGGCCTAGTCGGACAATCCGGCCGTGATGCGATCGAGCCAAGCTTTTTCGCCGGTCAGCGTCTTTAACTCGCGCAACGCCTCGTCTTTGGTCTGCGTGACCTGCGGCACGATCAAGGGCTCGCCTTCGCCGTTGCTCGGCTGGCAGGAGAACTCCAGCCGGATGTCGTTCGGATCGAACACATAGATCGAGAAGATGCCGGGCAGGATCTCCAGCGGGCCGTCATACGGCACCTTGGCCGCATCGAGGCGCGCGCAAATGCGCTTCTGGCTCGCCGGCGACACTGCAAACGAGACGTGCTGCATGGCGCCGAGCGCGTTGCGGTCGCCTTGCTGTTTCTTGCCTTTTGGCATTTCGAAGAATGCCAGCAGCCCGTCACGCCCCATGTCGAAGAAATAGTGGCGGACCTCTTCGAACGGCGGGTTGCCGCGATTGCCCGCTCCAGTGCCAAGTCCCGGCGGCACCTTCATGGCGTGAACGAGCCGCATCCCCAGCACGCCGGTGTAGAAGTCGACCGTCATCTTCATGTCTTCGGTGTTAAGCGCCAGATGATGCACGCCGTAAAAGCGGACGTCGGCATCCAGGCGTGTTTCGCTGCGGTCCTTGAGCTCTGCGTCGGTCATCGGAGCCTCCTTCGGCCGCCCGCGATCGGGGGCGGCGCGCGCCTTCGACCCAGCATAGGCCGGTCGGGCTTTCCTCGACAATTGGCCGGGAATACCTACATTTCAGCCATGCGTAGGGCGGCTTTCGCAGTGCACCTGCCTCTGCTAAGTTCGCCCCATTCACATCGAATCCCGGCAAGAAATCGCGGCCCCGCGCCGTTCCGGGGCCACGGAGTAGCAATGGCAACCGCCCCCCAGAAACAGTCCGCTTCGCCTGCCATGCCCGACATGAAGGTGTCTGTCCGGCAGCTTTTCGGCATCGAAAGCGACATGGAAGTTCCGGCTTATTCCAAGGCCGACGACTACGTGCCGGACACCGACCCGGATTACCGCTTCGACCGCCAGACCACTCTCGCGATCCTGGCCGGCTTCGCTCACAACCGCCGGGTGATCGTCTCCGGCTATCACGGCACCGGCAAGTCGACCCACATCGAGCAGGTCGCGGCGCGGCTGAACTGGCCCTGCGTGCGCGTCAATCTCGACAGCCACATCAGCCGTATCGACCTGATCGGCAAGGACGCCATCGTCATCAAGGACGGCTTGCAGGTGACGGAATTCCGCGACGGCATTCTGCCCTGGGCCTACCAGAACAACGTCGCGCTCTGCTTCGACGAATACGATGCCGGCCGCCCGGACGTGATGTTCGTCATCCAGCGCGTGCTGGAGTCGTCGGGCCGGTTGACCTTGCTCGACCAGAGCCGCGTGATCCGTCCTCATCCGGCGTTCCGGCTGTTCGCGACCGCGAACACCATCGGCCTGGGCGACACGTCGGGCCTCTATCACGGCACCCAGCAGATCAACCAGGCGCAGATGGACCGCTGGTCGATCGTGACCACGCTGAACTATCTGCCACATGACAACGAGGTCGAGATCGTGCTCGCCAAGGCGAAGCATTATCAGACCGAGGAAGGCCGCGAGATCGTCAGCAAGATGGTCCGCGTCGCCGACCTGACCCGCAACGCCTTCATCAACGGCGATCTTTCGACGGTGATGAGCCCGCGCACCGTCATCATCTGGGCGGAGAATGCTGACATCTTCAAGGACGTCGGCTTTGCGTTCCGGCTGACCTTCGTCAACAAGTGCGATGAGCTCGAACGGCCGATCGTCGCCGAGTTCTATCAGCGCTGCTTCGGCCATGAATTGCCGGAGTCCTCGGTCAATGTGGCCCTGTCCTAACGAGACATGTCCTCCAACAGCAAGCCGAAAGCGAGCGCGAAGGAATCTCCGACCGAGCCGTTCAAACGGGCGGTCACCGGTTGCCTGCGCGCCATCGCCAAGAAGGCCGAGCTGGAGGTTTCATTCGCCGCCGAGCGTCCCGGCCTGGTCGGCGGCAAGGTGCGGCTGCCCGAACCGGCGCGGAAGCTTACCCGCGCCGAGGCCGCGATCGTGCGCGGCAATGCCGATGCGGTGGCGCTGAAGCTCGCCTGCCACGATCCCGCGGTGCACCGGCGTCTGGTGCCCGGCGGCCAGCAGGCGCGCGCGGTGTTCGATGCGGTCGAGCAGGCCCGCGTCGAGGCAATCGGCTCGCGCCGCATGGTCGGCGTGAAAGGCAATCTCGCCGCGATGATCGACGATCGCTTCCACCGCGGCAAGTTCGACGAGGTGACCGATCGCGCCGACGCGCCGATAGAAGAGGCCGTCGCCATGATGGTGCGCGAGCGGTTGACCGGCCAGGCGCCGCCGCCGGCAGCAAAAAAGCTTGTCGACCTGTGGCGGCCGTTTATCGAGGATCGGGCCGGGCGCGGCCTCGATCAGCTCGAACGCCTGCTCGAAGACCAGCGCAAGTTCGGTGATGCCGTTCACGATCTCCTGGAATCGCTCGATATGGGTGAGGACCGTTCGTCTTCCGAGGAGGAGGAGGACGGCGAGGAGGGCGATCAGGATCGGCGCAAGGACGAGAACGGCGAGAAGGGCGAGGCTGCCGACTCGGAAGATATGGAAAAGATGAGCATGGAGGACGCCGAGGCGTCCGCCGACTCGTCCGAGACCTCCGAGGAGGCCGTCGACGCGCCCGCCGCCGACATGGCGGACGATTCCGAGATGGGCGAGTCCGAGACCGCCGCCGAGCCGTGGCGGCCGCGCAACCGTCCGAACGAGCCGCGCGGCCCCGACTACCGGCCGTTCACGATGCGCTTCGACGAAACCATTCCGGCCGAGGAGCTGTGCGAGCCCGAGGAGCTCGATCGCCTCCGCGGCTATCTCGACAAGCAGCTCTCCAATCTGCAGGGCGTTGTCGCCCGTCTCGCCAACCGGCTGCAGCGCCGCCTGATGGCGCAGCAGAACCGCGCTTGGGACTTCGATCTTGAGGAAGGTTTGCTCGATCCCTCGCGGCTGCCGCGCATCATCATCGATCCGCTGCATGCGCTGTCGTTCAAGCAGGAGAAGGAAACCAATTTCCGCGACACCGTGGTGACGCTGTTGCTCGACAACTCGGGCTCGATGCGCGGCCGGCCGATCACGGTCGCCGCGACCTGCGCCGATATCCTGGCGCGCACGCTCGAGCGCTGCGGCGTCAAGGTCGAGATCCTTGGTTTCACCACCAAAGCCTGGAAAGGCGGTCAGTCCCGCGAGTCGTGGCTCGCCGCCGGCAAGACCGCCAACCCGGGCCGGCTCAACGACCTCCGCCACATCATCTACAAGTCGGCCGACGCGCCATGGCGGCGCGCGCGGAAAAACCTCGGCCTGATGATGCGCGAGGGTCTGCTGAAGGAGAACATCGACGGCGAGGCGCTGGACTGGGCGCACAAGCGTCTGCTGGCCCGCCCCGAACAGCGCAAGATCCTGATGATGATTTCCGACGGCGCGCCGGTCGACGATTCCACGCTGTCGGTGAACCCGGGCAACTATCTCGAACGGCACCTGCGCTGGATCATCGAGGAGATCGAAAATCGTTCGCCGGTGGAGTTGATCGCCATCGGCATCGGCCACGATGTCACGCGTTACTATCGCCGCGCCGTCACCATCGTAGACGCCGAGGAACTCGGCGGCGCGATGACCGAAAAGCTGGCCGAGTTGTTCGAGGAGCACGCCGCCGAGGAACAGCGCGGTCCGGTGCGGCGTCCGGTGCGTAAACTACATTCGTGAATTATCCGGGCATCGCCGTGCCTGTGCCGCCGGCAGGAGGCCCGATGGGGTAGAATCTCCTGCTAAGGGGATTAACCTTTGAACAGCTTTGCTTCCCGCGGTTCGGCCCTGCTGGCGATCCTTGCGCTCGCGCTGATTCCGGCGGCGGCGCAGCCGCCGCGCGCGCCTGAAGACGTTCAGCAGATCACGATCCGCTCACAGGCGATCGAGGCGTTCGATCCGCGTGAGCCCGCCCGCACGCGGTTCGGCGCGCTGACGTTTCGCGGCGGCTTGATTCTGGAATCCACGCATCGGGATTTCGGCGGCGTATCAGGGCTCCGCGTTGCGGCCGATGGCTCACATTTCCTGGCGGTCACCGACAAGGGCTACTGGCTGCGCGCCCGCATCGTTTATCGGGGCAACATCCCGATTGCGGTCGCCGACTCCGAGATGGCGCCAATTCGGGGACCGGACGGAAAACCGCTCAAGAGCCGCGGCTGGTACGACACCGAGGCGCTCGTGGAGTATGGCGGCGCCGTTTACGTCGGCATCGAGCGCGTCAACCAGGTGGTGCGCTTCGACTTCGCCAAGGACGGGCTGCGGGCGCGGGGACGCCCGATCGCGGTGCCGCCGGGCATGAAGCTCTTGCCGCACAACCGCAGCATCGAATGTCTGGAGGCAGCGCCGAAGGATGGCCCGCTTGCCGGGACGCTGATCTCGATTTCGGAGCGTGGCCTCGACACCGCCGGTAATCTGATGGGTTTTCTGATCGGCGGCTCGGGCGGCGTGTTCTCGCTCAAACGCACCGACGATTTCGATGTCAGCGATTGTGCCGCGACCCCCGACGGCAAGCTCCTGGTGCTGGAGCGACGTTTTTCATGGGCGGGCGGCTTGGCGATGCGCATCCGCAGCGTGCCGTTCGCAATGATCAAACCAGGTGCGCTGGTCGATGGGCCGGAGTTGATCTTCGCCGACATGGGCAGCCAAATCGACAACATGGAAGGGCTGTCGGTGCACCGCGAGGCCTCCGGTGCGGTGGTGCTGACCTTGATCTCCGACGACAACTTCTCGCCGCTGCAGCGAACTCTCCTGCTGCAGTTCACCCTGGGGGGCGAGACAAAATAAAACGCGGCCGACGGGCCGCGTTTTCATCAGGATTATTTTAGGTCAGTCCTGGGTCGGCCGGGACAGCAAAGAAGCTCAGCCGGCGGCCTGCTTCTTCTCGATGGCCTTCTTGAGGTCGCGCACCTTGGGCGCCAGCACGTCGTTCTTGGCGCTCAACAGATAAGCGTCGAGGCCGCCGCGGTGGTCGACGGTCTTGAGCGCATTGGCGGAGACCTTGAGCTTCACCGAGCGTCCGAGCGTGTCGGAGATCATGGTGACGTTGAGCAGGTTCGGCAGAAAACGCCGCTTGGTCTTGATGTTCGAGTGGCTCACCTTGTGGCCGACCAGGACGCCTTTTCCGGTGAGATCGCAGCGGCGTGACATAGCATTACCCTTGGAATTGAAGCGGCGCGTTGAGACGCCGAAATGGCAGTTTCAATGGATCGCGAACGTATAGTGGCGGGGGGCTAAATCGTCAAGAAAACCGTCGGGTGTCGCCTCCAGGCCCCGGTTAAGGCTCGGTTCCGGATCATAGAATCGACTTATTCCCCACCGAGATCGGGGATAAGCGCCATTCTGGACCGGTAATGCCTTGATCGGGGACTCCCGCCAATGCAAAGCGGGAGGGTGGCGGTTCAAGGAGAATGGAAATCGTGCCCTGGACAGCGGTTCGTTCGGCCATCGGCATTGCGGTCACCGCCATCGTGGCGGCTGCTGCCGATCCGGCATTGGCGCAGGGACGGGTGGATGCGCGCTATGCGGTCACCCTGGCCGGCATGCCGGTCGGCAAGGGCGCCTGGGTCATCGACATCGCTGAGAACCAATTCACCGCCGCGGCCAGCGGCGCGACCGCGGGGCTGTTGCGCGTGTTCGCCAGCGGCCAGGGCAGTGGCGCCTCGCGGGGCTTCATTGTCGGCGGCAACCCGGTGCCGGCAAGCTTTGCCGCGAGCATCACCTCCGACAAGAAGACCGAAGAAATCCGCATGACGCTCGGCTCGGGCGACGTGAAGGAGTACGCCGTCACCCCCGAGGTGCCGGACGACCCCGAGCGGGTGCCGGTGACCGATGCTCACTTCCACGGCGTCAACGATCCGATGACCGGCTCGCTCGTCCGCGTGCCGGGCACCGGCAATCCGTTGAGCCCGCAGGCCTGCTCGCGCACCACGCCGATTTTCGACGGCCGCATGCGCTATAATCTGCAGTTCGCCTACAAGCGCATGGAACAGGTCAAGGCGGACAAGGGGTATGAGGGTCCGGTCGTGGTTTGCGCGGTTTACTTCACCCCGATCGCCGGCTTCGTCCCGCACCGCGCCTCCGTAAAGTACCTGGCCGCTCAGCGTGACATGGAGGTCTGGCTGGCGCCGGTCGCCAACACCCGGGTGCTGGTGCCTTACCGCATCTCCATTCCGACGCCGGTCGGCGTTGGCGTGATGCAGGCGACGCAGTTCGTCTCGGTGTCGCAGCCGCGCGCCGCGGCGGTCGGCCCCAAAATCCAATAACGCCAGACAGGCCCGCCAGATCGCTTGCGCCGCGGCCTCCGGCTTCCCAGTTATCCACAAATTATCCACAGGGATTGGAGGTCTCGCGGGTTGACTCGTCGGCTGGCGCTGCACCGCGGTTGTGTTAACGTTTGGACGGCATTTCGGCGCTCGATTGACGTGCCGCACCACTCGATGTTGTGGCTCCGTGCGAAGGCTCAGCCAGATGTCGCGGTGAACGGAACGGCACAACGCCAGAGTCGCCGATTCGGGCCGGGTTCGTTCCAGACTCGTTCCCAACAGTTAAGTGCGCGCTGTCCGGCGTCGCATTGTGATACACAAGGCGTGCCCGCTTGCTGAAGCGGGCCACCCCAGCCCGGAAAACGGATGTCGATCTCGTTCTCGTCGCCTGTGACCCGCGACGGCCGCCTCCGTGGCGCCGGGGTGACCGCGGTTTTGGGGCCCACCAACACCGGGAAGACCCATCTCGCCATCGAGCGGATGCTCGGACACTCGTCCGGCATGATCGGGCTGCCGCTGCGGCTGTTGGCGCGCGAGGTGTACAACAAGGTGGTCGACCGGGTCGGCGCCGAGAACGTCGCGCTGATCACCGGCGAGGAGAAGATCAAGCCGCAGAACCCGCGCTACTGGGTTGCCACCGTCGAGGCCATGCCGCGCGATCTCGATCTCGCCTTCGTCGCCATCGACGAGGTGCAGCTCGGCTCTGACCTCGATCGCGGTCACGTCTTCACCGACCGCATGCTCAACCGCCGTGGCCGCGAGGAAACGCTGGTGCTCGGCGCCGCGACGGTCCGGCCGATGGTCGAGAAGCTCTTGCGCGGCGCTAACATCGTGCAGCGGCCCAGGCTATCGACGCTCATTCACACCGGCGACAAAAAACTCAGCCGGTTGCCGCGGCGGAGCGCTGTCGTCGCATTCTCGGCCGACGAGGTTTACGCCATCGCCGAGCTGATCCGCCGTCAGCGCGGTGGGGCGGCCGTGGTGATGGGTTCGCTGTCGCCTCGCACGCGCAACGCCCAGGTTGAGCTGTTTCAGTCCGGTGACGTCGATTACCTGATAGCCACCGATGCCATCGGCATGGGACTCAATCTCGACGTCGACCACGTTGCATTTGCATCCGACCGTAAATTCGACGGTTATCAGTTCCGCAAGCTCAATCCGGCTGAGCTCGCGCAGATAGCCGGCCGCGCCGGCCGTGCCCAGCGCGACGGCACGTTCGGAACCACAGGTCGCTGCCCGCCGTTCGAAGACGATCTCGTCCGCGCGCTGGAAAGCCACTCGTTCGAACCGATCAAAGTGCTGCAATGGCGCAACACCGATCTGGAATTCGCCTCGATCGGCGCCTTGCAGGCCTCGCTCGCGATGACCCCGACGGAAGCAGGGCTCACCCGGGCGCCGATCGCCGAGGACATCCTGGTGCTCGAACATGCTGCACGCGATGAGGAAATCCGCGGCATGGCGACCGGCCGGAGTGCCATCGAGCGGTTATGGGAGGCCTGTCAGGTTCCGGACTACCGCAAGATTGCGCCGGCCACGCACGCGGAGCTTGCGGTGACCCTCTATGGATTCCTGATGCGCCAGGGTAAAATCCCGGTCGACTGGTTTTCCGCTCAAGTAGCCCAGGCCGACCGGACCGATGGCGATATCGACACGCTCTCCAACCGGATCGCGCATGTGCGCACCTGGACCTTTGTGGCGAACCGCCCCGACTGGCTTGCCGATCCGGAGCATTGGCAGGCGGTCACCCGCAGCGTCGAGGACAAGCTCTCGGATGCGATGCACGAGCGTCTCATCGAGCGGTTCGTCGATCGCCGCACCAGCGTTTTGATGCGGCGGCTGCGCGAGAACACGACATTGGAAACTGAAATCAAAAAGACCGGCGAAGTGGTGGTCGAAGGCCATGAGATCGGCCGGCTCGACGGCTTCACCTTCGTCGCCGATGCATCGGCAGCCGGCTCCGAGGCCAAGACCTTGCAGGGAGCGGCGCGTTCGGCGCTGGCCGGCGAGATCGACTCTCGCGCCACCAAGCTCACGCAGGCGCCCGACCGCGAGTTCGTGCTGTCGTCCGACGGCTCGATACGCTGGACCGGCGCCCCGGTCGGCAAGCTGATCGCCGGCGAGGACGTGCTTCGCCCGCGGCTTCGCATTATTGCCGACGAGCAGCTTACCGGAGCGTCGCGCGAGGCGGTGCAGACGCGGCTCGATCTGTGGCTCGTCAACCATATCGAACGGTTGCTGGCGCCGCTGTTCGCGCTCGCCGCCGCCGAGGACATCACCGGCATCGCGCGCGGCGTCGCCTATCAGTTGATCGAGTCGATCGGTGTGCTGGAGCGGCAGAAGGTTGCCGAGGACGTCAAAAGCCTCGACCAGCCGTCGCGCGCCAACCTGCGCAAATACGGGGTGCGCTTCGGCGCCTACCACCTCTACATGCCGGGGCTGCTCAAGCCATCGCCGCGCAGCCTGGCGGCGCAACTCTGGATGCTCAAGCACGGAAGCCCGGATGACAAGGGCCTCGACGAATTGCAGCGGCTCGCTTCGAGCGGCCGCACCTCGATTCCGGTCGACAAGGAGACGCCGAAGCCGCTCTACCGGACCATCGGCTACCGCGTGTGCGGCGAGCGGGCGATCCGCGTCGACATTCTCGAACGGCTTGCCGACCTGATCCGGCCGGCCTTGGCCTGGCGTGACGGCGTTGGCGGCGTGAAGCCGGCAGGAGCGGTGAACGGCTTTGGGTTCACCGTCACCGGTGCCATGACGTCGCTCACCGGCGCGTCGGGCGAGGACTTCGCCTCGATCCTGCGCTCGCTCGGCTATCGCATGGAGAAGCGGCCGAAACCGCCGGAGCCGGAACCTGCGGCGACGCCGCAAGCCGCGGCTGCGCCGATCGCGCCTGCGCCGACCGCGGCTGGCCGTGTGGTGGAAACGCCTGCGGAAGCAGTCCTCGATGCCGCGGCTCCCGATGCGGAGGGTGAGCGCGCTCCGGCGCTGGCGCCTGACGCGGAGCCTGTCGAAGACACGACGATCGAGCCGCCAGCGGAAACATCTGCTGCTGAAACCGCGGCCCCCGCTGACACCGTGGCG
>C688J18823_10000425_pt1 | contig 24532 bp, 26 predicted proteins | sample HopSoiMetagenom1_FD_18823 | JGI IMG/M metagenome (IMG submission 18823) | reverse complement strand
CTCGCCCGGCTCGACCAGCAGCGGCCGTTGGAGCGGCACCGCGTCGACCTGCTGGCCATCGCCAGCGACGCCGTGCACGACGCGCAGTCGATCGCGCCGCCCGAACGCAAGATCACCATGGAGGTGTTCGACGGGCCGGGCACCCCGGAGGTGCTCGGCGACGAGGCCCGACTGCGCCAGGTGCTCGGCAATCTGGTCGCCAATGCGCTGCAGCACACCCCCGACAGCGCGGACATCACGGTGCGCGTCGGCACCGAGACGGACAACGCGGTGCTGGAAGTGTGCGACGAGGGGCCCGGCATGACCATCGACGACGCGCACCGGGTGTTCGAACGGTTCTATCGCGCCGACTCGTCACGCGCCAGGGCCAGCGGCGGCACCGGGCTGGGCCTCTCGATCGTCGACTCGCTGGTCTTCGCGCACGGCGGCACAGTCAGCATCACCACCTCACCTGGGCAGGGCTGCCGCTTCAAAGTCAACCTGCCGCGCATTGCGGACGTCCCGGCTCACGTGAGTTGAGACTCAGGCCGATTCACTCAGGGCCGCTTTGATCTTGGCCTGCGCCTCGTCGAGGGACTCGGGCGACGGGTTGTGGTCGGCGTTGGCGAATCCGAAGTCGCTCAGGTCGCGCGCCGGGAAGACATGCACATGCAGGTGCGGCACTTCCAGTCCGGCGATGATGACCCCGGCGCGCTCGACGCCGAATGCTTTGCACACCGCCTTGCCGATCAGTTGCGAGACGCCCATGACCTTGTTGAATGCGGGCCGGTCGACGTCCTGCCACTGATCGATTTCGGCGCGCGGCACCACCAGCGTGTGGCCCTGGGTGATTGGCGCGATGGTCAAGAACGCCACGATGTCGTCGTCCTGGTAGACGAACCGGCTGGGGATCTCCCCGTTGATGATCTTGGTGAAGACGGTCGCCATGGGCTTGAGCATTCCAGCAAGCTCCCAGCCGGGCCGCAGTGGGGTAGCAGCCTATTTAGAGACGCTCGACACCATGACTGAATGTCGCCGCCGGGCGGCTCGGTGACCGACCTGGCGGCTCCCCGCACGGCCGAGGTGCCCGCGCGGCCCCCGCGCAGCTGTGTCCTCGACATCGTGATCCCGGTGCACAACGAGGAGCGCGATCTAACCGGAAGCGTTCGCCGGCTACATCGCTATCTGAAAACGCAGGTGCCGTATCCGGCCCGCATCACGATCGCCGACAACGCCAGCACCGACAGCACGCTGGCGGTTGCCGAGGCGCTGGCTTCGGAATTGGCGGATGTCGACGTCATCCACCTTGACGCCAAGGGCCGCGGCGGGGCGCTGTACACCGCCTGGATGTCGTCGCAGGCCGACGTCGTCGCCTACATGGACGTCGATCTGTCCACCGACCTGTCGGCGTTGATGCCGCTTGTGGCGCCGCTGATTTCGGGTCATTCCGACGTCGCGATCGGTTCCCGGTTGGCGGCGTCGTCACGGGTGGTGCGCGGGCCCAAACGCGAATTCGTCTCTCGCAGTTACAACTTGATCCTGCGCGGCGTGCTCGGGACCCGCTTCTCCGATGCCCAGTGCGGCTTCAAGGCCGTGCGCGCCGACGTGGCCCGCCACCTGCTGCCGCATGTCGCCGACACCGGCTGGTTCTTCGACACCGAGCTGCTGGTGATCGCTGAACGCGCCGGCCTGCGCATCCACGAGGTGCCGGTCGACTGGGTAGACGATCCGGACTCGCGCGTCGACATCGTCCGCACGGCGATCAACGACCTCAAGGGCTGCTGGCGGGTGGGCCGTGCGTTGGCGAGTGGCGCGCTGCCGGTGCGCGAGTTGCAGCGCAGCCTCGGCCGCGAGCCGCTGGTGCCGGGCGTGCCGCACGGCATGGTTGGTCAGATGCTCCGGTTCGGCATTGTCGGCATCGCCAGCACCGTCGCATTCGCGTTGTTGTATCTGCTGCTGCACCCGGCGATGGGCGCACAGGCCGCGAACCTGACGGCGCTGTTGCTCACCGCGATCGCCAACACGGCGGCCAACCGCGCCTTCACGTTCGGCATCCGCGGACGCACCGGCGTGGCACGCCACCAATTGAACGGGCTACTGATCTTCGCGTTCGGTCTGGCGATCACCAGCGGGTCGCTGTTCGTGCTGCACCGGTTTGACCCGGCGGTCGGCAAGGTGGTGGAGTTGTCGACTCTCGTGGCCGCCAATCTCGTGGCGACGCTGGTCCGATTCGTCGCGCTGCGAAGGGTATTCAGCGCCTGACGTTGCCGAAACTGCGGCGAGATCGCGATTTCGCGCATTTCCTCGATCTCCCGGCAGTTTCGGCGTCAAAGGGACAAGGAATCAGCTGTAGGCCTGTCGCTGGTCTTCGACCCGTTGTTGGTTGTCCGCCAACAGGTTTCCTTCATGCGCGACGAGGTCTAGCGGATACTCGACCAGGAAGATCATGAAGTCGGGGAGCTGGTAGGCAGCGGCGACCGCGTTACTGATCTTCTTCAGCACCTTGCGTTTGGCATCGGCATTGCCGCCTTGAGGGATATGCAATGTGAGCACGGGCCGAGCCGGTTCCGAGCCAAGCGCGCCATTCTGGCTCACACTGTCCAGCGGCCACTCGCGTACGAATATCCTCACGTCGTCCGGGAAGGGCCAGGCCTCGTGCAGCGCGCCATACATGGCACTCATCATTTCTTTCTTTCGATTCACATCAGCGCCAGTGGGCACGTCGAGGTATCCGATGGGCATGACTTCCTCCTTTGGGAGTGAGTTAGTTGTCCAACTAACATAGACCTCGCCGGCTGGGTGATGTCTATACTTTGAGTGAGATGACTGACTCAGAACAGGGCGCGCCCGCCCGACCGGCGCGTCAGGGTAAGCGGGAGCGGTTGGTGACGGCAGCGCAGGAGCTTGTGTACCGCCAGGGAGTTGCCCGCACCACGCTGGCGCACATCGCCGAGGCGGCCGATGTGCCGGTGGGCAACGTCTATTACTACTTCAAGACGAAAGACGACATCATCGGCGCGGTCGTACAAACCCAGGCGCAGCAGATCGAATCGACACTCGCCGAGGTGGAACGCCGACACCGCAGCCCCAAGGCCCGGCTCAAGGCGCTCGTCCGCTTCCTGGCGGAGCAGGCCGACTCGACCGCTCAATACGGCTGCCCTCATGGGACCTTGAGCACGGAGCTCGCCAAGCAGGCGGAAGGCCCGGATCCGGTCACCACCCCGCTGATGCAGATCCAGCTGGACTGGGCCGAACAGCAGTTCCGGGCGATGGGGCGACGCGATGCACACGACCTGGCGATCGAGCTGCTCGTCGGCTATCAGGGCAGCGCCGTCCTCACTAACGCCCTGGGGCAACCCGACCTCATGGCCCGCCAAGCCCGACGCCTCGAGAGATGGATCGACGGCCTGGCCGAGACAGGAAGGAACCAGTCGTGACCGATGTTTCCGCCTTCGCCGAGTTGGTACCCATGGATCACGGGCTCTGCGTGTTGACGACCTTGCGCGGCGACGGCAGTGTCCAGGCTTCTGTCGTCAACGCCGGAGTTTTGCCTCATCCACTGACCGGTGAGCAGGTCGTCGGACTTGTGGCGGTGGGCGGCGCACGCAAGCTGGACAATCTGCGCGCGGATCCCCGCGCCACCATCGTCGCGCGTGCCGGCTGGCAATGGGCGACCGTCGAGGGGAACGCTGAGATCGTGGGACCCGACGATCCACATCCCGACATCGACGGTCGCGCCCTGAGAACGTTGTTACGCAACGTCTTCCAGTGCGCAGGCGGCACCCACGACGACTGGGACACCTACGACCGAGTCATGGCCGAGGAAAGGAGAGCGGCCGTGCTCGTCGCGCCCCGCCGGATCTACACGAACCCAACGACTGGCTAGCGCGTCGGCCGAGCCGCCTCCGGAGCTCATTCTTCACCGCGTGACCATCGCGTGGATCTGATCGACCGACCACGGAGAAGAATCCCGATGGTCGCGATAGCCAAGAATCGACGGCGTCTGACGAGCGAAGCGGCCCACGAAGCCGCCAGCGGCGATGAAGAACTGACCCGTGACGTCCTTCGCGAGATCGCTGGCGAGGTACGCGTACGTGGGCGCGACGTACTCGGGTGGGGGAGCGTCGAGCGCTGCCTGCATGCTCACGTCGTCCAACATGCCGCGGCGGTTCAACTCGCCGATGTGGGCCTCGTACTCCGGACCCGTCGACAGCCGCGTCTTCGCACCCGGGCAGACGACGTTCGCGCGCACGTCGTGCTCCTTCAGTTCGGCGGCGATCGCCATCGTCAGCCCGTTGACGCCCCCCTTGCCCGCCGGGTAACCGGTCCCGCCGTAATCGCCGAGGTATGCGAAGGAGCTGGTGTTGACGATCGATCCGCCACCTTGCGCGACCATGAGCGGCGCCGCGGCCCGGCAGGTCTCGAACGTCGTGCCGAGGTGGGAGTCGAGCAGGTCGTGGAACTGTGCGCTGGTGATGTTGAGGATCGACTCGTTGGCCATACCCGCGGTGCCTGCACAGTTCACCAGGATGTCGATCCGACCAAACTGTTGTATGCAGGCGTCGATCAATGCGTCGGCGACGGTCGGCTCGGCCGGGGAGCCCGGAAATGCGACGGCACCGGCAATGCGTTGGGCCGCTTCGGTTGCCGCGCCGGCGTCGCGGCCGTTAACGACCACACTGGCACCGTGCGCCGCCAGCAATTCGGCTACCGCCAGTCCGACACCGCGAGTACCGCCGACGACGACCGCACCTCGGCCGGCCAGCGGTTCGCTAATCGCTCTTGCCTTCCTGGCCGAACTCCATCACGTCCATATTCCAATAGCCGCGGAGGTTCGTCAGCAGACCGGCATCATTGACGCTATACGTGAAGATGCCACGCACCGTGCTGGTGACGCCATTGTCGAACCTGCTGCGCAGCACCAGGATATGAGCGATCTCATTGGGCGAGCTGGACGGGAACGTCTCCTCGCATGTGATCCGCAGATTGTTCGAGGCAATGTTGGAGTCGTAGAACGCGGCGGCGGCCTCCTTTCCCCGCACCCCATTGCCGTCCGGGTTCGTGATCGCCTCGCCGATCGGGTCCTCGATGACCACGTCATCGGCCATCAACCCCAACCAGCCATCCTTGTCGTGGGTCTGCACGCAACGCCACGAATTCTGCGACGCGGCCAACGCGGGGGTCACTTCAACGGTTTCTGTGTTGTTGTCGGGCATCTCACTCCTTTTGTTAGATGGCGCAGGCGGCGCGGGCGCCGTCCTCGGTGGCCTTACGGATCAGCCCGAGACCGGTGCAGTCGCCTGCTGCGTGCACGGCGGCATTGGGCAGGGCGGCGACGAGCTTTTCGTACAGTTCGGTGTTCGGCTGGAGGGTTCCCGCGATGACGACGGTGTCCGCCGCGAGTTGGCGGCTGCTGCCGCCGTACGGAGTGAAGACGACGCCGTCAGGGACGATCTCATCGACCAGTGCGCGCACGTGCACCGCAACGCCCAACCGATCGAGCCGGTCCATGTGTTCGGTCTTGCGTTTGTTGCCGAGCTCCGGCGCGATCGTCTTGTCGGCCTGGAGCACCGAGACGAACCGGCCACGCGCGGCGAGGAATTCGGCCAATTCCAGTGCGACCAGATCGGCGCCGACGATCACGACGCGGTGGCCCGTCGGCAACCATGCCTTGGACGCCACGCGTACGGCCCTGGGGCGGACCAGTCGCTGTCGCCAGCCACCAAACCGTTCCCGCAGCGCCTGGCCGGTCTGCACATGCGGCAGGTCCGAACCTGTGATCGCGGGCACTATCACCTGGCCGCCATTGGCCACCACTACCGCGTCGGGATGCAGCTCGACGATGTTGTCGACCGAAACCTCATGTCGCAGTTCGACCTTCACCGAGCTACGGCCGACTTCGTCACGTAACCACCGCAGGAACGGTTGGTTCTCGGGGTGCAGAATCGACGCCCACAGCAGCGCCCCGCCGGTCTGACTGTTGCGTTCGAACAGCGTGACGTGATGTCCGCGCTCCGCGGCTACCCGGGCGGTCTCCATGCCTGCCGGCCCGCTACCGATCACGACCACCCTCTTCGGGCGGGACACGCGAGGCGCAGCCAGCTCGCGTTCCTTGCCGGTGCGGGGATTCACCGCGCAGTCGACGGAGAACCGTTGTTCCATGGCGTCGATGCAGTTTTCGCACGAGATGCACTTGCGGACGCGGTCGGGACGACCGGCGGCGACCTTGTTCGGTAGCTCTGCATCGGCGAGCATCGGGCGGCCCATCGCGATGAAATCGGCGCGGCCGCCGGCGAGGATCTGTTCCGCGCGTTCGGGATCGTGGATGCGGCCGACGGCGATCACCGGCACATCGACGACCTGCTTGACCGCGGCGGCGGCGCCGACATTGACGGCGTCGCCGTCGTCAGCGGAGTTCACCATGCCGGTGACCAGCCGGTCGATCACGCCGCCGCTGACATGGAACGCGTCCACTCCTGCGGCCACCAGTTGCGGTGCCACCTGGGCGGTTTCGAACATCGGGCGACCGCCTGCGACCCGTTCATAGCCGGAGATGCGCAATGTGATCGGTAGCGCATCGCCGATCTCCGAGCGGATGGCCGCCAGCGCCTCGAGGACCACGCGGACGCGGCCCTTCACCGAATCGCCGCGGTAATCGTCGGTGCGGCGATTGCGCTGCGGCGCGAGGAACGAGCCGAGGAACATGTAGCCGTGCGCGGCGTGCAGTTCGATGCCGTCGTATCCCGCTTCGGCCGCGCGCCGCACCGCCGCCCTGAACAGGTCGAACACCTGGACGAGCTGCTCGTGGGTGACCTCGGCCGACGGCCTGCCGGTCAGGTAGGACGGAATGACCGACGGCCCAATGGAGGTCACGCCGTGCATCTCCGGTCCCAGCCCGTCGGGCCCCGCGTGCACAATCTGCGGCTGGATCTTCGCGCCGTGCTCGTGTACCACCTCAACCAGTGCACGGTGAGCGTCGACGGCCGCGTCGGTGCCCAGGTGCAATCCGCCAGGCGTCTCGGGGTGGTGGTGGTCGATTCCGGTGGCGCCCACGGTGATCAGCCCGACACCGCCCTTGGCCCGTGCCGCGAAGTAGTCGCGGGTGCGCTCCGACGGCAGGCCGTCCGGCGTCCCGTACATCGTCTCCATCGGAGACATCACCAGCCTGTTGCGCAGCGTCATCGAGCCGATCCGGCCCGGCTGCAACAGGTGTGGGAAGTGCTTGTTCACCGTGCGAAGCGGCCGGCGAGTGCGCCCACCCGCAAAGGGCTGCTCACCAGCTCCTACCGATCGTCGTCCGTGTAGCGGATCACGCCCCGAATGTTCTTGCCGTCCAGCATGTCCTGGTAGCCCTCGTTGATCTGCTCGAGCTTGTACTGCCGGGTGATCATATCGTCGATGTTGAGCTTGCCCGCCTTGTACATCGACAGCAGCTGCGGGATGTCGTAGTGCGGGTTTCCGCCACCGAAGATGGTGCCCTGCAGGTTCTTCTGCATCAACGTGAGCATGGCTAGGTTCAAGGTCACCTGGGTGTCCAGCAGGCTGCCTATCGCCGTCGCGACGCAGGTGCCACCCTTGGCCGTGATCATCAGGTAGGAGTCGATATCCTCGCCCTTGAGTTCGCCGACGGTCACGATCACCTTGTGGGCCATGAAACCGGCGGTCACCTCACCGATGCCCATCAGCGCGGCGTTGATGTCCGGATACGCATGCGTGGCACCGAATTTCAGCGCCGCGTCGCGCTTCCACTCGACCGGCTCGATGACGAAGATGTGCCGCGCGCCGGCGCTGACCGCGCCCTGCAGAGCAGACATGCCGACACCACCGACGCCGACGACCGCGACGTCCTGCCCGGGCCGGATGTCGGCGGTACGCACCGCCGAGCCGTACCCGGTGGTCACGCCGCAGCCCACGAGGCAGGCCACCTCGAATGGGATCGACTCGTCGATCTTTACCACGGAGCTCTGGTGCACGACCATGTACGGCGAGAAGGTGCCCAGTAGTGTCATCGGGAAGACGTTCTGGCCCTTGGCCTGGATGCGGAACGTGCCGTCGGAGACGGCGGCGCCGTTGAGCAGTCCGGCGCCCAGATCGCAGAGGTTGCGCAGCCCCGCCTGACACGACGGACACTTGCCGCACGAGGGAATGAACGACAGCACCACGTGGTCGCCGGGGGCAATGTCCTCGACCCCGGGCCCGACCTCGGTGACGATGCCCGCTCCCTCGTGCCCACCCAGCACGGGGAAGCCACCCATCGGAATGCCGCCGGTCACCAGATGGTGGTCGGAATGGCACATCCCCGACGCCTCCATCTGGATCTTGACCTCGTCCTTGACGGGGTCGCCGATCTCGATCTCCTCGACCGACCACGGCTGGTTGAACTCCCAGAGGAGAGCGCCTTTTGTCTTCATCGCATCCTGCTTTCAGTCGGAGTGCTGCAGCGTCAGACTAAGTTACCTACGTCACAGCCTGGCTACCAGATCGGTGATGGAGACTTTCCGAGCGGGTAGTAGCCGGGCACCTTCTCTCCTGCCATGCCGCGTTCGATGCGCTTCTGCATGCCCGCCGAGAGCTTGCCGGCCTTGATCAGGTCCATGTACAGCGTCGAGACGTGCCCGAAGTCGAAGAAGTCGCGCTGCCACTCGATCTTGGCGTTGGCGTCGAAGCGGAACCAGCTGCCGCCAATCCCGTACACCTCTTGCTCGACGCCATCTCCATCAGTTGCGACCTGCTTCCAGAAGCCGACCACCTCGCCGATCCTGTCGTCGATGATCACGCGCTGATACGGGTAGCGCCAGCCTTCGAGGCCCTCCATCTCCTGACCCAGCGCGATATTGCGGATCTCGTCGATGCCGACGCACATCACGTCTTCCTTCGGGCCGATGTTCCAGCCGTAGGTGGCGTCATCGGCGTAGAAGTCGGCCAGGCCCCGCCAGTCACCCGTGCGTTCGGCCTCGCGGTTGGCTTCCAGCCACCGCTCGACAAAATCCTCCAACTGCTCGCGGGGTAGTGACGGCATTGTCTTGACCTTTCTTGTTAGTCCTCTTCAACGATGGACAGGGCTTGCGTCGGACATGCCCACACGGCTTGCTCGATCTGTGCCCGATCCTCTTCGGGCGGTTCGTCATTGAGAATCTCGACCTGGCCACGCTTGGGCACTTTGAAGTAGTCGGGTGCCTCGACCTCACACATCGCGTGGCCCTGGCACAGGTCCAGATCGACTTCTACTCGATAGCCCATGGCTTCTCCTAAACGCGCTTGCGATAGCGCACCTTGGCGGGCTGGGCCAGCTGCACCACCATCTTGGAATGATCGTTGCGATAACTGTCGGACGGCTGTGCCATCTCGAATTGATACTCGCGCAACAAGACCGAGAAGATCGCCTTGATCTGCATGGTGGCGAACGCCGCGCCGACACAGCGGTGTCGCCCGGCGCCGAACGGAATCCACGTCCACCGGTTGATCAGGTCTTCCTGCCGCGGCTTCTCGTAGCGGTCCGGGTCGAACGAGTCCGGTTCCGGGAAGTCCTCGGCGATCCGGTTGGAGATCGCCGGCGACGCGGCCACCATCTCGCCCTCGTGGATCGGATAGCCCGCCACCTCGAACTCGCCCCTGGCCACCCGCATCAGGATGATCAGCGGCGGATGCAGTCGCAGTGTCTCCTTGAGGACGTTCTCCAACTTCGGAATCTGCCGCAGCGCATGGAAACTCACTTCCTGGCCGTCGGCGTAGAGTTCCTCCAGTTCGGCAACCACGTCGGCGTACACGTCAGGGTGGCGCAGCATCTCGATCAACGTCCACGACGCCGTGCCGGAGCTGGTGTGGTGCCCGGCGAACATCATCGAGATGAACATGCCGGTGATCTCGTTGGCGGAGAACCGCGGATTGCCATCATCGTCGCGGATGGTGACCAGGACGTCGAGCATGTCGCGGTCGCTCTTGTCCTCGGGCGGGTTGGCGATCCGGTCGTTCATGATCTCCTGCACCAGCTCCACCAGCCCAAGCCGTGCTTCGTCGCGTAGTCGGAAGCTCTCGATCGGCAGGTACGGGTCGACGTAGCACAGCGGATCGGTGCCCTGCTCGAGTTGGTGGTAGAGCCGGGCGAAGCGGCCGTCGAGCTGTTCGCGGAACTTCTTGCCGATCAGGCATGCCGAGGACGTGTAGATGGTCAGCTCGGCGAAGAAGTCCAGGAGATCAATTTCTCCGCTCTCACCCCAACTTTCGATCATCCGGCGGACCTCACCCTCGATGGTGGTGGCGTGGCCCTTCATCTGCTCACCGCGCAGTGCGGCGTTGTGCAGCATCTCTTTTCGCCGTTCCGGATCGGTGTCGAACACCACGCCTTCACCGAAGATCGGCGTCATGAACGGGTATGCCGCGGCCTGATCGAGATCGTCGTCGCTGGACCGGAAGAAGAATTCGTTGGCCTCCGCGCCGGACAGGAAAACCACCTGCTTGCCGGCCAATTGGAATATCCCGACATCGCCGCACTCCTCACGGACGCGCTTCATCAAGGCGATCGGGTCGGTGCGAAACTCCTCGAGGTGGCCGTGCTCTTCTTGGCCGCCGGATACCCGCGGCACGGTCAGCGTCGTCATGACGGCATCCCTTCCGGTCCCAACTTGAGTTGCTGTCGTTCCTTGATGGTGGCCAGCGGCGCTTCCGGCTGAAGTTCCATGTTGGCGATGAAGCCGCCGCGCGGTGTCTCGGCGACGAACGCGATGGCCCGCGCCAGATCCTGCGGGCGCAGGAAGTAGTCATGACGGGCCTGGCCCCACTTGGCCCAGTCCTCCAGGGCGGGCCCGATCGACTCGGCGGGCAGGCTCCAGCCCATCGCCGTTTTCGTCGGCCCGGGATGGACGATCGACGCGCGCACGCCGGTGCCCTCGAGTTCCATCTGCAGGTTCGTGACCATTGCGACCAGCGCGGCCTTCGCGGCGCCGTAGGCGCCCATGTGGGGACGCTGCCGCAGCGCCACGTCGGAGCCGACGAAGATCACGTCTCCGCGTTGGCGTTCCACCATCCCTGGCAGCACGGCGGTGGCCAGCCGGTTGGCCCCGATGAGATGTATTTGTATCTGCGATTCGAAGGTGTCGGTGCTGATTTCGTGCAGCCGGCCGAAGTAGGTGTCGCCTGCTCCGGCCACCAGCAGCTCGATGTCGCCGAGTTCATCGGTGGCGCGGTGGACGAAGCCCTTGACCGAATCGGGATCCGTGACATCCAGAGGCAGCGCTACGGCCTCGCCGCCGTTGGACTTGATTTCGTCGACCAGCTCCTGGCATTTGTCGACTCGTCGGGCACCCAACGCAACCGGAAAGCCGTGCGCGGCAAGCTCGGTCGCGGTTGCCGCGCCGATTCCCGACGACGCGCCGGCGACGATCGCGGGCCTGCGCTGCGGCAGTGGTTCGAACCGGGGCATCTAGCGGACCTCCACGGTCATGGGTAGGTGGGCGAACCCGCGGACATTGCTCGAATGGACTCGGACGGCGCTGGCCTCATCTACCTCGTATCCGCGGATTCGCTTGAACAGTTCCGCCAGTGCCACCCGCGCTTCCATCCGGGCCAGGTGTGCACCGAGGCAGAAGTGTGCGCCGCTGCCGAAACTCACCAGTTTCGAACCGATTTCGCGACCGATGCGGTACTGGTCGGCGTCCTCGAAGACCCGGTCGTCGCGGTTGGCCGAACCGGGCAGCAGCAACAGCACGTCGCCGTCACGAAGGGTGGTGTCGTAGAGCGTCAGTTCGCCGGACACGGTGCGGGCCAGGATCTGGCTGGAGTTGTCGTATCGCAGTGTCTCCTCGACCCACAGCGGGATCTTGGAGTGGTCGTCGTGGACCTGCGCCAGCTGATCGGGGAACTTCGCGCCCCAATATGCCGCATTGGCAAGCAGTTTCGTGGTGGTCTCGTTGCCCGCGACCACCATCAGAAACAGGAACGCCATGATCTCGTCGTCGGTGAGGCGGTCGCCGTCGGCCTCGGCTTCCAGCAGCGCAGACGTCAGGTCGTCGCTTGGCTTCCTGCGGCGCTCGGCGACCATCTCGGCGTAGTAGACCATCAGGTCGGCCGAGGACTGCATGGCTGATGCCGGCACGTCGGCCAGTCCCTCATCGCGGTGCATGACACCGTCGGCCAAGGCGCGGATGCGCGCCCGGTCCGGCTCGGGCACTCCCATGAGTTCGGAGATGACGTCCATCGGCAGCTTGCCCGCGAACTCGTCGACATAGTCGAAAGTGTCGGACTGCAAAGCGGTTTCGAGGTGCTGCACGGCTATCTCGGTGACGCGCGGTTCGAGCTCGCGAATGCGGCGGGGTGTGAAGCCTTTTGACACCAGGGTGCGCAGCCGGAGATGAGCCGGGTCGTCGAGGGCCAGGAAGGACATCACCTTGTGTGCGTCCAGAGTGCGCGAGATCGGATCGAGTGAGACGCCGAACTTGTTCGACAGCGTGGTGCTGTTGCGGAAGCCCTGCAGCACGTCGCTATGACGCGACAACGCCCAGAACTTCAGCTCGTCATTGCGATACAGCGGAGCCTCGTCGCGCAGCCGCTTGTAGTACGGGTACGGGTCTTGGTGGAAGTCGTAGTCGTACGGATCAAGCACCAGATCACTGGTATCTACAGTCACTGTTCTTCTCCCAGGATGAGGCCGACCACGTACGTGAGGCGGTCGGCAATCTGGTGGTAGGTGACGACGCCGCTGCCTGCGTGGACCAGCGCGCCGAAGTACGTCATCTCCAGCGCGGACACTGTGCGCGGGTCGGCATCGGGACCGACCGCCGACCGGATGCGGCGATGGATCTCCGCGCCGATGCGGTCGCGGACCGCCCGCACGGCCTGGTCGCCATTGCTCAGCAGCGCCGTCGTGCAGGCGGCCGCGACCTCGGGCTCGTCGGCGATCATCAGGGTCAACGCGCGCAGCGCCTGCTCGACCCGACTCGTCCTGCTGTCGTTGACGTCGGTGAAGTACGGCACCTGACGGACCAGGTCCAGGTAGACCTCGGCGATCAGATGGTTTTTCGACGAGAAGTACGTGTAGGCGGTCGCCGGGGCGACCTTTGCCCGGGCTGCCACCGCACGCACGGTCAGGTCGGCGTACGACGACTCGCGCAGCATTTCCACGCCAGCGGCGAGCACCTTGCGGAAGGTCTCCTCCTGGCGCCGGTTACGCGGCGTCTCTGTGAGGGCGACCACGGCATCGCTGGACACATGTCCAAGTTATCCGACGAGGTAGGTTGTAGGCAAGCATGCAGGTAAGGGGGGCGTGCTTGCCACGCCCCGCGACCGAGGGCTATGGTTCGGATAACTCAAGTCGGACAGTTGTCCAGCAAAGAAGCGGAGAGTTGATATGGGCCTGCTGAACGATCGCCAGAGTCAACTGCTCATCGACGGCAAGCTGGTGGCAGGCAGCGGGGGCACATTCCCCACGGTCAACCCGGCCACCGAGGAGGTGCTGGGCGTTGCCGCCGATGCCACCGTCGATGACATGGGCCGGGCGATCGAGGCGGCCCGCCGCGCGTTCGACGAGTCCGACTGGTCGACGAACACCGAGCTGCGGGTGCGGTGCGTTCGCCAGCTGCAGTCGGTGCTGCGCGAGCACATTGAAGAATTGCGGGAACTGACGATTTCCGAGGTCGGCGCACCGGTGATGCTGACCTCGATGGCGCAGCTGGAGGGCCCGGTCGCCGACCTCAGCTTCTGCGCGGACACTGCCGAGTCGTATCAATGGACCACCGATTTCGGTATCGCCGAGCCGATGGGGATTCCGACGCGTCGCAGTGTGGTCCGTGAAGCCGTCGGCGTAGTGGGTGCCATTACCCCGTGGAATTTCCCGCACCAGATCAACCTGGCCAAGCTCGGGCCGGCGCTGGCGGCGGGCAACACCGTCGTGCTCAAGCCCGCGCCGGACACCCCATGGTGCGCGGCGATCCTCGGCGAACTCATCGAGCACACCGACTTTCCGCCCGGCGTGCTCAACATCGTCACCTCCAGCGACCACGGTGTCGGCGCGCTGTTGTCGAAAGACCCACGCGTGGACATGGTTTCGTTCACCGGGTCGACGGCGACGGGACGCGCGGTGATGGCCGACGGCGCCGCGACGCTGAAGAAGGTGTTCCTCGAACTCGGGGGTAAGTCGGCGTTCCTCGTGCTCGACGACGCCGACCTCGCCGGTGCGTGCTCGATGTCCGCGTTCACCGCCTCGATGCACGCCGGACAGGGCTGCGCGATCACCACACGGCTGGTGGTGCCCCGGCCGCGCTACGACGAAGCGGTCGAGGCGGCGGCGGCCACAATGGGGTCGATCAAGCCCGGGGACCCGACCGACGCCGGTACCGTCTGCGGGCCGCTGATCTCGGCGCGCCAGCGCGACCGCGTCCAGGGCTACCTGGACTCGGCCACCGGCGAGGGTGGCAAGTTCGCGTGCGGCGGCGGACGGCCCGCGGATCGCGACACCGGGTTCTTCATCGAGCCGACCGTCATTGCGGGCCTTGACAACAACGCCAAGGTCGCCCGTGAGGAGATCTTCGGCCCGGTGTTGACCGTCATCGCGCACGACGGCGACGACGACGCGGTGCGCATCGCCAACGATTCGCCGTACGGATTGTCGGGCACGGTGTTCTCAGCCGATCCCGAGCGTGCCGCAGGGATCGCGGCGCGGATGCGGGTCGGCACGGTCAACGTCAACGGCGGTGTCTGGTACTCGGCCGACATGCCGTTCGGCGGATACAAGCAGTCCGGCATCGGCCGGGAAATGGGACTCGCCGGTTTCGAGGAGTATCTCGAAACCAAAGCGATCGCGACAGCAGCGAGTTAAGGAGAGACATTCGATGGGTCAGTTCGACGAGAAGGTCGCGATCGTCACCGGATCCGGTGGCGGCATCGGCCAGGCCTACGCCGAGGCATTGGCCCGCGAGGGCGCCGCGGTGGTGGTGGCCGACATCAACGCCGAAGGCGCCGAGCGGGTGGCCAAGCAGATCGTCGCCGACGGGGGAACGGCGATCAGCGTGCCGGTGGATGTGTCGGACATCGACTCGGCCAAGGCGATGGCGGACCGGACGCTGGCCGAGTTCGGCGGCATCGACTACCTGGTCAACAACGCGGCGATCTTCGGCGGGATGAAGCTGGACCTGCTGTTGACCGTCGACTGGGACTATTACAAGAAGTTCATGAGTGTGAACCTCGACGGCGCGCTGGTGTGCACCCGCGCGGTGTACCGCAAGATGGCCAAGCGCGGCGGCGGAGCGATCGTCAACCAGTCGTCGACCGCGGCCTGGATGTACGCGAACTTCTACGGTCTGGCCAAGGTCGGCGTCAACGGCCTGACCCAGCAGCTGTCGCGCGAGTTGGGCGGGATGAACATCCGGATCAACGCGATCGCGCCGGGGCCGATCGACACCGAGGCGAACCGCACCACCACACCCCAGGAGATGGTTGCTGACATCGTGAAGGGTATTCCATTGTCCCGCATGGGCGAACCAGAAGACCTGGTCGGCATGTGCCTGTTCCTGCTGTCCGATCAAGCGAAGTGGATCACCGGCCAGATCTTCAACGTTGACGGCGGCCAGATAATCCGATCATGACTGAACATGCGAAGCTCGGCTACATCGGGTTGGGCAACATGGGCGCGCCGATGGCCAAGCGCCTGGTCGACTGGCCCGGCGGGGTAACGGTTTTCGATGTCCGCACCGAGGCGATGACACCGTTGGCCGAAGCCGGCGCCACCCTGGCCGACAGCGTGGCCGACGTCGCAGCCGCCGACATCATCAGTGTCACCGTGCTCAACGACGAACAGGTCCGCGACGTGGTGGGCGAACTCGCGGCCAACGCGAAGCCGGGCACCGTCATCGCGATTCACTCGACGATCAGTCCCGAGACGGCGATCCAGCTGGCCGAAGAGCTGAGGCCGCAGGACATCCACATCGTCGACGCGCCGGTCAGCGGCGGCGGTGGGGCGGCCGAAAAGGGCGAACTCGCCGTCATGGTGGGTGCGCAGCGCGATGTCTACGAGCGCATCAAGCCCGCGTTCAAGCAGTTCGCTTCGATGGTGGTTCATGCCGGGGAGCCGGGGGCTGGCACCCGAATGAAGTTGGCGCGCAACATGTTGACATTCATCTCCTACGCTGCGGCGTGCGAGGCGATGCAACTTGCCGAGCAGGCCGGTATCGATCTCCAACAGCTTGGCCGTGTCGTGCGGCACACCGACGCGCAGAGCGGCGGCCCCGGCGCCGTCATTGTCCGGGAAAACATGGCGCCGCTGGAGCCGGACAACTTTCTCTACGGACCGCTGAGCCACGCCGGCCAACTCGGCGAAAAGGACCTAAGCCTGGCGTTGGCGCTCGGCGACAGCCTTGGCGTCGACCTGCCGCTGGCGAAGATCGCGCTGGAGAACCTGGCGGCGGGACTCGGTGTGCCGCGTACGAAGGAGTAGTGATGGACGAACTGCGGCGCAAGGGCCTCGAGAAGATGAACGAGGTGTACGGCTGGGAGATGCCGAATATTGAAGGCCACGATTTCTTCGATCTGACCGCCGATCACCTCTTCGGAACGATCTGGAACCGCCCTGGCCTGTCGATGCGCGACAAGCGCATCATGACGTTGACCGTGGTGACTGCTCTTGGGATACAAGACTTGGCCGAGATCCAGGCCAATGCAGCGGTCGCCAACGGCGAGCTCACCGTGGAGGAGCTAAAGGAGATGGCGATCTTCCTGACCCACTATCTCGGCTTCCCACTTGGCTCGAAACTCGACGGGGTCGTCACCAAGGTGGCGAAGCAGCGCAAGAAGGGCGGAGGCGGGGACACGGCCGAGGAAAGGCGAGCCAACGTCAACGCCGCGGTCCAGATGCACTCTGGGGGCAAGGTCCACCATGACGAGTAGGTACGCCAGCCTGTCCCGCGAGCAGCTGGCGGTCCTGGTTCCGGAGCTACTGCTGATCGGCCAGCTGATCGACCGTTCCGGAATGGCCTGGTGTATCAGCCATTTCGGCCGCGAGGAGATGCTGCAGATCGCGATCGAGGAGTGGATGGGGTGCAGCCCGATCTACACCAGGCGGATGCAGAAGGCTCTGAAGTATGAGGGCGACGACGTCATCACGATCTTCAAGGGCCTGCAGCTCGACATCGGTGCACCGCCGCAGTTCATGGATTTCCGCTACACCGTGCATGACCGCTGGCACGGTGAGTTCCACCTCGACCATTGCGGCGCACTGCTCGACGTCGAGCCGATGGGCGAGGACTACGTCCGTGGCATGTGCCACGACATCGAGGACCCGACGTTCGACGCCACCGCGGTGGCCACCAATCGCAGGGCCCAGATCAGGCCGATTCACCGGCCGCCCCGGATGCCGGCCGACCGCCACCCTCATTGCGCGTGGACGGTGATCATCGACGAGTCCTATCCGCCGGTTGACGACCATCCGGCGTTGGCCGTCATCCGCCGAAGCCGGGCCGCCACAACGGAACTCGATGCCATCGACCCCGACGATGAAGGCCAGAGCGACTACTCCGGGGACCTGCTGTCGGACTTGGACTTCGCGGCATTCTCACACTCGGCGCTGGTGCGGATGGCCGACGAAGTGTGTCTGCAGATGCACCTGCTGAACTTGTCGTTCGTGCTCGCGGTCGGCAAGCGGGCTGGAACGAACACCGACCTCGCGACGGAGATCTGCACCAAGCAGCTGATCGGCTTGGCGGGTATCGCCGCCGAACGTATTCACCGCGCGCTGGAGTTGCCGGGTGGCATCGAGGGCGCGCTGCGCACGTTGGAACTGCACCCGTTGTTCAATCCGGTGTCTTATGTGACCGCTGAGTTCGGACCCGACGAAGTCCACGTCCGGCGGTCGCCCGCGCACGAGGACGGGGCATGGGTGTCGTTGGTCAGCCCGGCCGAGACGCGCCCGCTGCAGGCCGCCGTCGCGACGATCGATCCGCATCTGGACGTGGAGATCACCGATGCCGATACCGACTGGACAGCGCGGGTATTCGAAACCGATACGGCGGCAGAGGAATTCCCGGAAGTGTCGGTGGTAAGGGTCAGCGGCGGCTCGACGTTCGTGTTCGAGCCACGGAAGTCGTTGCCTCTAACGGTGGTGTGACGGCGGAGCCAACCCACCGACGCAAGTAGTCGCGCAACTCCTGGCCGCGTCGCGGCGGGCGCCCCGGATCGATGACGAACGACTGGATGATCCTCAGCAGATGCTCGGCGAGCTCGTCGAGATCACCGTCGGTGAAGCCCATGCCGACCCAGTCGACGTCGAAGCGCCGCAGCATCGAATTCGCGAACCGCACGGCGAGATCGGATGTGACCGATTCGGTATGGGCGGTCGCGCGGCCGGGGACGATCAGCAGGCCGATGTGCTTGTCCTTGGGCAACCACTCCAGCGCGGTGGCGATACCTTCGCTGACCGCTTCGGTGGGATCGGTGATCCCCACGAGATGCCCGGCCATCCGGTCGAGAAAGTCAGACGCCGCGTGCACCGCAGCGGCCACCAGGAGTGCGTCGGTGCTGGGGAAATACCGATAAACGGTCTGCCGGGTGACGCCGAGTGTTCGGGCCACGTCGGCGATGCTGATGTCGGCACCGCGCTCGTCGATGGCCTTGCTTGCGGCGGCCAGTATCCGGGAGATGGCTTCTTCGTCGGTCGCCGGCGCCGAACCGGACCAGCCGTGGGTACGCACCAGCGAATGGTACGTCAGCCAGCCGGTCAGGCCCGGTAGGAGACCTGCAGCTCCTTGACGCCGTTGATCCATCCGGAGCGAAGCCGTTGGGGTTCGGATAGTTTGGCGATGTCGGGCAGCTGGTTGGCGATCTCGTTGAAGATCAGCTTGATCTCCATGCGGGCCAGGTTGGCGCCGATACAGAAGTGTGCGCCGTTGCCGCCGAAGCCAAGATGCGGGTTGGGATCGCGCAGGACATTGAATTGGAACGGCCGGTCGAAGACGGCGTCGTCGTAGTTGGCCGAACTGTAGAACAGCCCGACACGCTGGCCCTCGCGAATGGCGACTCCGCCGAGCTCGGTGTCGGCCAACGCCGTTCGCTGAAAGCAGTGCACGGGGGTGGCCCAGCGGACGATCTCATCGGCCGCGGTCTCGGGCCGCTCACGCTTGAACAACTCCCACTGGTCGGGGTTTTCGAAGAACGCGTTCATGCCGTGAGTCATCGCGTTGCGGGTGGTCTCGTTGCCTGCGACGGCGAGCAGGATCACGAAGAACGCGAACTCGACATCGTCGAGGGATTCGCCGTCGATGTCGGCCTCGATCAGGCGGGTGACGATGTCGTCGGCCGGACAGCGGCGGCGCTCCTCGGCCATGCTGTAGGCGTAGCCCATCAACTCGGCGTTGGCGGCCGCATAATCCGTTACGAAGTCCGGATCATCAGTGTTCATGATCGAGTTGGTCCATCCGAAGAGCTTCTCCCGGTCCGCCTCGGGTACGCCGATGAGGTCGGCGATGGCCAGCAGCGGCAGTCCCATCGCGATGTCGTCGACGAAGTTGCCGGATCCCTTTTCGGCTGCGGCAGCGACGATTTCGCGGGCGGCGACCTTGAGCTTGTCCTCCAATGTGGCGACGGCCCGCGGCGTGAAGAGCCGTGACACCAGCTTGCGCAGCCGGGTGTGCTCGGGCGCGTCGTGGTTGATCAGCAGCGCCTTGGTCAGCTCGAGCTGGTCGGGCGTGGTGCCGTCGGGCAGCCGCATCACGACGCCCTTGCGGTTGGTGGACCACTCCTCGCCGTTGCGCGAGATCTCCTTGATGTCGGCGTGACGGCTGATCACCCAGTAGCCGCCGTCGTCGAAGATCGAGTCGGTCTGCTCGTTCCACCACACCGGCGCGGTCTCGCGGAGCTCGGCGAACTCGGTGACGGGGATGCCCTTGAGCAAGACATCGGGGTCGGTGAAGTCATACCCCTGGCCGAAGGGACATGTGGTCTGCGTCATACTCTGACCATACATCGTGGTGTCAAGTGTATGGCCGGACCTCAGGCGTTAGGGTTGGCACTTGTGCGTGTCCTGGTGATCGGATCCGGAGCCCGTGAACATGCGCTGCTGCTCGCGCTGCGCCAAGACCCCGAGGTGGAGGAGCTGGCCGTCGCGCCTGGCAACGCCGGGACCGCGATCATCGCCGACCAGTACGACGTCGACGTCACCTCCGGCGAGGCCGTCGCGCAGCTGGGCACGAGCATCGGCGCCGACCTGGTGGTGGTCGGGCCGGAGGTGCCATTGGTTCTCGGTGTCGCCGACGCGGTGCGCGCCGCGGGCATCGCCTGTTTCGGGCCGACGAAGGTCGCCTCGCGGATCGAAGGATCGAAGTCGTTCGCCAAGGATGTGATGACCACCGCCGGTGTGCGGACCGCGACCAGCGAGATCGTCGACAACCCCGCGCACCTCGACGCGGCGCTCGACCGGTTCGGGCCGCTCGCTGGCGATCAGGCCTGGGTGGTCAAGGACGACGGCCTGGCCGCAGGCAAGGGCGTGGTGGTGACCGCCGACCGCGACGCCGCACGGGCACACGCCGCCAGCTTGCTCGATGCCGGGCACCCGGTGCTGCTCGAATCGTTTCTCGACGGACCCGAGGTGTCGCTGTTCAGCATCGTCGACGGCGAGACCGTGGTGCCGCTGCTGCCCGCGCAGGACTTCAAGCGGGTCGGCGACAACGACACCGGGCCCAACACGGGTGGCATGGGCGCCTACGCACCGCTGCCGTGGCTGCCCGACGAGGTGGTCGAGCAGATTGTCAACGACGTCGTGAAACCCGTTGCGGCCGAGATGGTTCGGCGCGGCAGCCCGTTCTCCGGTCTGCTGTATGCCGGGCTGGCCATCACGTCGCGGGGGCCTGCGGTGGTCGAATTCAACTGCCGCTTCGGCGATCCGGAAACCCAGTCCGTGCTCGCTCTACTGGAAACCCCGTTGGGGCAGCTGTTGCGCGCCGCCGCCACGTCAGCTGGCCGCCGAGCCGCCGCTGCGTTGGCGCGACGGCTACGCCGTGACGGTGGTGGTGGCCGCGGAGAATTACCCGGGCCGGCCGCGCGTGGGGGACGTGATCCATGGCGCGGAAGCCGACGGCGTCCTGCATGCCGGTACTGCACGACGCGACGACGGCGAGATCGTGTCCTCGGGCGGCCGGGTGCTGTCGATCGTCGGGACCGGCCCCGACCTGGTAGCCGCACGGGAATCCGCATATACGGTGATCAAGTCGATTCGCTTGCCGGGCAGCCACTTTCGCAGCGACATCGGGCTGGCGGCGGCCGAGGGCCGGATCAGCCTCTAGGCCCTCAGCAGCGGAGCCATCCAGGCGATTTCCGCAGGCAGCTGCGAGCTCCAGAACGCGCCGTCGTGTCCGCCGGGGGAGAACCCACCCGACGGCGGGCTGGGCAACTGGGCGATGAACTCCTTCGTCGCCGAATAGAACGGATCGCTGTTGCCGCAATCGATCCGGATCGGAATCTGGCCCAGCTGCGGCAGGCCCCACACGCTGTTGGCGGCGTAGTCCTCGGCGCCGTCGAACGCACCGGGCGCGCCTGCCCCCGACGTCCACAGCGCCGGGCTCACCGCGCAGATCGCGGCGGTGCGCGCCGGGCCTAGCCTCGCGCCGAGCAGCAGCGCGCCATAGCCGCCCATCGACCAGCCGAGGAACCCGACCCGGGAAGTGTCGAGTCCCTGCGAGCCCAGCATGGGGATGAGTTCGTTGAGCACCATCGCGCCGGAGTCCTCGCCGGACGCCCGCTTGTGCCAGTAGCTTCCGCCGCCGTCGACCGCGACGACCGCGAACGGCGGAATGCCCGCCGCGAGTGCTTGTGCCAAGCCCTGCTCCACGCCGCCGGCCATCACGCCCGCGGCGTCCTGACCCTTGCCGTGCAGTGCGATGACCGGATGCAGCGCCGCGGTCTGCCCGGGCGGCCGGGCGATCGCCCAGTTCGTCGCGACGCCGCCGCGTGCCGCGGAGACGAAGGAGCCGTCGACGTACGTCGGCTGCACGGCGGCGGGCGGAGGCTCCAGTGGCGGCGGCGCCAGCGGCGCACCGGCACTCGTCATCGACACTGGCGGCGCGGTGATGGACGTGCTTTGCGTGTGCAGCGCCGAGCCCAATGCGAACGCGCCAGCCGCCCCGGCCGCCGTACCGACGCCAAGGCGCAGAATCGCGCGGCGGCTCAGTTCGGGCATGCGGGCCATCATGCCAAAGGCGTTTCGACGATCGCCGCGAACACCGCCTCGAGCACGTTCACCAGCTGGTCGGGGCCTGCGTCGTTGAGTGCGCGAGTACCGATCACCCGTCGCATCAGCAGTACCCCGGCGATCGTCGAGAGCATGACTTCGGTGCGGAGCCGGCGGCCCGATGCCGGAAGCTGCCGGGCCAGCCGTCGTCCGACATGGCGCTCGATCGCGTTACGCACGATCTCGACCGCGCGCGGGTTGGACACCGACCGCAGCATGATCAGGAACGGCTCAAGCGCGTCGGCGTCCGGATCTGTACGCGCGACGAGGGTCGCGGCGGCGTCATGCGCGAGAGACTCCGACCTCTCGGCGATGACCGCGGGAGGTGCGAACGAGGCCTCGACGGCCTCGACGAACAGCTGCTCCTTGGACCCGAAATACCTGTTCACCATCATTGCGGTGACCCCCGCGTCATGGGCGATCTCGCGTACGCCGACGCCGTCGTAACCGCCGCGGGCGAAGTTGCGGATCGCGGACGTCAGGATCGCCTCACGGGTGGCTGCCGCATTGCGCGATCGGGCCTTTGGCGGGGTCATGACTCGACGCTAGGGAATAGAAACAGCGAAGTCTACGTCTGTATACATCGGTGGAAGTCTACAGGTGTAGATCTCGGGAGGTTTCAAATGTCAGACACATCGAAGGTTTGGTTCATCACCGGAAGTTCTCGCGGCTTCGGCGCCGAGTTGGTGCGCGCCGTGCTGGCCCACGGCGACCGCGTCGTCGCCACCGCGCGGCAACCGGAGCGGTTGCGCGCACTCCTCGAGGGGCACGAGGACCGCGCACGCGTGTTTGCGCTCGACGTGACCGATGCCGACGCGGCCGCGGCCGCAGTCGAATTCGCGGTCAGCGAATTTGGTCGCATCGACGTGGTGGTGAACAACGCCGGCTACGCCAACAGTGCACCCATCGAGGAAGCGGACCCCGACGACTTTCGTGCCCAGATCGAGGCCAACCTCTTCGGCGTGGTGAACGTCACCCGCGCCGCATTGCCGGTGTTGCGCGCGCAGCGATCCGGTGTGTTCGTTCAGTTTTCATCGATCGGCGGCCGCGTCGGCGGCACTCCCGGTCTCGGGGCCTACCAGACGGCGAAGTTCGGCGTAGAGGGTTTCTCCGAAGTGCTCGCCAACGAGGTGAGCGCGTTCGGGGTGAAGGTGATCATCGTCGAGCCCGGCGCGTTCCGCACGGACTGGCAGGGTTCATCGATGACGATGCAGGAGCCGGGGCCCGACTACCGCGACGCACTCGCCGTCATGCACGAATTGCGAAGGAATACCAACGGAAGTCAGCCGGGCGACCCGGCGCGCGCCGCCCGCATCATCATCGATGTCGTCGAGGCGCCCGAACCGCCACGGCGACTGCTGCTCGGCAGCGACGCGTTCGCAATGGCGTTGGCCAATGGCGCTCAACGTGATGAGGAGGCGCGGCAGTGGGCTGCAGTCAGTCGCAACGCCGACTTCCCTGAGTAAAGGCTGATGATTAGGCGAAAGTGCAATGCCGCAACCCGGCGACTGGCAGCATGCTAGAAGTGACGGCAGCAGTCACTCCCAAGGGAGAACGTCGACGGTATGCGCTGGTCAGCGCGGCCGCTGACCTGCTGTGCGAAGGCGGGTTCGACGCCGTTCGGCACCGCGCCGTCGCCCGCCGCGCGGGGCTGCCCCTCGCGTCGACGACGTATTACTTCTCCTCCCTTGACGACCTGATCGCGAAGGCCGTCGAACATGCGGGAACGCGCGAGGCCGAACACTTGCGGGCTCGGGTGACCACGCTGTCGCGTCGGCGTCGCGGCGCTGAGTCGACGGCCGATGTGTTGGTGGACCTGTTGGTCGGTGAGGCCAATGGGCTGCGGGTCACCGAGCAGTTGATCTCCCGCTACGAGCGGTACATCGCATGTGCGCGCCAACCCGGACTGCGCGATATCGAGCGACGCATTCTGCAGCAGCGCACCGATGCGGTGGTCGAGGTCGTCGAGCGGTCCGGCCGCGCGGTGCGTGCCGAACTACTCACCGCGCTGGTGTGCGCTGTCGACGGCGCGGTGGTGGCGGCGCTGGTGGGCGACGGTGACGGTCCGCGGGCGACGGCCCGCGCGACGTTGATCGATGTGATCGACGTGCTCGCGCCGATCGACGAGCGAGTGGCACCGGTCTGATCTGACGTTTAGCCGTCCAGCTGTTGACGAATCGCGGTGATCTCGAGCTGAGCCTTCTCCAGTAGCGCCGCGACCTGCGCGAGGCGCTGCCGTAACTCTTCGTTGTCCGGTTGTGGCACAGGCTGTTTCGGCGCCGTAGCCCGTTCGGGCGGCAGTGTCGGCGTGACGATGTAACCGGTTAGGTAGTCGCCGTACGTCGTCACGTC